>Ga0136643_10002606_pt1 | contig 23579 bp, 17 predicted proteins | sample TergutLab28metaG_FD_96883 | JGI IMG/M metagenome (GOLD analysis project Ga0136643, IMG submission 96883) | Labiotermes labralis P1 segment gut microbial communities from Petit-Saut dam, French Guiana - Lab288 P1 (version 3) (version 3) | ecosystem: Host-associated > Arthropoda: Insects >... | reverse complement strand
TGTCACGTGACGTATCAGCTGTGCAGGTTGCAGTATTTGGAACTGCAAGAAGCCCCCACTTTTCTCTGGCCATTATCTCTGTAACCGTTCAACTTTGGATATAGGTGTTTTAGGTTATATCGGTATACTTTACATAAGGAACACTCTCCCGAAGTCTGGCACATTCCTCCTGGGACACCCTGTATTTGTTCTAGCAGTAACAATGTCATTCGTGGTTAGACGTGAAGCTCCTTGATCAAACCACATATTCATAGTGAGTGACATAGATGGCAACAGTTTGATACTCTTGACATTATGTTGAGTAAATTCTATGCATGTGGAGTATGAACAAGGGGAAATTTTCACAGAAATGGGTCATTACTTTGTATAATTATTGATGTGTGGTTGTCACAAGCTTCATTGCTAATATGTATTCAGAGACAGAAGGGACAAGGCTTGCTTATTAGACAGTCCTTATCAAAGGATCAGGAAGATGACAACATTGAATGAATATATGAAATTGTTGGAAAGCAGGTGTAAATATATGGAATTGTTGGAAAGCAGGTGTTGTATGTTCTGCACACAATTTGTTGATTAATGTTCAGCATGTAATGAAAATATAAGAAGTTCTGTACAATGCATGTATGCTGTAAATAGTTGTACTTGAGAATTACCTGCTTTGTTGTCCTGCCATGTAAACTAAAACGTATACTATGTTTGTATTTTACAAACTACATTAAATTATATCAGCAATAGAACATACAGTTCTCTGTATATAATTCTTTTCAACATTGTGTATTAAAATACCAGAAAAATAACATAATTGAAATCTTACTAGTATTGCAGTGAAATACATTAATCTTTAATTGGAGAGAAAGGTTTTGTTAGCCTTCTGTTATGTGGATATATGCTATCTTTAATGTAGAAATGATTAAGTTCTGTTATAAATGGATCTGAACTTGGATCAAGAAAAAATGGAACGGGTTATGATGATATAAGTCAGTTTTCTCTTTCCCCACTCTACCTATATTGCACACCTCAACTTGTCAGCGCCGATAATAAAACAAGAATGTGATAGCAAAACAGGAAAATTGCCTATATCTGACATAACTGGTAGGAGAACAGAAAATCTCACATAAGGTTGGTAGCAGTTAGTCACATAACTGGGGGAGAATCAATGCTTAGTCCTTCCAAGACCCAACTCTAACTTCAGGTACTCTTAATTGTCAAAATTCTCATGTCTAATATGCTTGTGTGTGGAGGAAAATATATTGGTCAGTGTCTTTGGGTTGGTAGTTTCCAGATGGTGCTGTAGTTGGATGAAATTATATTGAAATTTTTCACTAGATGGTTTTATATTTTAAAAGTGAGTTATACATAGCACAATTTTAATGTGTGTGTTTATTTAGGCATTGTATAAACATGTTACTCATTGTGGCCAAATTCCTGTTTTCATGGAAAGCACTCTACTGTGTTCATCATAATACTTCTGTCTGCCTTCATCACCAGTATTTTTCTGTGAATTTTTAAATGTCCTTTAGTAATGTAATATGCTCGTAAAATGTTGCAGAACACAATCTTAAACTACAGGAAGACAGTGGCAGCTATAGTGCAAGTTTTTCTTGTTTTGTAGGTGATCGGGATCGCTATTCTTTACCTGAGGATCTTCCGATCCTACATGCAGAGTTCACCTATTACTACTACCCAGGCGATATCCCCTTCCCATGTAAGTGGTGCAATGTTTACGTTTTCTTCACATTGTCTGTCATCAGTAATCTGAAAGTGTATCATTTATGGAGTCCATATTGTAAGCTGTAATTAATTCTTAGGAAAGATGAAGATTGAAACTACTGTCTATGGTGATTTAATTCTTATCAGGCTTTCTGTGTCAGCTTCATAGGATAAAATGTTACTGCTGTCCACAGATTTGGATATTCAGGAATTTTATTCTGAATGATTTTCATAATATAGGCCTAATTAAAAAAGAAACAATGAAATTAGGTAATAACCTCAGATACTTTTACAGTGCATGATCTAATAAATGTGGAGTGTGACTGTTCAGTGTTTCATAATTTTCATTACCTGCAAGCAACAAAACAGCCTATTCAAATTTCATTGGTCGTAGGTGCTGCAGTTGACCCAATTTTTCTGACTACTGTAGGGCACCTGTTTCAGCTTAACATTTTTGTTGGAAAGTAGTATTGTGTATGAATTCTGTGTTGCTTCCAGCATGGTCAGAAAGCTGGAGCTAGGCAGGTTTTGAACATGCCACTTGTTTTCTAACACAATTTTTATTTAAAATAAGTCACAGTAATGTCAGTTTATGAAGATAACGATAATGACAGAAAAGAACTTGTCAGTTTCGGGGTGAACTGAGCTCGATTTTGTGAAGGCACCTTTTTGTTTCACGTGGATGAAGTACAATTTTTGTAATGTAGTTTTTCATCCAGAGAACTATGTAACACATATTTTGCCGTCATTTAAATGCTTTGGTCCTATTTAGTTTTTTCTGTTGCTGTTGTGTAAGTATGATTCTGATTGGTTACTATCTAAATTACAACATGTTGAAGTAATGTGTAAAATTCTCATATTTATGTATTGATTAATATTATCCCTTGTTACTCATCTTTAATTTTCTAAACTAATATATATTTCAGTTCTCATTAATAAAAGTACGTGCATAAATGTAAATGAATTGTGTGGGATGGGTATTTCCCATAATTGATTCATTTCTGTCAAAAAGTATGATGACACAAACCTTTCTTAGATGAAGACGGGAGCAGCAAGCTCCTCGCCAAAAAGTGTAATGAAATCCTCAGTCCTCTTTTACATATATGTCTTATAAGCACTATTGAATTATAATGTTATCTGGCTTATCTAATTACATGTGTCAGTACATCAGGAATGGAATTTGGGTGTGGGATATGATCTTGTGGGATCATAATGTCCTGGTGTTTCAGAGGACCCTGCTACCTTCATCCTCAGCATAGAAGAACAGTGTAGAGGGATTTGAATATTGAGACTTATTTTAGGGAATCCTCTCCATGTGCAAAATTTCAGGTTCTCATTGTGGTAGTTAGGGTACCCTGAAGATGGACGTTCCAAATAACTCCACACTCATTCACCACATGGCACAGCTACACTTTCCAGAAGACCATAATCTTGGTAGTGACTAGCATGAGAACCTCAAATATCATGAATTTAGATTTTATGATAATCCAAGGAGAGTAATTTTGTATGAGTAATGTTTAAAATAACTATTCTTTGATCTGCCAATGAACAGTTACTTATTTTGAAAGATGTTTGACCAGCTATAATTGATTTGTGTGTTTGTTGGATCTAATTAGTTACATTTCATGGTATAAGCCTCCAGTAACTGATACTATTTTTCTTTTGTGTAATGGCACCCGTGATAATGGCCTGGATGATTAATGCATTTTGGGTTTGAGATTCATGATTTTGTAGTGTTGTATTTGGCTGGGCACTGTTTCAGTGATGTGTCATACAACAGTATGAAGAAAAATCTGAAAATTTTACTGTTTTCTGTTTGTGCGTAGTGCCTTCTCCAAAGCTCTACGTGCAGTTGAACCCAGTTCAGATTCATTTTGACCTGTGCAGCTGTCTGTGGCTCAACTCATTTGCTCTGAATCTCCATCATTCTTTGCTATCCTCAAATCCTGACCAGCAACAGGCATCTGCAGCTTTAACGTACATAGATGTCAAGCTTGAAGCCATCATGCCTAGAGTATGTCATATTTCTGTGTGTGCTGTGTTCATGAAGAGTAGTCTAGTTGGTGGCTTTCTGGCTGTGTATAGATAATGTGCAGCCAACAAATTAGTAAGGAAATTGTTTAATTTTTTTTATCTCTGTCAGTCATTGTTATCCTCAGATTCTGACTAGCAACAGACATCTGCAGCTTAATGTACATAGATGTCAAGCTTGAAGCCATCATGCCTAGAGTATGTCATATTTTTGTATGTACTGTGCTGATGCAGAGTAGTCCAGTTGGTGGCTTTCTGGCTATATACAGACTATGTACAGCCAACAAGTTACTAAGGAAACTGTTTAAATTTATTTTTTTAAAAACATTTAAGGCTCTAAAAGGTATACAGTGCAGAAGTGTGAATGTATGAACTAAACAAGCAAAAATACAGAATAATGTTTCTTGATGTTCATTTGTTTTCACATCTACCCACACATATTGCAGGTTGTATTTGAGAGTCCTACAGAGCATCCAAACCAACGAGATCGTCCAAAGTCCCTTCACTTTCAAGTATCACGTGCCTCACTGACCAATGTGCGTAGCATGGAACATAGTTCTAGGGCAGACCTAGCAAAGTGTCTAGACATGTACCAGCTGGGTTCCCTCTTCTATGGGGCAGACTTCCCATCCTTGACAGATGATTACCATGTGGTAACAGACAAATTCCTGAAGCATGCTGCTGGTGAGTTGTAATTGTACTTGTGAAACTCTAGTGTGTTATTTTTAAATAACACTTTCATATTTATTTAAACTGAACATATTGTAAGAGGACATTTGGGACATGAAGGAAAACTACATGAGATCATTAAGATGGGTCTGAGGGAAGCAGATTGTATACTGGGTGGATCTGATTTATTGTAGGGTCAGAAGGTTGATTTTTGTGTATGGTGGTGAACCTTAATGTGTAGAATTATGCATCCATATCCTTACATTCCCTCATGGTATGTTGCTTAATTAAGCATAGCAACAATTGTATATTGACTTCCTTCTCAGGATATCTCTTGTTTGGTGGAAGAAACATACCACTTAAGAAAGCCATTTCTTTTAGATACTGTAATTAAATATTGTGGGCTTTGAAGTTCTTGTGGCCATGACTGAAGATTACTGCCTTCTGGTATGTGATGGTGTGTATTTGGTCAATAGTATTTTAGGGGAATCTTCTGCCTTCAACTTAGTTGCACTCAGGACTTTAAAAATATTGTATTTTGGCTTTGTATATTTCTTTAACTCTTTATAAGTTCATTATTTTTGTGAAGTAAGATTTGTAGACAATTCTGGGTACAATATTATTGGTTCTATCATTTGTGTATGTGTATATATATATATATATATATATATATGTGTGTGTGTGTGTGAGTGTGTGTGTGTGTATATATTGTTTATTTTCCTTTGTATGTGTATGTTTCAGGTACAGATAATGTCCGTTCCACTCCTCTCCACTTTTCTGTGTCTTCTGTGTCAGAACTGGAACGCTTGTTGAGCCGTGAACTTCTGTGGACAGAAGCAAAAGATGTATGGTGTGTGAACTTAGAACCTGTGTGGGGGGATTTCTTTGGCGCATCTGCTGTTGGGAGTAATCGCTCTGTCCCATTCCTTGATGCCTTTCCTCTCACACTGTGGATCTATTTTAAAATGCCTTTTTCTTCCTCAGAGAACTGTAAAACTTCTTCCCTGAATGGTGCTATTTCTGGAGTGAGAAATGTTAATCCTACCATCCCTGCATCACACAATATGCCTCCATCTCATACTTCTTCCAGTTCATGCCAAAGTGATAATGTTGAGACAAATATTAGAGTAGATGTTGACAAAACTGGGATATTTTCTCAGGGTTATAAGTCTAGTGCAATAGGTAGTGATGTTACCACTGGAAAAAGAACAGATTTTTCATCTTTTAACCAGATTGCTTCACGGGGCTTCCGGGATGCTTCCAAAGTGAATGTGATAACACATATGACATCTGATACCTCAAGAACTTGTGTAGGTAATGACGAGAGTGTCAAGACTGCAGATATCCATATATTGACCTATGTATCAAATCTGGTCAGCATTCAAATTAATCACTATCAGTTCCTGTTCCTGTTACGGCTATCAGAGGAAGCTGCAGAATTGGCAGCATACTTAGCAATGGATTCAAATCGCATCTTGAAGCAAGACCTTGGTGGTTCATTAGTTGTGGGTGCATTGATACCACAGGTGAGACAGCATATCTAACTATGAACATGCATGCATTCAGGATTTCAGATTCAAACTGTCCCCATGTGCTGAAATTCAAAGTTTTAATTTATGATAACCTTTTTACGTAACATACTTTAACATTCTTTTGTCAGTTGTATATGTGTGTGTGTGTGTAGGTTCTTGTTCTGTAATTTTTTATTTGGCTTGATATCCAAGGATGGAATTTGATGTAATTTGATGGTAGCAAGTGCTTTTACTTTATGAACTCATGATTAGATACATTATGTGTCCTTTGTGTGAAAAATATGAAATGAATTGATAATTGTAAGATTGTAGTGACTGGTAGTGGTGTGAGATTGAGTCTTATGGTAGTGCAGCCTCATGTGGATGTTGTGTATCGTGGCTTGATGACTTAAGAATACAGAACATTTCTGGATTGATGACTGGCAGTGGAATACAGAAGTGCTCACTGAGAAACCTGCCACAGTACCATTTTGTCCACCACAAATCTCACATGAGCTGTGAATAATGGACTGTGTACAAGGACATTATAATGAAGGAACAACTACCCATCACTTGAAACAAAGGCATCTGCCACTCTTCTGATGTGGGAATGGTGACTATTGTGTACTGTGTCTGTGTGGTAACTTTCCTATTTTGATTGCTGTAACCTCATGATCAGAATGTCTCTGCTATGCTGTACATGAAGAGAGAAGACAAGGGGACAAATTACAGAGAAAAATAAACACTCACTTCATACGCATATGGAGAAATGGCCTGACCTAGAGGCATAGTTGAAGAACTGGATAACTGACCATAGACACAATGAAATTTCTGTCCCTACACAAGTGAACACTTTCGAAGCAAGAATGGCTGGGCTGATGCAGCATCACTGGTTTTTATTGGGACAACTGCCTGGTGTTACAGACTATGAAGAGGCATGGACTAAACACATGTACTCAGAGTAGAAAAAAGATGCCAACCAAGTACAAAATAAAAATTTTGCAGTTTTAGAAAGTTGTGATTGGTAGGAAGAAATTGTGTTTTGAGCGTGGTCAGGTTGGCAACATGTATGTGGTTCCCTCTCTTTCAATATTGCATCGAACAAGACTGTGTATATTAAAGGTGCTGATCAATCATGTCACAGCTTCTGGCCTGGAGAAAACATACTACTTGGCTGTTTTAACACATTTCACTGATAGCACTGAACTCCTTCCATTGTTAGTATATAAGAGTAAAATAATCCCCAGTGATAAAATTCCACAAGGAATTAATATCCATAACCTTGCCAATGAATGGATGGAAGAAAGCGAACTGAAGGTGTGGCTAGAGAAAGAAAGGTCTAAGCTGTTGGGTGGCCTCATGAATAGTCATCCCTGTTAATATGTGGCCATTTCATGTCACATGTAAGAGAGTTGACAGGAAGGATGGTTAAGGAATTGGAAGATAGGATTAACTGTGACTGCGGGAGGCCATATCATTAACCTTGCAACCATTTGGCATCTCAGATAGCAGACCAGTGAAAGCATTGTGTTTAAAGAGTGGCCCAAATGGATGGAAAAAACATTATGTGACACCAACAGGATGAGTGAAGCAACCGACCATATCACGAATTTGTGAATGGGTGAAGAATTCGTGGGAGTTCTTTGAAACCTGAGACAGTTTTGAAGTGTTTCAATAAAATTGTGATCAGTAGTGCCCTTGTGGATACTGAGGATGAAGTACTGTGTGAGGACTGTGGCAGTTCAGGCGGTGACAGCAGAAGTGGCAAGTGTGCCAGTAATGACATCGATTTTGGGAGGTTGTGTTACAATAAGAAATTTCATACTTCATTTCCCATTTGTAAAATATTGTGAATTTGAGCTTTAGATGGGAATAAAATATGTTGCGCATAAATTTTCCTTCTAAAATCTTGGTATGTCTTACAGCTCAAAGCATGCTGTACATGAAAAAGTGAAAGTGTTCAGAAGAAACACATTTAACTATGTAGTCAATTTTGGGGTTCTTTTTCAACCAACAAATGATAAGGTGTTAAATATTAAGAAATATTTATGCTGATAGTGTTGATACTAATATGGATACTAAATTGTTTTGTTGATTATGGACTGCCTTTCAAGAATGTTCTGTGTTTGTAACACTTACTTTTTGATGTAGATGACAACTTTCAGAGTTCGTGGACCAGTAAGCACAGCATTTTCATGAAACTTAGTTCATGTACATGTTTTTGGTTAATATATGCATGGCTGTAAGATTAGCTACTACATTCCTCTTAACATGCATCATTCAGAATTAGACTCATAAGTTACAAAGGAACAACATTTCACAAACACATAATGTAACTGGTTAATTGAAATCTTTATTTTTATATTTATTTCAAATAAATAATAAACAAACAAGTTCAAACAAATGTGAATTGAAATTCTTAAAGAATGAAAGTGTGATTTATGGTAAAGATCATAACATGATATGCAGAACTGAATGGACTGGAAATAGATGTGTCCTTGAAGTATATTTGAAGGGATGGCATTTTTTTAAATTTTATGATGCTTTAATTATTTCCCTTTCTGATACTATTCTTTAGGGGTCTGACAGTGGTGTTTACCAACAGAGTTGATTGGCTTTGTGAACTTTTTTAATCATATGTATTAGTATTTCACACTACTTTGTTCAGGGGACAGGATCAGTCCCAGAATTGTAGTGATGTGTTAAACATCAATACATATGCTGGGAATATTCCATTAAGTCATTAAATTCACATTTCCTGGTATTAAGAAGGTGGCATATTTGATTCCTAGAAAAGTTAGTAATTTTTTGCTATATATGTGTATCAGGTGTGTGCCTCTGTACGATGTTCATGAGGTGTGTTGTATGCTCCTGTGACTTGAAATTAATCTGTCTTACAATACAGGTTTGTCATCTAACATCAACATAATTATAGCAAATATTATTTAATTTGAACAGAATTGAGGAAATTATGCGCACATCAGCAACAGCATACTTCATAATTTCTTGAGTAAGTTCAAAATATGGGCTTTTTTTGCTGTCTGTTACAAATACTTCAGTATAGTTGATGAATGTGTATCATGTTTCTTGTACACTATGTAGCTACTATTGTATTTTATGTTGTGTTTTCCAGTTGGAAGCGACGTTTGTAATGCCATCACAGTCACCTGGCAAGGAGTGTTCAGGTGGTGACCTGGAGTCCGTCTTACCAGATTCTGCAAGCATTCCAGAGGAAATAGTTGGTTTCAGCAACAATTTGGCTGCTAGCAGTAGTAGTGTTCTGCAGAGTGGAGGAGGTGGAAGCAGAAGGGTGGTTATGGGAGGGGTAAACACACCAGTGAGTGAACTTTCATCATTGTCAATGGACTTCCCATCCCACGATGTTACATCTTCCACAGTTACAACCACTACCGTCATCTCTACTTCCATCACAACTAAAATGGGCTCTACAAAGCCTGCTGCAAATGGGCCTAACCCTGCCACTGCCTTTCCCAGTATCAATATTCAAACTAACCTAAATGCAGGGATAAACACTGTGAAGAAAGGGTTCAGTAATCTCATGACATCAATAGACTCAGCACTAAAACCTAGTCCAGATGATGCTAGTGACACAGTTTCTTTGAGGAGTGATGCATCATCAGATAGTGAGAACTATGTTGTTGTGAACATGTCAGGTGGAGACTCAAGTGCAGCAGAAAGGATGGCATTAGAATGTATGGATGCCATGTTCCGAGTTGATCCAAGTAGTAGTCGTGGGGAGACATCATTGCCTCAGCAGCTAGAGGTTGCTAGTGAGGTGCTGCCTGAGGAAGAAGATGCGACAGCTACCACCACATCACCCAGTGAACGTTCAGTTGATAGTTCATGCAAGAGGAGGGACCTTGTATGTGGATTAATATTTATTTATTTTACTTTGAAAAAGAAATTATTATCATGGGCTGGAAGTATTGAAACATATATTTAAAATACTATGATGACATTGATCACCTCATACTAGAATTCATGATAATAAGCTTTGAGTTTTTAAAGTTTGGAAAGCTGAATAGCTCTTGTTTTCTCATGGAAAACTTCGTAGTATGGAGATAGTTATTGATGCTATGGTGCAGCAGTCTGTTGAAGTTTTAGTGAGGAGAAGATTGATAGGTGTTCCACTATCTGATCTGAGTAAAATACTGTTACAAAAGGGCTGGTAAGTTTTGAAATCCCTCAGGCATATTTTGTGTTTATTGAGAAGTATTGAGACTGAATATATGTAAACTTTGTTTATTGTATTTACTGCATTTGCAGGATGGCAGGGTTCATCCTCTTCAGAGTAGATTTGTGTAACTCTTACACACTTTTTCAGAATGTCATGGCTGAAAAGTATGTCTGATACCCTGTCTTTGGAAATGCCAACTATTTTGTGTTGTGTTCAGTTGGTTTCCTTGTAAAACATTTGCCTTGCCCTTTCCTGTCTGTCTGTCTCTCTCGCGCTCTCACTGTTTCTCAAGAGAAAAAAAATCCTGTTTAATGAGAAGGGACACTGCCTTATGTGTAGTGTACTTATGATATTTAACTGAGCATTACCACATATGTTGTGGCTGAATAGGCAGGATAATTTTTGGCCTCTCTCCAGATTGCAATGTGTAAACCTGGTGCATTGTGACCAGTGTTGCAAGTGTAATCTGTCTATCAAATCCATGTAAAACATTGGCTCAGTAGCAGCGTGAATCTTAAATCTTGGTTATGAAGAAGGTTGTTCTTAATTTTATTTATTTCTCTAACAACAGGTATCCATGTCCACTTTCAAGCTGGGGAAAGTGGAATTTGTGCAGCAGTCACAAGGGTTCTCTTCTGTTATAAAGGTGCAGGTGTCAAGTCTTACCTCTGATGAGTGTGGGGCAATCCCTTGGGATGAGTTCCAGGTATTGTCATTTCATATTTTATTCCTCTGCAGAAATGTATGCACAGTTCTTTGGTTGAGAGAAAGTAGTTGATGTTACACTGTACTGAATTTTAAGCTTTAAGAAATGTATCTGAGAAGATAAAGTGTATTTAATACAAAATTATTGTTATGGTGATTTTGTAATATGTTGATGTGGCTGCCTTATATGCATATACTGCCTACTTTGTATTTGATATATTTCTATGCAGCTGCACTTGCATTCCTTTTAATGTTGAGTGATATTGTTTTGTAAAATCATGCAGCTGTTAGTACCTGTCTTCCCACTCTTCACAGAATAGTCCACCATAGAGCATAATTGCTTAGAACTGGTGAAGGAAATTGAATGTCTGCGAAGGAGTTTCTTGTCATTCAGTGCCTTTATGATGTTGCAGCATGTTTAACATATGTGGTGTTGAGTAGGATAGATGTGCTGTATGAAGTTCGTTGGTATATTTAACAGCTTGGTGGCAGTACTCTGAATATTTTTCGCAGACACTGATTTATGGAATGATATTTTGTTTCAGTGCAGTAATGGACATATGCAAGGGTTGGGTTTGATGAAACTTTTGGCATGAATGACAAATTTTAAAACATGCATGTAATGTGCAGTTATATCATTCTCTGTACAAAATGGCCACTATCAAAAATAATACATTATTGCATTTAATTTATTATAGTACAGTGTAACAAAAATGGAATCACCACTACTAAGTGAAATATGGCTTACCATGGAGTGGAAATATGTGTGCCAGGTAGTACCACCTGGTAGAACTAGGGATTGTCATGCACAGTTCACGTTTTGGAGTCATTAGCTCCTGTAATAATGCCGTATATTATTTATGTTTAATATGTTTATAACTTAATGAAACTCATAAGCTAAACATTTTATCAGTTCTTGTTCTCCATAGAACTGATTACACATGTTATTTAAAACATTAAAATTTGTTAACAGTAGCTTTCAGTGAAATTCATGGAAAATGAAGTTTGTTGTCTGTTGATAAGTATTTGAGACGGTTTTGTTGTTAATTATACTTTATTTACATTATAACAATAATGTGAAATTATATAACATTTTGAATGTGTTTTATTTGTAAGTTTCTTCAGCCTGTGTTAAATGTGTGTGGTTGGCTTTTGGGTTAGAGCCACATTGTTGATGTCTTTCCAGTGTTCCAGCAAACACTGCAGTTGTGTGTGTTCAGGATTGATGTCCTAGATACAAAAAGTTGAACAGTGTAGCTTGTACATTTAAAGGGCTTGACAATTCATCATGTGAAAACATTGTTTCAGTTTCCTGGCTAAAGTCTTGCAATCAATCAATATAAATGTGTCTCAAGTGATGCTGTTCTGCGGTAGCAGTGTGGACTGCATGGCTTGCCTGGCATTTTGGGTTGTGGTTGAGATGGCAGATGGACTGATATATTATGGGTTTATTCTTGGAATTTCTTGCCCAGAACATTATTGCTATGCCTGCTATTCTTAATGAGTGTATTTATGAACCTTTGCAACCCCCTTCTCTTTGCTGCAGCTCTTGTCTCACACAGGAGTTGGTGGATATGCATCATAGTATTCAGTGATTTTGTTTTTACAGATTTCATATTGATTATCTTTTTTCTTAGTGGGTTGGATTTTGATTGCATTACACTAATATTTTTGTTACAGTGGTATTCATAAAAATGAAGCATTCTCACATAAATATATATGCAAAGGAATTTCATTGTACTGCAGTTTCATTATTCTGGTGTTTGTTGAAATAAGATTGTGCTGTATATGTGGCAGCTTTTTCTCATCCACATGACATTCATTCTGAAATGGTGACTGCTGCTTTGCCAGAACATTGTAGGGACTTAAATAACACAGTTCAAAATAGCCAGAGTCTTACTGCGAGGGCCCAGGTTCATCACGAGGCAGCCCATGTGGGGTTTGTGGTCGATGAATTGACAATAAGATGGGGGTTTTTCCAAGTACTTCTGTATTCCTCTGTCACTGTCATTTCAGCAGTGCTTGGTATTATACTCATTTTATTTACTGTCAGTGTTGTTTAGTATTGATGACATCAGCATCACGAAATGGACTGTAAAAAAAGTTGATGTTACACATTTTTCATGTTTTGATGTGTCATGTTAATTAGTACTGAAAGTGTTTCTAAGAAAGAATGCTGTGGGACAGGGTAGTGTAGTCAGTATAGCAACTTGCTATGGGATGGACGGTTCAGGAATTAAATCCCAGTGGGGACAAGATTTCCTGCACCAATTCAGACCAGCCCTGGGACCCACTGAGCCTCCTATTCAGTTGGTATTGAGTCTTTCCTGGGGGTAAAGTGGCTGGGGCATGGTGTTGACCACCCATCCCAGTCTAGTGCCAAGGTTAAAGAAAGAGTACAGCTATACCTCTGCTCTCCCTCTGTGCCTTCATGGCCTGTTCTAGGGTGAACTTTACCTTTTTAAAAATGAAAACTAAGAAAATTGCCTGTGAGCACTAATGTGTTTTCTGTAGGATGTGTGTGCTGAATTAATGCCAGTAGGTTTGTACATGTTGTGCTGTGTTTACCTCCCTCACGTTAAATTAGTTCTGGTCCACCTTGCCAGTTCCCCAGTTTAACATCACATATTGTTTCAATACATTTTCTTCCAAATCCACCTTTTTTTCTTTTTCACATCAGTTGTAACATTATTTAAGGGTAATGACTGCTTAACAATACTTCTTACAAACCTGTATTTAAATTACAGCAATTTTTCTGCATTATCTTTGCTATCACATTTGTTACTGTGTGTATGTTTGTGTTGAAAGTAACTTGACGAGTCTGAATGTAGAGACTCACCGACAGACAGAACAAGTATGTGAGCTTGGAATTTCTTGTGGCACTGCTAACACAGATTTTCACCCTTTCTGAATATGACGCCATGTAGAATGATACATAGACACCAGTTGTTGGGAAGCTTCTGCTGCCATCTTAAGGGAAGCTGAAGAATGTAGGTACAGATGTTTGTGGGGAGCTTACTGCTTCCATCCTCAGAATAGTCTAAGAAGAAAACAAAACCACAAATATCCAAAGCATTTCAAGGTTATGGTCCCAGCAGAAACAGTACTGAAGTCTTTTTGGGCTGCTGTGAATGCATACCCTTATTTCTCACAAAAGGATAGATGACAAATCCTAAATAAAAAAAGACTTATCAGATGAACTTACTGATTACTGGTTTCGGGCTTCCTACTGATGCAGTCCCAGAGGAAAACCCTTTAAAGATTACAGTTAATCTAATTTATGTTTTAAAAATCAACTGCATCCCCATTGTAAAGACCAATCAGTTAATCATGTTTATGGAAATAATAATAATAATAATTGTTTGCTGTGATAATCATATAACATAGAAATTACACTGACATCAGCTGATCCTCATTCTGATGGGGATATGCAGAGGGGGCTCTCAGGTTTACTTTACTGTCATACTACCTTCTTACAGTTTCATATATCTCTACAACATTCTGTGTTCACCTTGTTCAACTCTTTTGTCATCCAGACTGGCTTCCTTTGTCTACTGAATGCCTACCGTGCCACCTTAATTGTCACTACATCATGACTATCCAGTCTTTGACTTTTTTTGTGCTCAGTAAAAAACTCTTCCTACCACTGCATCCAGATTTACTTGTTAGGTATTAGGGCCTTTTCATTTACACAACTTCCTGTCTTGCTGCAGGGATCTTTCCTGGCTCTTTGTTGCAGTTCCAAAGTTTCAACATGATGTGCAACTTGTTTTGTTCCTATGGAGAGCTAAGAATGAAAGTTTAGTGGACTCTTCTGACTGTCCTTATATGCATGTCTGTATGCAGAAGTCAAGACATTTTCAAGTACAATGGTGTAGGGCCTGGAATGGGGACCAGACAGGGCAGGCACCCCAGTGGCTGCATAACTGTTATCTTGTTGCAGGTACTTTCCACACATGTCACCTTGAGATACCATGTGTGGAATCAGGGGAACTTCGACTCTCATTACAGGAAATCTCCCTTCCTGCAATTATGAGTAAAGATGGCAACAACACTTTCACCCCAGTTACTGTACAGTATTTAACACTACTCATTGTAACAGGTGTGATTTGAACATCATTGCCCCTCAATGTGTGGGTATGTGCCTTCACAGTCTTCTGCAAGGTTTAATATGTGCTTCGTGTATATCATTCACTGCAGGCTGTGTAATCCCACCATGATATCCCATCAAACTTCAACCTTTGATTTGCCTAGAAGATGAAAGGTGAAACATAAGTGCACACCTATCACTATCTCTTTGCAGAACTCCTCCCTACTTTCCTGATCTCACACACACACACACACACACACACACACAGATATATACGGATGGGACATTTGTCCGAGATTTGACCAACTGTTCCTTTATCTGTGGAGACCATTTTTTCTCATAGTGCCTCCATAGTTTAGTAGTGTGTACATGACAAGTGCATGGCATTTATAGGGCTGTTTTATTCAATCAGCTAAACTCCAGTAATGTCTTGTTCATTCAGCATCACTCCCAACAGTGTTATGTTTTTTTGACTGCCTCAATGCTCAGCAGAACCTGAATGCTTGCATATGTGACCATCCTGTTATTAACTGAAATTCTGCAGTTTGTTTTAGTTCTACAAGGCGGGGAAATCAATTCTCTTCTGCTGGCTACCTGGTAATTAGGCTGCCAATGCAATGGTCAGGTATGCTTCTGTACATGGAGAATTGTTGTCTGACCAAGCCCAAGGCAGAGGTTTTTACACCTGTTTTTATTAGGCTGTTTTGTCTGCCTTGCAAGACTAATGGTCCAATGTGGAGGGCATAACATCTGCCACTGTAAAACCATGCAGGCAGGTGCAGTCTTTCTTCAGTTCCATGATGGAGGGAGGATTTTACTGTTGCACATCTCTGACACAGCTACACTCATTTCCAACACATACATTTATTGGGTGGAGAACTGGCTTTCATTTATTCACATTGTGGTGCTGTGCTTAACATTTCTGATATTCTGATGCAATGTGAACTTTGTAATGGAGGGCATCATACATGTGGTACACATCACATTGCACGACATCTCCAGATGATCCCTGCTGTAACATTTACAATGTTTTGGCATTTGTTACAAGCATAGGCATGTGACACCACTTCAACATCTTAAGTCCTGCACCACTGAAGTATCTGTGTCCTATTTTATTGGCATAAATATGAGGATTGTGATGAAAGGCTCCTATACAGCTGTACCTATAATTTAAAAGTCTTGAGGTTTTTGTCATTCTCATCCTGTCTTTAAGAATATTTGTTAGTCCATTGATGCTGATGCACCTTTAAATCCACATGTGTATGTGAAACACAGAAATTACTGTGTTGGCAAAATACAGTTTCTGAGCATTGAACATTGTGGTACAATTATTATAATCACTGAAATTTGGGGGGTTAATTGTAGCTGTAAAAATATAAATATTATAACTATTTGAGGACATTTAGAAGTTCTTTCCCATTATTTTATGACGTGGGTCAGTATAAGATAGAATACTGCTGGGGAATTGGTATAGGGTCATTGTAACTTTTCTTTATTTATAATATATGTGTGTGTGTGTCGTGTGAGAAGTATCTTAATATGATGTTTTCATGTAGTGTGACGAGACTGATAAATCTTTAACAACGTACTGAACAACTGATACTGTATGTTAGACTAATAACTCGTAAGTACAATTTATAGTACAGTGGGATGCATCATATGAAGTGAGAATGGTGTTTTGAACATAATTCAATTTTATTACATCTCACATTAAAATATTCAAGATTTTTAACTTCATGAAAACACCAGTAATTTTGTTATTTACTGAGTCTGGAGGTAGGGAATATATGTTCTTTTGCCAAGCAAGGTGACCCACTTGTTATAAATGACATAGACTGTCTTTTCCATCAGTATTTTCAATATCATAAGTTGAAGATATTTGCATATTTTATATGTTTTGTGTGTGTGTGTGTATCTCATAGGTCATAAAATGTGTATCTTTTGTGTATAAAAATGATGTGGTCATTAGTAGATTAGTAGATACTAATATATTCTTCGTGTGGACCCATTATGCATTTTCCTGCACTCATATATTTCTCAGCTACAGATGCGGAAGTTTGTCAGGATTATCAATCTTTTTTTCTAATGCATTACCTTGTAATTATTAGACCAAATTTATCCAACAAATTTGCTGTCCATAGACAAATGAAGCAATGCGACCCTTCTGTTAGTAGTCTTGAGCAATGATTCTGCTCTCTCAGGTGATGGCAATTAATTGTACAGTGTAACCTCATCAAACCAAGGAGGAATGCAACAAGCTTCAGTGAAAGTATCCAGGAATGGTAACCAGTGTATAAAAAACACATCTCAAGTGATGAGGAATGTACCATTCATTGCTAAATATGCATATTAGCATCTCTACCAACCATCTGCAACTGCATTATTTACTAGGTAGCATTTGGTGGCAATTTAGTATTATGTTTTCCATAATACAACACATACCATATTACCCAACAGTTGAGCTGCTTGCTGCGTGCCTCGCATGCAGGTAATTCTGTTGCTTTATAATCTGTTTGAGATTTGAATGCGAAGTGGACTTTGTTGCATTGGTTATTTCATAATATTGTTGGGGATTTAAATATTATCTCTAAGCCAGGGTTTTTGGCACATTTTATATTCTTATTATGCCATAACATTATTTTAAATCTATGTGAAACCAAGGATTATGTTAGTTATAAACATATATCACAGTTAAGAATCTTATTGAATTATTCTTCAGTGATCAAAAAGGTTTTCAGAATTATGTATTGTTACTTTTTTTTAAAATTGTGTATAATGGTAGTAGTGCTGAATGCTGAATTGTCATGTTTTTGGTAATTGTTAATATAAATTCAGTAGTAGTTGTTAACTTCATGACATAGCAGTATTTACTTTTTGTTCTTACAGGACTTTTCTCAGTTTCCATTTGTGAAGTTACACGCCATACAAACTAGATATGACATGTAGAAATGATGTTTAATTATGTATTTTGTATACGGTAAACAAACAACGAGCTGTGGTTTTTCTTTATGCATTAATCTGTTCAAATGATACAGCCATTTTTAAATAATTGCGTTTCTTAAATATTTGTGTTACATTCTGTAATACTGAGACAATGACATTATGAAAATTTTAGCTCTCTTTCCTCACCTCTAATTTCCATAGCAAACACGCCAGAGATTTGAGTGTGTTTCTCCACACTGTATACAAGGTATACCAAAATAAAGTTGCAGCACTGATTCAGAGATGTTTTAGCATATTATGAGACACAGTTTTCTTCTTCATTTTAACTGACAGTTACTAATGTATTCAGTTTAATTATGTAAATTAACATGACATATAAAACAATTGTTAAAGTTTATATTACAATCAGTGGGCACACCTTGAGGTTTTTCAGGTTTAGGTGTCTTATTTGTGTCAGCCCTTATTTTATGATTGTATCTTTGACTATGTGTTTCCCCTGGACATGTAATGAAAACAAGTGCTGCTGTTATATATTTCAGTGCCCTTTGGTATATTTTGTATATAAAGTTGTATACTATATATTTTTCTCTGTACATTTTTTGCATGCCTTCTTCCTGCCTTCGGTCTCTTGTGAATGTTGTGTGTGGCACATTGGCAGGCCAGGGTCAAGGTATTGGCAGTTTCTCTTATTGATCTGCATGTTGAGTTAGCTGGGATTGGTGTGTATGAATTTGCATGTATGCATGTTGCTCTGTCTCAAGTAGTAGTTCTCTTTCCAGGCTTGGCATATAGCTGAAAGCTTATTACCCAGGCCATGTGTCATATTGGTGAATGCTGTACAGATAAATGCAGTGTTCCTCTTTCTTATATGATTGCATCTAAGTTTACACATTGTAATGTGTGATGAAAGAAACAAAAATAAACATTTGTATCAGATGAGTAGTTCATATTAAAGAGTGGTAATTAATAGTTATTTTCTGTCTTAATGCTCTAATCACTGATCTGTACAGCTAATTTGTATTAATTAATGGAACTAATAAAAAATGTCAACACTGCATGGCATATCCTCAGGTTGCAGATAGGTGACAGCCTCCTTGTATGAAGGAGAACTGGGAATATGGTGTAGCATCATAACCTGTTCATTGTAAAAGGGTGGCAAGTTACAAAGAGTTACGTGTCAGTAGGACAGGGACCAGTGGTGGGATCTTTTGAACATTGCCCTGAACCTTTGGGTTCCACAACAGGCAGGCCATTTCTTGGTAGCTGAGTGTCCATTACCTTGTAAAGAAATTCTCCATGGAGGTATTTAATTTATTTGTTGTCCTTGTGTAAAACCAAAAAGAGGGATGTTCTGCTTTGTGGTGCATTCAGTACAGAAAATTTAACTTTATTTTATCTGGCTTTCTGTCCACTTATACAATAGTTTGAGAACTGCTGAATGGCTTTTACTGAAATTTTTTATTGGAGAGTTTTAAAATTCCTCAGTACAACCCAATGTGGTTAAAATATCATGAAAAGAACATACTTCACAGGAAGATGTTTGTGCATTTCTGCATTTATCTTGAATAAATTTAACTAAATGCTTATGAGAGCAGAAATATTTCAAATATAAGTTACAGGGAAATATGGTCATCTTATGCCAGACACACTTTTCCATTAAACAGGTACAAACAAACACACCAGAATTGTTACAATGTACATGTGTTTTCACAATTGTTTTCTCTTAAGAACCCACCATTTTTGTGATGATCATGGGGATTGAATCATGTTGGCCCTCACCATATACTTGAGGATGATTATTACTGTGTCTGATGAATAAAAAAATCAGTGAGTATAAAAAATTCGCTGTCTGTAGAGTGTACCAAACATGTCATAATTTAGATGGTTATTAATAAGTAGGAGGTACTGAATTCACCACATAATTTGTAATAAAAAGTACCATCATAATGTAACTTAAGTCTAGTACATATCTTCTCTGAAGCTAAGCAGAGTAGGGATGTGGGTGACATTGTCTCAGACCTCAGTGGAAAAAAAGAACTAAAACCATACAATGTACACTTAACAGACGCACATGGCAGAAGGAATTTTAATGACAGACTGAGATCTATACCCTTCCCCATTATCTCATATGATTGCCAGAAAATGAAAATGATGTGCTCCATATTGTAGTTTGTATTTTTTCTGTGTCTGAGAGACGGCATTACAGTAGAGCAGTATAGGAATTGTTTACATGGGTTTTTACTGTATCTTACCAAAGGCACTTGTTTGGGTTTTCCTGAGTGATAGATTCCCCTTCCCCTGCTTCATAAAGTGTGATTGAAGTGGCCTGTTAGATTTTCCCTGCTTTGGGTTCATTAAATGTAGGTATATATGTAAAATAAATTAAGTCTAAATGTAAATTGAAATGGTGTTAGTTTCTTATAAAATGCCATGAAAATCCATCAGAACCTACCCTGGTATGAAATCAGTAGGTGAGATCTGCAGTTATTCTGAGAGTGTGGTGGTGAAGGAAACATTCTCACTCCCCCATTAGATCTAACCTTGATGTTACATTTTTAACATTTTATAATGAGCTACCACAGCACTGCTTATTTTCATTGTCTTTGTACTTTGTTTCAAATAGTAAATTGTATCCTGTTATTTTTGTCTTTTCTCTGTTAATGTTGGATAATAACTGTACATTGTATATGGCACTTAAAAGCATGACCATGTTGCATCAGATATGTACATAATAATGCATTTAATCCATTGAAGCCTGACATTTATTTTAAATTTCAGTTATATCGCATGGGCAATATGTTGTGTGCCCATTACATAGACTAATCAGTAGGGAATTATTTTTTGTTTATTCTAAGAATTCAGAACAGCAACTGTTCTGACATAGGAGTGATGTAAATTTTTTATCCTGGTCCCATTTGATGTACAGAAACATTGTTGGCACTTAGCTGTGTTTGGTGACCACATACAGTGCGCGGGACCCAACTGAATTTTCTGACCATTACCTTTCTTGTCATCTAAGTAAGTTTGGGTATTATGTACAGTTCATGGCACTGAACTCAGTAGGGTGACCATTTACATTTCCTGGCACCTAACACAGTTCAGTAACCATTTACAATCTTGTCATTTCTGTCATTTTGGTGACCATATACAGTTCTTGAGACTGAACTCATTTGGGTGACTATTTACATTTCTTGGCAATTCACTCCCCCATTTCTTAAAGAAAAACAGCCTGAACACACAGCTTGTAGCCATCATGTATTTATGGCTTTGTTGTATGCTGTGTATCTGGTTATAGGTATATTCATTATTTGTGCTGCAAGGTTTTCTTTAGTGATATATATTACATATGTGCAAGAAAAATATTTATAAATTGTACATTTTTACAGACTAGTAATGTGATCGACTAAAATTGTTGGGTTATCATAAAAAAATTCAATGTTTCTCTTGCCTAAGCATGTTTGGTTTCAGTGGTTTGGTCACGTTGTGCATATAGTGAAGCTGCTCCAACATTATAGCATTCGGTTGGAGGTCATGACTGCACTGTACTTGGAAACCTTCATGCAGCTTCAAAATGTTATGTAACAGTGAATCTCCAAAAGCCTGTGTTACAAATTCAGTGGTTTTTTTATTTTTGTAACTATATCTGAAAGCTTTTTTGTGTGTCTGAATGGCTGCTTATTATAGTCTGTGAGTTGAATATTGCATTAATTTTAAAATTTCTGAAAGATGTTCATTACCTGTACCAAGTTTAATGTAATGTAGATTTTTATTTGTTATGCACTTAGAACATGGTGTAGAAAACTTACATATGTATATGGACATAGCATAGTGCAGAATGTGGGAACAGTTAGCAGTGCAAGGACACGCACAGACATAAAGAAGGTAGTACATGGTATTTCTTTACCCATGTTGAAATATTCATCATTGAGGAAGTGCATTAGACTTTCGTTTCCTCTAAGCTTGATATTTCTGGGTTCTGGGTTGTGTCTGTTGTCTAATATTCTGAACATGGCGTTTCAGAAACTGCATCTCCTTCCTTATGAGAAACATTGCAAAATAAACTTCTTGCAGTGTTGAAGATGCAATTTTGATTGCACTCATTCATATTCTGAGAAAATTTTCCATTTGATGGATTTATTGAACAGGGGGAACCTTTCAGTGATGGTGAAGGTATTCTATCCCTAAGGAGTTTCCTACTCAGACACTGAATGCATTCTGAGGACCAGTGACTGTTGCAGGGAGTTCTTGAAGAATGGCCCTGCAGGATTATGTCCTGAGACTTATAATTCTTAAGAAAAGTATTGTGGTTAAGGATCTTAGGTAACCAAATTTTTAACTATACACAGGGTGATATACACTTGTATATATCAGTTGTAAGAAGTTCTGGTACAGTATATTATATTTAGTATTACTGTGTTTTTGAACTTAACCAATCATATATTTTTCTGAACAGAACACATTTAGAAAGTGACCCTTTTTCTGATTTGTTCTCTTCTGTCCACAATAATGCAAAATGAACACAGTCCAGAAACCTAGTAACACCTAGTATGCAACACCAATATCAGAATCCTGTAGACTTGATCTTCCATAAGCATTTGTGTGGACTGTATGGTCTCATAAATCCTAATCCATTCTCAGCTGTATAATTGACACATACTTTGCAAGGACTTCATTCTATCTGACAATTGTTACTAGTCACATTCCATCACCCCATTTAATTTACTAACGGCAGTTTGTTGAACTGAAACCATTGGTCCCAAACTTGGTGCAAATTGGAATAGCAGTAAGCACTATGGTACCTGCTATCATTTGAAAGGGACTGAGTGAAGAAGTGATGTGAGTTACCAGAAGAAATGTCAGCGTATATTATAGTGGAGTGTTTAATTACTTCAAAGCCTCCCCCCACCAAGTATTGCATCCCTCCATGTACAGAAGATGTAGAACTTCAAGATTTTAGCAATAAAACTGGTCAAAATTAGAATTTGTATTGGTAAAGTTTGCCAAAATTTTCTTCTTAGCTGGTGATTTTGATCTGACTTTGATAGTAATTTTGAGAGCCCAGAGTCCTGGATTGTAAGATATATTAAACACAGAAAATGTCCGCATGATTTGAGGCCTCAGCCGTGAAGTAGATGAGAACTGTGCTCTTCTGGGTTATTACGCAGTGAATAGTGGTAATTTCTTACCAATGTTTTGATGCAGCGAGTAGTTGTAATTTCTTACCAAAACGTTGGTAAGAAATTGCCACTACTTGCTGCATAATAACCCAGAAGGGCACAGGAATAATGCACTTAAGTGCATTATTCCTGTTGGTTCTAACATAGCATACTACTTACTGTCCATTACACCTATGAACATTTGAAATCTTCATCACCACTTTACTATCCAGAATATAAAGAAGTTTAATATAAAATATGGTGCCTAACAGACATTTTCTGTGAAGAAAATTGTGCTCTTTTGGGTTATTATGCAGCAAGTAGTGGTAATTTCCTACCAAAACGTTGGTAAGAAATTACCACTACTTGCTGCATAATAACCCAGAAGAGCACAGTTCTCTTCACAGAAAATGACTGTTAGGCACCATATTTTATATTAACCTTTTGGCGCCGGAATTATTTTTTAATTTTAGCACACCCTGTATATAAAATGTGAATAATACAGGAACCAAATACATTAGAATTATGAAACAAACTGCATTTTGAAGAGAAAAAAACGGAGAGTG
>Ga0136643_10002601_pt1 | contig 23589 bp, 21 predicted proteins | sample TergutLab28metaG_FD_96883 | JGI IMG/M metagenome (GOLD analysis project Ga0136643, IMG submission 96883) | Labiotermes labralis P1 segment gut microbial communities from Petit-Saut dam, French Guiana - Lab288 P1 (version 3) (version 3) | ecosystem: Host-associated > Arthropoda: Insects >... | reverse complement strand
CTGGGCTTTTTAATAAATTTGGGTTATGAGTTGAATTTAAGTCTATTCTTTTATGATTTTCCAAGTAATAAACGAGTTTTGTGAGGAAATGCGTAGCAAATACACACCTCTCGGTTGCGAAGAAAGATCTATCGGCGTGTAGTCGCCAACTTGCGATTGCTGAAAAATAACTGCTCCGCTCATGGTGTAAACCGTCACCTGATGCGAGGCTTGCGGGTTTTTATTACGAATCTCTACGGCCAACGCGCCTTTAGTAGGATTGGGGTAAATAAAAATATCGCTTTCTTTTAGCTTATCGGTGTAAACATCTTCAGAAAAGGAATTAATTTCAGAACTGCCGAACACCGGAGCTTCTTCCTCGTTATTTAAGGCTAAAGCATACACCGTGTTTTCTTCAGTTGGTGGCATATGGACGGGTGCTTGACTTGGAGCAGACATCACAATGGTCCGGAGCATGGACGTGCGATGACCGGAGTCATCATACTCAAAAGAGGTTTGGGCATTTAAAAATGAGAACGAAAAAATAAATAAACAGCAGAAAAGTGGTTTTTTCATAAATAGGTTTTTTGAGTATTTGGTAGGCAAAGATACAAATAAAAAATGAGATTACAAAAAATAAAGGTTTTTTTTATATAAGATATAAAAAAATCTGAACGGCACAGGCTTTCAATGAAAGTTAATATTGCAATTTTTCAGTCATGAATTTCCTTCCAAATCAAATCCTTCAATTCCTGAATACCTTTACCTGTAACAGCCGAAATAAATACCGTCGGAACACCTTTCGGCAACTCTTTTTTGAACGCTTTTATCAATTCGTCATCGGCCAAATCACATTTGGTGATTGCTAAAACACGCTTCTTTTGCATCAATTCCGGATTGTGTTTTTTAAGCTCATTCAGCAAAATTTTGTATTCTTTTTTTATGTCATTCGTGTCACATGGCACCATAAACAACAAAAGTGAATTTCGCTCAATATGGCGCAAAAAGCGCAATCCAAGCCCTTTTCCTTCGGCAGCACCTTCAATAATTCCGGGAATATCAGCCATGATAAACGACTTATGATCGCGATAAGAAACAATGCCTAAATTAGGCACTAATGTTGTAAACGGATAATCTGCAATTTCAGGTTTTGCAGCCGAAACTACCGACAACAAGGTAGATTTTCCGGCATTGGGAAACCCAACCAATCCCACATCTGCAAGGATTTTCAATTCCAAAACTTTCCATGCTTCTACTCTCGGTTCGCCCGGTTGTGCATAAGTTGGTGCTTGATTGGTGGCGGATTTGAAATGTTCGTTGCCCAACCCTCCACGTCCGCCTTTTAGAACGACTAAAGTTTGTCCGTGTTCCGTAATTTCGCCCTCAATATCCATCGTTTCAGCATCTCGCAACACTGTTCCAAGCGGGACTTCGATGATGACATCTTTTCCGTTGGCACCGTGAAGTTGGCTTCTGCTACCGCCTTCACCATCTTCGGCATGAACGTGTTTGGTATATTTCAAGTGCAACAGCGTCCAAAGTTGCGCATTACCTTTTAGTATAATATGTCCGCCACGACCGCCATCACCGCCATCCGGGCCGCCACGGGGATTTCCGCGCGTACGTAAAAAATGCGCAGAACCTGCACCTCCTTTACCCGAACGACAAAAGATCTTTACATAGTCTACAAAATTCGATTCCGGCATATTACAAACTTTCCACAATAGCTTTCACTTTGACCCATGTTTCGTTAACTTCATAATCACCGCGAATCAAGTGAAGTTTACCTTGTTTTCGATAATAATCTTCTAAAATCTGTGTTTTTTCCTGATAAATTTTAATCCGTTTTCGAGCGGTTTCCTCGTTATCATCAGCGCGTCTCGATAGTTGACCACGATATAAAATCCGTTTGACCAGCACTTCGTCTTCAACCTCCAAATCAATGGCTGCTGTGATCGAAAAATCTTGTTTAGCCAACGATTGATCTAAAAATTCCGCTTGTGAGCTTGTGCGCGGATAACCGTCGAACAGGTAGCCATTGGGATTTTTATGATTTTTTTCAAAATGTTCGATAATACTGTTTACGATCTCGTCCGACACATAATTTCCTCCTGCAATAATAGCCTCTATCTCTTTACCGATAGGTGTTTGCGCTGCAATTTCTGCTCGCAGGCATTCGCCCGTAGAAATATGTGTCAAACCATATTCTTTGACCAAATTTGCAGCCTGAGTGCCCTTTCCCGAACCCGGAGGCCCTAATAGTACAATATTTAACATTTGTGATGAGATTAATCTGCAAAGATACAAAAAAAAAATGAAATGTTAACATTTCATTATTTTTTGTTGAACTGTTTATTCGTTTATCTGTTTAATTGTTTTGATTTTCAGGTATTCAGAAATTCAACAATTCAACGATTAAACAAAAAAACGAAATTAGTTTCGTTTTTTTTCGTATCTTTGCAAAAAAAAAATTGCTCGCTATGCGTACACCCACTCATGATTCAGCGCAAAAAGGCATTCGACAGGCTATTGTTTCTGTTGTAGTTAATACCGCTTTATTTGTTCTTAAATTTTGGGCTGGCGTGATTTCGGGCTCTGTGGCTTTGATTGCGGATGCTTGGCATACGTTGTCGGATTCGATAACATCGGTTATTGTAATTGCCGGAATTAAACTTTCTCGGAAAAGGCCTACAGCTGGATATCCTTTCGGTTATGGTCGTTGGGAGCAAATTGCAGCTTTGGTATGTGGATTTATATTAGCCGTTGTAGCTTACGAGTTTATATTGGATGCTATTGGCCGCTTGAAACACAATACGGCTGCACATTTTGGTACCATAGCAATCCTTGTTACCGCTTTTTCTATTCTTGTAAAAGAAAGTTTGGCACAATATGCGTTTTGGGTGTATCGCAAAACAGGCCTTGTAACGATGAAAGCTGAAGCCTGGCATCATCGTAGCGATGCGCTTTCTTCTATTCCGGTGCTTATTGGGATTTTTATCGGCAAATATTTTAATAAAACATTTTGGTGGATGGATGGGGTTTTAGGAATTATCATCGCCTTATTTTTATTTTGGGCAAGTTATGAAATCATCAAAAGTGCTATCAATAAATTGTTGGGCGAACGAATTCCCATAGAATTGGAAAACGACATCAAAGCGTATATTCATAAACATTTTGGTGATTACTACACACATCACTACCATATTCATTGTTACGGTGATGTTCGGGAACTTACGTTTCACCTGCATGTTGACGGCAGCAAAACTGTAGAAGAAAGCCACAACTTAGCCACTCATATAGAACTTGCACTAAAAAGGGATTTTCACTTGGAGTGCACCATTCATATTGAGCCGATAACGGTAAAGACTTAAATGTTTTGATGTTCGCGCCGTAACAAATCATTCACCGTTTTCACCGGCGAGAAAACAGCTATCGGAACTTCCACAAAAATCGTGATCCAATCGGCCATAGCACCGTTCCAAAGACCAGGCAATTCTAATGCTTTTAGCATTTTATCACCAAGTGATTTTTCACTTATAAAACCGGTTTCCGGATCAATATAGGTTTTCAAATCAAACAACTCGCCTTTGTAATTTCGCACACCGCAAATCAAATCCACAGGATTAAAGTGCGACGCCATTTTCAGCACATCTTGCTGTTGTGGGTTTTTCGGGTCAATTTGAGACGATTCCACAATTTGTAACGAGATTTCGCCTTTGGTGTTCTCCGTCCAAAATGGGCCGCCACCGGGCTCTCCCTCGTTTTTCACCATACCGCAAATGCGCATCGGACGATTGAGCTTTTGAATTAAAACTTGTCGTTTTTCGTCGTGAGATAAATTTTCGAAATGATCGAAAGCAATATGCAATTGTTTCCACGAAAAATGAAAAATTTCTGTTAGCAGTTCATCGGAAATACTTGTGTTTTCAAGTTTTTTCAGATAATCAAATGTTTTGTTTTGCAAATCGATCAGATAACTTGCAATCACTTTTTTGTAGGTAATTGTTGGTACCCGATTTTTATCAGTCGTAACATTGTCAATGTTTTTTATAAAAATCAAATCACCTTTTAGGTCGTTCAAATTTTCAATCAACGCACCATGTCCGCCCGGACGGAACACCAAATCGCCGGTTTCAGTCAAGAATAATGTACTGTCGAGAGTCGCTGCAATGGTATCTGTGCAGGGCTTTTGCACAGAATATGAAACGTCGTATTTTACATGGTATTTAGTTTCATACATTGGTAGAATTTTGTTTACTAATTGTTTGAATTTTTCCAAATGTTCCGGCGAAACAGTAAAATGCAGTTTAACCTTACCATCGCTTTCCGCATAGCCTGAGCCTTCCACCAAATGCTCTTCCAGTGCCGTTCTCACGCTATCGGCATATTTATGAAACAGCAATAATCCTTTCGGTAAATTCAAATAATCCAATCCAAAATCCAACAAAAGTGTATCTAAAATTTCATTGTAGTCTTCCTTTTCCAGACAGGCCTCAATAGATTTTCCACGGATTTCCATTGCTTCTTTCAAAGCCTCAAAAAATGCAAAATTGCGAATATTTTCTAAAAAATAGAACATAGAATTTGCATCTTTTTTCTCAAACAAAATCAAATTATTTTCATTGACTTTATATGCCGTTCGAAATTCGGAAAGTTGTTTAAACATGCGTGATGCAGCACCCGAAGCCGGAACAAATTTGATGATGTTTCGACCGGCAATTTTGTTCTTGTAATTCCACAGCAATTCGTCGATTTGCTTTACATCAAACACCTCGATACCATCGTTTTTAGAAGCCGAACGCAATAATTTGGTATATGGAAATCCTTTGGCAAAAAAGGCTAACTGGCTTTCAATCTCTTGAGTTGTAATCCCGCGTTTCTCAAGTTGTTCTAAATTTTTTGGTGTAAACATGGCATTTTTTTTGCAAATATAGTAATTTTTTCGTACTTTTGCAAAAAAAAGAATTTTCTCATGAACGAAAGTAAGGGTCGCATATCCCAAATTATTGGTGCTGTTATTGATGTTGCATTTGACGAGGATAGCCGTTTGCCTCAAATCCACGAGGCTTTGGAGGTTTTCAATCCTCAAAACGAGAAAATTATTTTGGAGTGTCAGCAAGATATTGGCGAAAACACTGTGCGTTGTATCGCTATGCAATCTACGGATGGTTTGGCTCGTGGTCAGAACGTTATGGCTACGGGAGCACCTATTTCTATGCCTGTCGGACCTGATATCAATGGACGTCTGTTTAATGTCACCGGCACAGAAATTGATGGGATGCCGCCTGTGAAATTCACGCGTCGTGCCAATATTCACGCCGATCCACCAAAATTCGAAAATCTAACTACGACCCAAGAGGTGTTGTACACAGGAATTAAGGTTATTGATTTGATTGAACCTTATGCAAAAGGCGGTAAAATCGGACTTTTCGGAGGTGCAGGCGTTGGAAAAACCGTGTTAATTATGGAAATGATTAACAACATTGCGAAAAAATATCACGGACAAACCGTGTTTGCAGGTGTTGGCGAACGTACACGCGAAGGGAATGATTTGTTGCGCGAAATGATCGAATCGGGCGTTATTCGCTACGGTGATGCATTCAAAAAAAGTGTGGAAGAAGGTGGCTGGGATTTGAGTTTGGTTGATCCTGAGGAATTGAAACAATCGCAAGCTACGTTGGTTTTCGGACAAATGAACGAACCTCCGGGAGCTCGCGCACGCGTAGCGCTTTCAGGACTTACATTGGCCGAATATTTTCGCGATGGCGACACGGACAATACCGGTCGAGATATTTTGTTTTTCATCGACAATATTTTCCGTTTCACGCAAGCCGGTTCGGAAGTTTCGGCTTTATTAGGACGTATGCCATCGGCAGTCGGTTATCAACCAACTTTGGCTTCCGAAATGGGCTTGATGCAAGAGCGTATCACGTCGACCAAACGCGGATCAATTACTTCCGTCCAAGCAGTTTATGTACCTGCCGATGACTTGACTGACCCTGCACCCGCAACCACGTTTGCGCACTTAGATGCAACCACGGTTTTGAGTCGTAAAATCTCGGAATTGGGCATTTATCCGGCTGTTGATCCCTTGGATTCTACATCGCGAATTTTGGTTCCGAAAATTGTTGGCGATGAGCATTACGATATCGCTCAACGTGTGAAAATGACGTTGCAACGTTATAAGGAATTGCAAGATATTATTGCGATTTTGGGGATGGATGAGCTGAGCGATGAAGATAAATTGGTTGTTTCAAGAGCGCGCAAAGTGCAACGCTTTTTATCGCAGCCGTTTCATGTAGCTGAGCAGTTTACAGGCATTCCGGGTGTATTTGTGCCAATTGAAGAAACCATCCGAGGCTTCAAAATGATTCTCAATGGTGAAGTGGACAAGTATCCGGAAACGGCATTTAACCTTGTTGGAACGATTGACGAAGCCATCGAAAAAGGTAAAAAAATGTTAGAATCTTCAACATGCAATTAGAAATTTCAACTCCTCAAAAAACCTTGTTTCAAGGCGAAGTACGCTCGGTGCAATGTCCGGGTAAGGACGGCTTTTTTCAAGTTTTGGATCATCATGCTCCAATGGTTGCTATTTTAACCAAAGGACAAGTGAAATACGAAATATCGTGTGAGACAACGCCTCATTTTATTGAGGTTGATCGCGGTGTTGTGCAAGTGTTGGATAATAAGGTAACAATTCTTTCTGAATAATTATGAATACAGTTTCACGCTTAATATTAGCCGTTTCAAGCGGTATTCTTTTAGGGGCGGCATGGATACCATCGCCGTTTGCTATTGTTGCGATTTTTGTTGCGTTCATTCCGCTTTTGCTGGTATTCGACGATTTGGAAAAAATACCCGAACGCAAAAACGGCAAACGATTTTTTGGTTATGCGTTTCTAACTTTTTTGGTTTGGAATGTGCTTACAACGTGGTGGGTTTTCAATTCTACACCAGCTGCAATTTTAGCGTTTTTGACCAATAGTGCATTGATGGCACTGATGGTTTATTTCTACTATATCGTGAAAAAACATGTATTCAAAATGCGAAACTGCTTGTGGGTTTTAGCGGTGTTTTTTACAGCGTTCGAATATTTTCATTTTGATTGGGATTTGTCTTGGCCTTGGTTGACGCTTGGAAATGTATTTGCGGCGATACCGGAATCCGTACAATTCTATGAATTTACAGGTGTTTTAGGCGGTTCGCTTTGGATTTGGTTTGCAAATATTGTGCTGTTTGATATGGTAAAAAAAAATATCGTTTGTATTTTTCCTTTTTTGTGGTTGTTCCCGATAACCCTATTATTTACACCGATTTGGTTTGCACTTCCATTCATTGCATTGTTCTTCCTAATCGTACATGGTGTTGAAAAAGTTATACGTAATACAGAAAAAAGAAATTATTCAAAATTTTCTTGGAAAGATATTGTATTACTTGTTTTAATTATTTTGCCACTTATAATTTCGGCGGCAATGTATCAATATTACAAAGAAAAAGGCACCGATGTTGAAGTTGTAATTGTTCAACCAAACATAGATCCTTACAGCGAACAATATGATTTGAATCCTGTTGTTGCTACAGAGCGCATGTTGGATTTAGCAAGAACAAAAGTCACACCAAACACACGTTTGATTTTGACCCCTGAAAGCATGATTCAAGAATATGTTTGGGAACATCAACTCGATTATTCGCCCAGTTTGAGACTCATTCAGGAGTTTTTGTCGCAACACGACAGTATCGAAATGATTGCAGGGCTTTCATCGTGGCGTTTAGTTCCTGAACGCACATCTGCTGCTCGCCCCTACTACGGAGGACAGTATTATGAGGCACACAACGTCGCATTGTTGGTGAGCAAAGACGAGCGTTCTCAAAAGTATTACAAGTCCAAACTCACGCCTGGTGTAGAGATTATGCCGTTTGTGAAATATTTTCGACCATTGGAACGATTAGCCATTGATATGGGCGGAACCGTTGGAACGCTTGGTATCAGCCCAAACCGTGAGGTATTTATTTCGCAATACGGTACACCGCCTTTTGCACCAATCATTTGCTACGAATCCATTTACGGTGATTTTGTTGCCGGATTTGTGAGAAACGGCGCACAATTTTTATGCATTATCACGAATGACGGTTGGTGGGGTAATACGCCCGGACATCGCCAGCACATGCGATACGCGAAATTACGTGCCATCGAAACACGTCGCGATATTGCACGCTGTGCCAACACCGGCATTTCAGGTTTCATCAATCAACGCGGCGATGTTTCGCAAGCCACGCCATATTGGGAGGAAGCCGTGATTTCGCAGAACGTAAAAGCTAACGATAAAATCACATTTTATGTCAAATACGGCGACTACATTGGACGTATTTCGTTGTTTTTAGCAGGAATATTGTTATTATTGGCATTAGCGTTCCGACTGATGAAACGGAACATTAACGTTAATTAATAGATTTTTTACAGTAGGAAATTCAAACGTTTCTCCATTAAATTCCAGTTTTGCAAAATTCTCCACACAACTTAATTTCACTGTGTTTTTAGATTCTTTATTTACTATAGCAGCAGCCATTGCAAACGCTTTTTCCAAGCCATCGCCGATTTGGAAATTCCAAACCTCATCAGGCAAAGCGAGACGATTAGGTTCATCGTAAATAGATGTTGATGGTAGATGTTTTAATATTTCGTAAATTTTCGGAATTGATAGATTTTTCAAGGCATCCACACAAACCGGATTGCGCTCGACAACAGCCTTCACAAACGGTTGCCAATCCACCAAATCCATTCTACGAGCAGCAAACAAAGCTAATTGCGCCACTTCATTGATAGGGGATTTATGTTCTATTTCGGCAATAATTTCCTCTCGTGATAACTGTTCCGAAATTTCGATAGGCTCTATCTTTACAAAGGCTTTATCATTGTTCGGTAGTCTCGGTTCAATATTCAAAAAAGCATATAATGCATCAAACAATTTCTCCATTTGCGGACAATTCGGACATTCCAAAATATGGTGTTCAAAAAAACGACGTTTTTCATCGAACGAAACCTTCGTGTTTTGGTTCAAATATTGTTCGAAAATATTCATTACCAATCGATCTGTTCGACGTGTTAAGCGAAATTCCTCTCCGCCGATTTCCGCAAACAACGCATCCTTACTGGCACTGGTCAGTGTATTTTTACTGTGACGTTCGTACTCGAAAATTTTGCGGAGTTCGACGTAACACGGTTTTCCATTGCGAATATATTCGTATTGAAAACAATCCCAATATTTCTGGTCTGTGCGTAAAAAATTCACAAAGGTTTCAAACGTCAAATCCGTGTGCAAGTAATCATTTAGCGATTTCGAAAACGTTTGATAAACTTCGGGCGAAATCGTTGCTTTATCGTAAAAGGTGTGAATATGTCCGCTGATGTGTGAAACGATGGTGATTTTCTCATTTTCGATGGCTCTGCGCGCTTTCGCGGAAAGCATCGTGCCGTTGTACCACATGCTTTTCGTTACAATTCGGCGATTGTTGGTAATAATGCCGTCTTTTTCCGTAATAAAATTCTGGCTGTGCAGAGGTGTTGCAATCAAAAATATTTTTTCCAACGGGATTTTGGCTACAATGAACATCGCAGCTGCATACATCGTTGCAAGCGATACACATTCGCCCGCCCCTGTCGTGTAATTCGGTTTGTAACGAAACGCATTCATGGCTTCGACGGTTTCTGTCTTCCAATATGGAATAATATCGCTGGTATATTTGTCCAAGCCAAAATGCTTGCGAATGTCGATACTGAAATAATATTTGTCACCTTCGTAACCGAACAGTGCGTTAGATTGAGCCAAAGCATCAGCATCAATAAACTCGGAAAATCGCGCCAACTCACGTTCTTTGGTGGTTAGTCCCCAAGTTTCCAAATCCAAATTAAACGTATAATGATCCATGATGTATTGCTTCACCCGATTAATTTTGTAGGAAAACGACTTTTTTTCGATGTCCTTAAACCAAGGATCTTCGCGCCATTTCCAGATTTCGGGCGACATGATATTCGCCAACACTAATGCATAAAACAAATCGGGGAAAATGAAAATCTCCATATCCGAAAGGGTGAAGGCAGAAGATTGTTTTTCTAATTTTTCTGAGGACATTTTATTTGGTTTTTCGTAGGGGCGCGGTCTCCGCACCCTTGTTTTTCAATGGGGCGGGTAAGCCCACCCCTACAATCAAAAAAAGGCTGCCCTTTGACAACCTTTTTTCAATACGTTTTATCACCAACTACGCAGCTACGTTGGTTTTTTTCATCAATTTCGATTTCAAATTGGAGGCTTTATTTTTGTGAATAACGCCTTTTTTAGCCAATTTATCAATTTTTTCGATTACCGAAGGCATAGTTTCAACCATTGCAGTTTTTTCTGTTAATGTACGGAAATCTCTCAATGAGTTGCGCATAGTTTTAGCATACAAGCGGTTAGATGTTCTTTTTCTTGCAGTAGTGCGGATGCGTTTTTTTGCGGATTTATGGTTTGCCATAATTTTTTTAGTTTATAAAGTTTATAAAGTTTATAAAGTTTGTAAAGTTGTCGAGTTTGTGTAGGATTGCTTGCAATTTGACGAAGCCTCTTTATAAACTTTCTAACTTTTTAACTTTTCCACTATCATGTACCCCGTAGGGGAGTCGAACCCCTGATCTTCAGGATGAAAACCTGATGTCCTAGGCCACTAGACGAACGGGGCGTAGGGTTTTGAACGTTTCCGACTTGTTATTTTTTCAAAATCGGACTGCAAAGATACTACTTTTTTTTGAAATAACCAAATTTTTTGTATTTTTTGTAGGGACGAGGCATGCTTCGCTCCTACAATTATTCGCTATCTCGCGATTTTTTTCTCATTATTTTTAAGATAACAACAAAAATCGTGCTAATAACAGCAATAATACCAAGCGTGATAAATTTCATGGATTGGTTATCGATTTTACCAATTAAAAATGGAAATATAAGTGCGGACAACATAAAACCAATCATCACCAAGCCGTAGTTTGAAGCAACGTTTTTAAGTCCGAAATTATCAGCAGTGATAACAGGATACAAACCTGCTGTACCGCCATAACAAAATGCAACAATAGAGATTGTAATAATCAACCCAATTCCTCCAACAAAGCAAAGCAAGAAGGCTCCAAGTGCTGTAGCTGCAAGGATTAAGATATTGGTGTTTATGGCACCGATTTTATCGGATAAAAGTGGCACGCAAAGTCTACCCAAAGCATTAGAAATTCCCAAAACCATGACTAAAATTGTTGCAAAAGACGCCGCATTTCTGTTAATGGCCAAATCTTTTAAGTCGGGATTTATCGTAAAGAAAACCGACGTACCGAACATCATGGATAGGGTTATCAGATAAAAACGTGTGGTTTTTAGCATTTCACCGTTTGTGTATTGTTTACCTTTTAATACGGGTATAGAGGCATTGGTTGTTTGGTCGGGAGATTTAATAAAGCTGAACGTTAGAAGCGTTGTTACTGCAAAAATTGCAGATAAAATCATGAAAATAACGTTCACTTCAAGGTTTTCACTGAGCATTTTTATGAAGGGTGCAAAAAATACCGTCGAAAATCCAAACGCACTAACACTGACACCTGTAGCAAAGCCTCTGTTTTCAGGAAACCACTTTTGTGCGTTGGAAATTATTGCATTGTAAGCGGCACCCACACCCGATCCTCCAATTATTCCATATAAAAAATAAATCCAAAAAACGGATGTCGCTCCTGTTGCAGGGATAAACGATGTTGCCAACATTCCTGTTGCAACCATTAATCCGCCAATAAGTACGGTTAGTTTGACACCGATTTTTGCTAATATTTTTCCACCCAAAAGTATGCCCACAGCGAAAAAACAAAGCATGAACGAAGCGGTAAGTCCGACATCAAATGCATCCCATTTATAATACACACTTACGGGTGCCTTGAAAACGCTCCACGTGTAAATTATACCTAAAAAAAATTGTAAAATAACGCTTGCTATAAGGACTTTCAAGCCCTGTTTGTTTTGTTTGATTAGCTTCACTGAGCTCACACTTGACTTGGCTTCGCCTCGGTTATCTCGGACTTTGCCCTCGATGAGCTCGCTTCGCTCGGTTCGTGCTTCGGTTGTGTTCATTATTAATCTTAACGTCTAAATTGAATTTTTCTTTATTTTTAGAAATTATATCTGACTCCAACATTAATACGATGATTAACTCCGCTTTTTCCTTGCAGATTAGTCTTTTTTCCAAATAGATATTCAACACCAATTCGTCCATAAGGAATAAAATTCCAAAGTAAATTCGCTGCAAGATAATGCGCGGAATTATAAAGATTACCATACGTAAATTCACGAGGAAGAGGCGGAAGCGTTGGAGGTTTCAAGTATGTCATACCATATACCACGTTGGATGATAATGTTGGTGTCCAAAAATGTTGTAGACCAACATAACCGCCATACATTTCTAATGTCGTCATCGTCATGTGTCCGTGTTCATCAGGAACAGGAATTAAATCGTAGTTAAATGCACTCAAATCATTGATGTAATTACCAATGCCCTTTCCGGCAATGAATTGATAACAAAGCAATCCGCCTTTCCAAACATTGAACGTTCCGCTTAAAGAACCTCCTCCTCCCAAAATATAAACCGTTTCGTTTGTCGCAGAATCCCCATAATTCATCACTTTGAACACTGCTCCCAATTGGACATGCCCCCATTTATCTCTGTATTTAATATGCATCGGAATGTTAGGAATAATCTGGTTTTGCGGAAAAAAACCATACCGCTGTTCGGCAAATTCAAACAAATAGTTTCCGATTTCACCTGCAATGCTAAAATCCCATCTGTCTGAATGATACGAGTATCGAATCATCGGAACACGTAACCCAATTTGATTATTCGGACCTTCACCATCAATCAACGATAAGTCGGCTTCCAAATCCATAAACGCGCTCCACGTTTGTCCGATTGTAAAACCGGCATAAGAAACATATGCATGCCGTAACGAAATATTTGTCCCGTTGTAGCCGGCTTCTATGAAAGCAACTACATTTCGTTTTTTCGCATCTTGGCCAACCACTTTGAAGTTAAACCGCGTCTGATAAGGTGATATGAGAAATCTCGGATCTCTATGGGTCGGAATTTGGATTTGTGAAGTAACAAAATCAATGTTTTCAATGCCTCCATAATCTAATTGAGACAGCACATTAACGAAACCGCCAACGCCAAATTTAAAACTGCCATCCTCATTTTCCATCATGAATCTGGGATTATCCTTGTCGAATCCGGCTTTTTGAAAAAAACCTCTCTCGGGATTGTAATACTGTTGTATAATCGAATCAACCGAAAGTCGTCTATATGATTGCGCATGACCAACATTTGAACAACACAACATCAGAAGAGCGAAAATAAAGAATACATTTCTGTTCATATCAAATTTAATTTAAAATACGATTTTTCAAATCGATTCTTAGCTTTTTTCTATCGAAACGTTCGCATTCATCCACAGAATCCACGCGTTGTTCGGTGTAATTCATTTGCTGCAACAATTCCGGTGCACGTCGCATGCCCTCGCCAATGTTGATTAAAACGACATCGCCGTTTTTGATGTTGTTCGTTTTTAACGCTTCAATATAACCCAATGCAGCGGTTGCAGCGGCTGGACCCATTGCCACAACGGCTTCGTAGGCGATGTAGCGTGTCATATCTACCAATTTCGATTCTTGAATTTCCAACATATCGCCGTTGGATTTTTTGACCAAATTTGCAATAATAGGGAATGTTCCCGGATTTCCTGTAGCCAGCGTTGGAACTTGTGTTACGGGGCATTCAAAAACGGGGTAATCACTTTCCCAACCTGCAGAAAAATTATGGGCTTTTGCCTTTTTCCAACCTTGAACCATTGGCGAACAACCGTCGGGCTGAATCATCAGAAAACGTGGATAGTTTTCCACCAAATTCAAATGTTCGATTTCTCGCAAAGCCTTGTCAATAGCGATAGGACCTGTTCCGCCACTCAATGCTTGAATATAAACTGTTGGAAACTTTTGCAAATCACGCAACCACTCGAAAACCATCGTTCGTTTGGCTTCCACGCGAAGCGGATCAACATTTCCGCCCGTCATTAAAATACCATATTTTTTAGCATATTCGGCAGCCACCTTTTTGGCTTGATGATAATCATGGTTAACTCTAAAAACCTTTTGCCCATAACAACTCACGCCGGCACCATTCAATGCTAAAGCGTCTTGCGGAATGAACGCTGTAAGCGAAATGCCCGCCTTTGCCATATAATAGGCAAATGTGTTGGCAACATTTCCTGTACTCGCAACAATGTATTCCGAAATACCGGTCTCTCTCAAAACGCTTGCAGCAAGCGAACCTCCGTTGTCTTTGAATGTTCCCGTTGCATAGTGTTCATCGTTCCGATAGGCGCGAACTTCACAATCAATACCAAAATGTTCTTTGGCTAAATCCTCCAAAAACGTCCATCTGTCAAGCGAAAGCGGAATTTCGGGAGTGGAAACCATATTTTTTTTATCAATCAAAGGCAGAAAATCAAAATAATGCCAAAAACTAAAATCCGTTCGATTTTTCGCGTATATCAAGTCTTTTAGCGTGTTGTAATCTGCATCATAAATCGCTTCTACACGATTTTTGTGGCAATTTGGACACACTTGATTAGCACTAAACCACGCCTTAAAATTTTCGAATTTCTTACCACATGTGGTACATTTCAAAATAAATTTTGTCATAAATTTTGTCGTAATTTTTTATATTTTTAACCTCTATTTGGCTCTAAATAAATTATGTTCTCCGTTTATTTTCAGCGAATCCATAGCTCTTTCACGTGACATTATTGCACCACCCATCACGTTAAAATCCCACATATAGGGGTTTTCCATCCATTGTTTCATGTCCATAATTACTGTAATCGTAGTAATTTCATTCTCTCTGATTTCAAAATGTTTTGAAATTGAAACCGGAAAGGAGTTGCGAAACGTTCGTACGACAGTATCAATTTTTGAAATGGAATCAAGCCCTGAGACTACGCTTTGAGTCCAAGTTGTATCGTAAACCGTTTTCTTCAAATCTCCCAAATGCAGTCCAAATCCTTGATCTGTAATTCCGCCGGCATTTCTCCATTTGCCGTCCATTTTCATGTGATGATAGCCTCCTCCCATATTTTCCGGCCAAAACATATCTTTTTGCGGTGGATTTGAGAATAAATTAGATTTATTTTTTGTAGAATCTATACCAAACGTGAAGCTAATGGTATTGAAATTCCTCTTAGGTATCCGGTGTGTAAAGAGAAATGTCGAATAAGCACTATCACTGTTAATATAGTGAATATTCAGATTATTGCCAGCCGGTAAAGAAACCGTATTGATTTTCAAATCTGAAATAAAATATTCAATAGGTCTGGATTTCTCAAATGTGAGAATATTACCCGCAGCGTTGATATACTGCGTAGTGCCGTCGAAACGCACGATTGAATCCTCCCAATGATGTTCAAAAATCATTCGGACATAACCGTACTTCGTGCGGTCATTATCTCTACAAGACACAAACAATAATAAAGAGATGCTGAAAATAGCGAAAATTCTGTACATTTTGATAATTATTTAAGTAAAAATTCTATGTTTGATCCTAACGGATATTCTTTTGTTTCTTGTTCGAATTTGAATACGCGCATGTCTTTTTCACGACCTACCAACTCGATTTTATCACCTTTTACAACGAGCGCAGTTGCTTCGCGAAGTCCGGCTACATAAACGTTTGGGTTAATCACCATAAATTCTTTGATACGGTCTTCGCGGGTTTCTCCGCCGTGCCCTGCGGGATGTGCATCCAAATAATGCGGATTGATTTGGAATGGTACGAGATTCAATGCGTTGAAACTTTTAGGTTCGATAATCGGCATATCGTTTGTGGTTTTGATGGTTGGACAAGCCAAATTCGACCCGGCGCTCCAACCCATGTAAGGCGTTCCTGACAAGGCTTTTTCGCGAATCGCATCCAAAATATTTTGCGTATAACACTCGGCTAACAAGTTCCAAGTGCTACCGCCACTCACTACGATACATTCTGCATTTTTAACGGCTTCCACAGCATTCGGATGTTGATGAATCGACGAAATCTCAACACCAAATTCCGAATAAACGGCTTTCACTCTTGCGGTAAGATCCTCCCAAGTTACGGTTACACCTGCAAAAGGAATGAATAAGGCTGTTTTTACGTTGTTTTCTTTACACCATTTGGCGATAAGTTCTTTGCACCAACCCAAGTATGGTTCGCCAGGGTTCGTGGAATTACTGATTAAAAGTAGATTTCTCATAGTTTTATTTTTTGATTAAATTTTTTGCTTTGATGGCTTCGATAGGTCCAAATGTGGATAATGCTTTTCTGTCAATTTTCTTCACATCGCCGTAAACCGTATAAACAAGCGGTTTTTCTTTAATATAATTGGTGTAAAAGTCGATAATATCGTTAAACGTTAATGTTTGATAAACGCTGTATTGAAATTTTCTCGGATCCTCTGTATATCCGTTGTTTCGCCAAAAACTAACCGTGTTTCCCAAGTTTCGCATATTTGGTGCATTGGTACTGATATTTTGAATTAGACTTTGTTTGATCACGTCCAAGCGTTCAGGCTTTTCGGGCATATCAGAAATCAAGTCGGCCATCACGGTCAGTGCGTCAATTGTTTTATCGCTTTGCGTTTGCAACCAACCGTAAAAATAGGTGGGTTTATCATAAAACACATACGGATTTCTCACGTATCGCGCAAGTGCACCATAGGCCATTGATCGAAATTCTCGAATTTCTTGAAATACCAACGACGACATCCCTACCCCGAAATATTCATTGAACGCATTGCTAATCGCGCGTTGGCGCAAATCCCCACCTTCCGCATTTGCCAAAATATTGATTTGACTTTGTACTACTTTTTTATCATTAACGACCTTAACTTTCGATTCTGATAATCGGCATTGAGAAATGGATCGATAATACGGTGTTTCAGCAGGTTTAGGCTGTGTTGAAAAGAAAGATTGTTGAGTAATAGTTTGTTTTACATTTTCGGCAGAATGTGTTCCGCAATATAAAATATCTGCACTGTAATTCATCACGTTTTTCAACTCTTCCAGAAGACTTGCAGATGTCAATCTTTTCACTTCTTTGACGGATAATCCCGAAAGATATTTCGACTGTTGCCCATACAAAACAAACTCTCTCATCACGTCTCCGCCCATCATATCAGGCATTCCTAAAATAAATTTGTAATTTGCTTTTGCGCCGTCAACTAATTTTCTCAATTGTTTATCGTCAGGCTTTGGCTGGTTTAACAACAAATTTAGAAGTTTTACACTTTCTTCAAAATATTTGTCGTAGCCTGTCAATTTTACCGAAAAGCTCCTTCCGTCGCAATTCACGGTAATTTCCGCACCTATCGCCTGTAACTCACGTCTGTATTGATTAAAAGACATGTCGCCTGCTCCGATTAAATTCAAATATTCAGCCACATATTGCGCTTTTGGATTGGTTAACGTAGAGGTGCGATAGTTGATTTGCAATGAAAAAATCTGATTTTCGGTATTCGGTGTAATGTACAAATATACGCCGTTTTGCAAGGATAAAATATCCAAATCGTTTTCAAAATCAATAAACCTTGGTGTGATGGTTTTTTCGGGAATAAGGTCTAACTGTTTGGCAAAGTCTGACTGCGCTTCAGAGTTTTTCGGAATGATCGGTTTGAAATCAGGTTTAGCAATTTTTTCAGACGAAATTTTGCCCCTTCTTGAACGTAATATCAAATAATTTTCATCTCCGTAGTATTTTTGTGCGATAGCCATAATGTCCTCTTTACTTACAGATGCAATACGTTCGGGCATTCTCAAAACATCCTCCCAAGGCGTACCTGTCGAAATGGCTTGCATAATTAATTGCGAACGCGATTCCAAATTTTCTAACTGCATCAACAATTCTTTTTCCTTGGCTAATTTGATTGCATCTAACTGACTTTCGTCAAAGGTTCCTGTTTTCAAGCTGTCCAGCGCATTGAAAATAAATTTTTCGGCAGTTTCAAATTTTTGTCCGATAAGTTTCGGAACATATAAAAATGCATTCACTCCATAATCAAAAAACGCAATCGGAAGTGGCTGAGCAGCCATCAAGTCATTATTCATAACAACTTTGTCAAGCAGTCCGGTTGCACCATTTGTGAGTAATTGATTGGCAATTTGCAACAAAATTTCATCGGGATGACTCGCTGGAACAGAGCGAAATGTAATCACCCCCATAGCTATTGGAGTGGCTTTAACCGTAATAATTTCGCGATTAAAAGGCTCTTCAACCGGCACTTCAAATTTTGGGACATCGCCGCTTCGCAAGCTTCCGAATTTCTCTTCTATCAAGGGTTTTATAGCTTCCGCATCCACATTGCCAACCAACAAAAGGATCATATTATTGGCCACATAATACGTGTCAAAAAACTCTTGCATTTTGGAAATACTCGGATTTTTGAGATGCTCAACAGTGCCAATTAACGGCTGTTGTCCGTAAGGGTGCTGTTTGTATACATTTTTAAGAAACACATCAAAAACCAACGTTTGAAGCATATCGTCGGCCATACGATTTTTTTCTTCATAAACCGTTTCGAGTTCGGACTGAAACAAACGAAACACGGGATTTCTGAAGCGTTCGCTGTAAATTTCCAACCAATGTTCGATTTGCCATGATGGAAATGTATTGAAATAAATGGTTTGATCAAAACTCGTTCCGGCGTTCACATTTGTACCGCCGTATTTTTTGATCAGTTTATCAACTTCGTTCGGGATAGCGTAATCCGCAGCTTTTATAGATAGTTCATTAATTTCACCTTGAATAATTTTCCGCTGATTTGCATCTGTGATCAACGCCAATTCGTCGTATTTTGCAGCGATTTGATCTAAGTATACTTTTTCGGCTTCATAATCCGTAGTTCCGATTTTATCAGTACCCTTAAACATCATGTGTTCAAAGTAATGTGCCACACCTGTAGCATCTTTGGGGTCGTTTTTACCACCTGCATTTACGATAACAGCACCAAAAACTTTCGGCGTGGTATGATCTTCATTAATAAAGACTTGAAGTCCGTTGGATAGAGTAAAGTGTTTCACGGATGTATTTTGAGACTGCCCAAAAATGCTACCACTTACACAGAGCAGGAAAAGCACTAATGGAAAGAGTTTATGTTTCATTTTTTTCTGCAAAGATACGAAAAAAAAATGAAAGTTTTGTTATTTCGAAAATTTTATCTATCTTTGCAAAAATTAAAACAAAAATTGCCTATGAAAAAATAATGTGCTAATAATACGCACATCTTGAAGTATGCTGAAAAAAGCATTTTAGATTATTCTTTCTACCAGAAAATTTAGCGATTTAAAGTCAGAAGGGGCTTAAGTTAAAATGTTCACGCCAGGCGTGGACTTTTACTTACTCTGTTCTGACGGGTCACGCTAAATACCTCTGGTAGCGGAGTACACTATAAGTACCACGCTTTTTTATGTAAATGTGTGTATGTGAACAACAAAATTAGTTGGTACAACAAAAACAGCCTCCTGTGAAAGTTGTGGATTAAAATCAAACTAATTAAAGTCTGAACAAGGAACAGACGTTAAGAACAAAAGAACATGAAACAAAAAATAAAAACAATTACGTTAACATTTTCCCTTATCTTTATTGGGATAGGAATTTTCTATGCATGTAAAAAAGACGATAAAGCTCGTTCATTAACAAATGAACTCATAGTTTTAAACAATGAGATTTATTCCCAAATCGAAACACAGCAAACAAGCAAAAGGTGGTTTTGGAATACACTTGCAATTGCAAGTGCAGATATATTGGCAGGTAAGGAGGGCGGTAAGATAGGTGGTGCGATTGGTTTTATGGTTGGAGGTCCTAAAGGTCTTGGTGTAGGAGCCGTTGTAGGTGGTGTAGTTTGTGGAGGTGGTGCTTCTTATGGAGTTGGTGCAGGCCTAGGAGTGTGGAAGTCTATTCAGGATCCTTACCCTGATGGTTATGTTTCTACATTGTCATCAAGATATTCTGACTTTAATATTGCAGGAGCATTACACAATGAATATCTTGATCTTTTATTTAAAGGATCTGTAAATGGTAATCTTGATAGACAGATTGTTTATAACCAAATTTTTAGAGGTGTAGAATCTTTAGAGGTTAAAATTTATAATCAGATTTTTGAGGAACTTGGTCCTAATTCTAAACACTCAAAGGAAATGCTAACTTTAGTTAACAATTATATTGAAAATAAGTTTGATATAGATATTTTTCTTCATGAATATAAAGAAAAATTTGGTATGTCAAAAGAAGCTGAAGAAATTTGGTCTTCATTTTTCTCAATATATTCTTCAATTGTTAAGTTTGACGATGCTTACTTTGTAATAGAAAAATATATAGACTTCATTCAAGAAAAAGGAAAAGATTTTTTGACAAATGATGAAATAACATCATTTAATTGTGCGTTAAGTGTTGCATTACACAGCACAAATTATTGGTCTATTTTAAACTAATGAATCAAGCTATGAAAGATTATGTTATCCATAAAACCGAAGTAACTCCTGAAGACAATTTGCTTTTCTTTTCTGGTATTATTGCTATTATACTGGTTGTAAAAACGGAATTGTATCTTGCTTTTATTCCAATGATTGTTTTATTTTCTATTGGATCATTACTTAAAATGATTTTGTTTGTTAAATGGCAATCTTCTTTTGCCATAAAATTAACGTCTGACTATGTTGTTCTAAACCATACTATTTTCTACAACAAAACCTCAATTCCCTTATCCTCAATTTATTGTTTGAATCGAGAGAAAAGGTATATAGAATTAAATGAAGGTTGCAATATTAGGGGTACAAGATTTAGAAAAGGAAAAAATACAAGAATTTCTTTTGTTTCGTTGTCAGATAATGAAAGGAATGAATTATTTGACAGGATGGAAGATTTTGGTATTGTAGCTGCCTATAATATAGTATAATATAATCACAGTTGTTACCCAGTTAGCGGCGATTCCTATCGCCGTTGGATTATTCAGGCAGGAATTTATTTTCCTGCCTTTTTTGTCTGTCAAAACATCTCCTTGCTATTTGGTTATTTCAAAAAAATTATCTATCTTTGCAAAAAATTAAATCAAAAATCGCCTATGATAAAATAAACGTGCTAAATACGCACTTGTAACTTTGGAAAAGCGTTAGCTTTTATTTGTGTCTCTTGAACTTCGACATTTCAAAACACAACAAGAATAATTGAAACGCTCACGAAAACGTGGGCATTCATTATTAGTTGTGTGGGTAGTCGAAGACCTTAGAGACAGGTAAGGTTTGTCCGCGTTTTTTTTGTGTGTATTTCTAAACAAAAGATTTAGGACAAAACAAATTCAAAGAAAAACACACAAAAAGTCTGCTTAAGGAGTGGACGTAAAACTAAAAAACAAAATGAAAAAAACATTTGCAATTTTAGGAATTATGGTAGCTACAGCAATAGTTACAAGCTTTGTTGGATGTCAAAAAGTATTAGAGGTCAAAACAATCGATGATGAATTGCGAGCTATTGAAAACAATATGCCGAGTAAAATTTCTTTGGTTAAAGGCGAATTAAGTTATTCGATTAACAATAGAGATTTTTTTTTAGCTCTTGCAACTTATTTAAAAGAGAGCAATGAAGGACAGAAAAATAGTGATTTCCCTTCACTGTTAGATTATCCTTTTCAAGAAGATGATGTTTTATCTGATGCTGAAACAAAGGTATTACAAAGTTTCTCGAACGCTATCAATGAAGAATATGAAGCATATTCAGTTGCTCTGTATTACATAGAGCAAGTTGAAAAAATGAATAATATTGATGAATATTCAAAAATGCGTAGTATTGCTTTTTTAACATTACTTAAAGATGTGTATGTCTTTGTGTATAGCGATGATAAAACTATACCACAATTGGGTATAGCTAGTTTTGATGCTTGCTTGGATGATTGTATGCGTACGACTGCAGGAGCGATATTTGGAACGGGAAATTGGGTACGGAAACTTCGGTTTCTTATAGCTCCTGTGGGCTCATATTGGTGGATGGTGGGTGAATGCACGTGGGAGTGTATATAAACAATATAAAAATAAAAACAATGAAAACAATGAAAATTAACTACAAAATAGCGCTTGTTTGGGCATTAACTTGTGCAGTTTTTCTTCTCTTTTGTGAAAGTATTATTCTTGGTAAGACCTTATACTCACTTATTTCTTCACTTTTGGCTATTTATCTTTTTCCGATAATGGCTATTATTGGTATTGTACACGAATATAAAAAAGATAAAAGTATAAAAACGATGGTATCACTAGGCTTATCCTATTACGTGATGTCATCCATATTAGTTTTTTCAGCTGTTTCACTTTATTTACCGGGAAATAGCTTTCTGGAAACAACACAATCCATATTCCTTTTGGCTAACGTGATTTTAGCCTTTTATAACCTTTTTGTCAGGGATGACAAAAATATTACGTTTTTACATATTATGTTTTGTTTGTTTGCTAGATAAAGAGTGTACTATCTCTACATTCGGCAACAATTCTATTGTGCCGAATTATTCAGGCAGGAATTTATTTTCCTGCCTTTTTTTGTTTCAAATTGTTAATAACTCGGGAAGTTATCAACAATTTTACATTTTTTTAGAAAAAAATATACGAAAATCGGTTTTTGAGCGTTATATATATGAACGGATATTCGTTCATTAAACAATAAAAACAAAAAAACATGAAAACAATTATTCAAACAATTCCGCAAGGGCAAACAAGAAAGGAAATCCAACAACGCAGAAAATTTATCAAAGATTTTTATGCAAACTAGAATGCTGTCAATTCAACGAAACATATTTTTAATGTTGCGCTGAATGACTTTATACAAGTCATAAACAAAATATTCAATATTGCATAACAGCAATAGAAAAAACGACCAACAATCCTCCTCATCCCGGAAATAACTGTTAGTCGTTTATCATTTTTGTAATTGCAAAGTTACAACAAAAATTCGAAATTACCAAATTTTCTACATTTTTTTTGTTTTTTATCCTTTGTAAAAAAAATATTTTCCAAAAAACTTGCATAATTGAAAAAAAAGTTGTAATTTTGCAATCCCAAATTTGAAAGGGATTAGTTTTTAGAGATGAGATTTTGACTTTGAATAGTTGATTTTTCGCATATAACACAAGGCTTATCGCTGCACAACTACGCGATTTTGTCAAAAGTGTTGGACGCAAGTTCCTAGACATTATGTAAACCAAGCAATAGCGATATAATCGCAAAAATAGTGTGTATTGTATTTTTTATACAATATGTACAAGGAAAAAAATTATGTAGAACAAGTTTATTTAATATATGCAAGTTCTTGTTAATTCCAAAAATTTACGTTAGAAGTAATATCTTGAGGACAAAATAAAAAAAAACTAGATTAAACAATTTACAATGAAGAGTTTGATCCTGGCTCAGGATGAACGCTAGCGGCAGGCTTAATACATGCAAGTCGAGGGGCAGCACGAGTAGCAATACTTGGTGGCGACCGGCGCACGGG
>Ga0136643_10002599_pt1 | contig 23593 bp, 14 predicted proteins | sample TergutLab28metaG_FD_96883 | JGI IMG/M metagenome (GOLD analysis project Ga0136643, IMG submission 96883) | Labiotermes labralis P1 segment gut microbial communities from Petit-Saut dam, French Guiana - Lab288 P1 (version 3) (version 3) | ecosystem: Host-associated > Arthropoda: Insects >... | reverse complement strand
CCAATATCTCCGTAACCATTGAACTTTGGATATAGGTGTTTTGGGTTATATCGTTATAGTTTGACCTAAGGAACACTCTCCCGAAGTTAGGTCCTTTCCTCCTGGGACACCCTGTATATTGGCATGGAACAGACAGAATCTCTATTTGTTTAAACAGCCTTCTACATAATGTTCTGGGTTGTGCACCAGTCATATATTCTGATGATTTTCTTCAGTAAAGTGAAAATCTTCCCACTGTTGGAAATGTTACCCTAAAAAATTATTCCATATTTCATTATGGAATGAAAGTATGGATAGTAAATTGATTTGTGAGTGATAGTGTTATGGAAATGGACCATCAACCTAACAGCATAAAATGTTCCACTAAACTTACAAATCATTTGTTCTATATGTTCTTCCAATGTAGGTGATTACCAATTTGTCAGCCAAGAGATTTTACATTTGCTGTCCCTTCTATGTACTTTTCTATATAACCAATATATAATGTAGAATGTGATGAATTCTTTGTTACTGATTTCATTATATTTGCTGCATACAGATTTTGGACTAACTAATTAGCAGCAAACCATTTAATCAGACAACAGGGAACTGAATTTGACACTGAACAGAAATCTCAAAATTTCTGCTTGAAATTATGACACTAGTGCCATCAGCAAATAATACTGTTCCTATTACAAGACATATTCTCAGGGGAGGGCATTTATACATATTATGAATAACAGAGGTCCTAAGATTAATCCTTGGGGAAGTGCATGTTTCAGAGAGTTGTATTAGGTGACTCTATATCAACTTTCTCTCTTCTGTTTTAAGTAACAGGACCTGAACCAATCTTCAGATACTCCTTCAGTTCCATAAAAATATAACCGAACTAAAAATTTCATGATTCACAGAATCAAAATCTTGGGCAAATCACAGGCAAGTACTCCAACATGCATTTTTTGTTTAACAGGTTTAAATACACTATCTGCTAGTCTGAATGCAGCATTTCAGGTGATATGCCTTTCCTAAAACCATTTTGTTCTGTGACCAGTAAGTTGGTAGAATCCAGATGTTGGCTTTATCTATGGGGCATAGCTTTCTTGAATACCTTAGAAAAAACAGTTAATTGTGAAACACGCCTGTAATTTGTCATACTAGTTTTGTCTCCTTTCTTGTAAAGTGGTTTTACTGCTGCAATTTTAAGATGGTCAGGAAAAATACCTGTACAGGGTGAGTGATTATAAATTAACCTTAGTGGGTGACTAATGAGAAATGCACATGTTTTTCAGATTTTACTGGCCATTTCATCATAACATGATTTTTTTGTTTCAGAGAATTTATTATACTTTTTACCTCAGCTTCAGTGACTGGAATTATTTGTATGCAAGGCAAGTATCCAGGAAATGAATCTTTTAGAACTGAGATAGCCATCTCATTTCTCTGTTTGTTGAATGTTACATTTTTCAATAATTATTATAAATAAATTATTTAAGGCAATGGCCACATTTTTTGGATCCTTTAATTATTAATCATCCCCAAATGCTCCACTGAATAAACTTTTCCTGTATCTTTCTTTTGGATGTTCCACACTGTTTATATTTTGTTATTAGATTTTACTGTACTGGTGTGGCAGCTGACTCTTTGTAGCGTCTAGAATAAATAAAACTAGTGAAATTAAATCCTTCCCTGATAACTGCAACATTATAAACCCATAAAGATAACTTACTGTACACAAAGACATGTACATCCTTACAAAGGAATATATTTTGAAAGATTCCAGCCTTAAACCAGTCCATATTCAGGAAAATTTCAGAGAATGTTATAATCATCCTATTATACACACTTTAACCTCCCAATGAAATTTCAGGGGCATTATAATCAAGTTTGCAGTAACTGCATATGCCTGCAGAAAGCACTGAAGGAGTCTATGCCTCCTCACTTTTACAAGCATGCTTTTAGTGTCATAACTTAAAAACCCTGCAACACCTAGTATTACATAATATAATAAAATTATGTGAAATTCTAGAAAAAATACAGTACCTATTCACCGTGACCTTAATGCAGAAAGTCGTGGGGTAACATACATATGCACATATACAAATGGTGCCTTGAAAAATGCAGACGGAAGTAACTGTTTGTAGTTTAAAAAATGTACTCTTCTATCTAACAAGTGTTCTAAGTTTGTACTGCGATAATTATTTCATGCGGGGTGGGCCTAAATGCAGATTCTAAATTTATGGGTTAAAACAATGTTCCTTGGCAGTTATTCCACAGGCAGCTCAAATTCAAAACTCAACATGCTTCTAGGAGCAGCACTCTTTTAAACATCGATAATTCAAATTAGCAACAGAATTAATTTATCCTACCGTACACCATAAAGACACAAACGCCTTGAAAAAAAAGAACGAGTCAAATTTAAACAATACAGAACAATCGTTCGCATCCAGAACAAAGTTACACGACATTTCCACCCATGAGTATAAAATCAGTACACTTACTTGCATTGAATCAGCACTGATTAGTTCCCCTCCAAATCTTCTTGCAATTTCAATTCCTAACTTTGATTTTCCACAACCTGTAGCGCCTAAAATAACAATAACAGGGACACGGGAACACATTTCTCTTTCGCTATAGGCCGCCATGTTGGATTTACACATGAGATGTATGAGAAATTCAATAGTAAACCTATTTGCAGGAAGGCGCGTGGAAAATTCATGAACCAGGATCTGCCAGATAGCGACTCTGCAGCAATTTTAGGTGGCCGGAAAGTAATGTAAGAATCACACTCTTGACTGTTTACTAATACGAATTTAAAACATAGTCGGTATGGAACGTTACATTATATTTAAAAGATCAGTAGTTAAGATTTATACGTGTCATACCTTGTCAATGAACTACGTAAAAGAATTCCAGCTCCATCATCATTTGATTATACAGCATTCCATAGAGTTGCTTTACACCCCCTCCCCCTTCGCCAGGAGCACCAAAGCTAAACGAGAGGCTTGTGGATACAATTCAATGTCTCTTTAAAAACAGGCAGTTCCATTAACAATATATGCATACAGCTCTAATTAAAACGGAATTGAATTGTATTCATTTGCTATATAAAAAACAGTGGAATGCAAAAACGAAAGAGATTCCATGAAAATCCCGCCAGTAGGGAGCTTAATAGTTCCAAGCAAACAGAAAGGCGGACCGGACGGACCGACAGAGAAGACTAAGCAAGCAGTTGTTTTTCGCAGTTTTGCAAATGAGTCAGTTAATTTTGTCTTTTGTTGTTCTGAGAGCCATGCAAAACCCAAATACACCGTGTGGGCAGAATGTAAAATTTTTTAATGTTAAAACTGGTGGTACATAAACTAATCACTGGGCTGTAAAGGGTAAAAAAATTATTTCACTGCAACGTTCTGTAATTCCAAATAGGGTCTTGCAGTAACTTTTAAAAATTCCTATATTACAAAAATTATGTTTATCCACAGACAGCGTAAGAATAAAATTTTTGTGTGTAAATAAAAGTGTACCACACATAAAATTTCATCTGGTTTGTACCTTAACATGTCCGGTATAAATCTGAATTAAAAGCGCAAGACTGTGTGCGTAATTGATTATAAATACAACTGTTCTCAGCTTCACTCCTACATCTGCCATATATGCAGAGTGGTGAATTTTTGTGGAAGAGTAGAAGATGGATGTCATATATCATACACATTCTACAAGCGTTTAAGAGCTTTTTGTGCACCTATCACTTTTTGATTAGATCTCCTCCTCCCACATTGTTATACACCAGTAATATGCAGTTTCATTCCTGACCTTGTAGTTGTATTTTATGTAATCGATTAAACATCGTTAAAGTAAAAAGTCCTTAGTTTATCTGGTGCATAAAGCTGGTAGCTGCACAGGCGCATTTTGTGTGGTGGCATGTAGCCAGCGCTCGCCGCTAGTACAATTTGCCGTGAGTCCGAGACAACGAATTTTAATTGAATGTACTGCGCTTAATATTATATCTTACTCATAATATTTGTTTTAAAAAAAAGGTGTTAGTAAGCTTTAGTTCAATGTACTGCAATTAATAATCGCGTTTTTACTTACCATATTTGCAGAAAATTGTTTCCTTCGCCCATGCAGGCACAGGTCACACTTAAAAAGAAAAGTTGTTCATTGCACGTCGAATTTTTGCTGGTGAAACCAAAGACATTTTCTTTCAGATCGTCTTCAATAAGAGGAATATTATTACACAGTTGAACCTTTAACATGTTCACAAGCGACAAAACGAGAGTCCCGATCTGACGAACGTGGAGGCCACAATCCCCTTATTAGTGTCGTCAAAAACACTCTAAACCTTATACCCACTGAATCGTTTGTTGTGTGAGCTCTTGCGCTGCCTTACTGGGGGGGGGATTTTAAAGTTCTCTCTTAAGGTGACAGGTGATAAAAATTGTGTCAGAAAATAGTATTATGCTCTCACGGGGGGAGGGTGGGGAGTGGGAGGCTTTACTTTAAGACTAACGGAATGGAACTTAGAAAAACTGAGGGAATACACATAAACTCTTCACGGAATTCTTATCTGTTGCGAGCATGCGAAATGCACAGAACCGTCTCAAGAGTTTTTCCTTATGTCCTGGGATTATCGGCATTTAACCCTCCAGCACAGACCATAGAATTACACAAAGACAAAGTTAATTATCACCTGAATAAGTAATAAGTGGTACTGGCCTGTTAGTTGGCGGATTCTAATTTCGTAGGCGTGGGTTCCTTCCCAGAGCAGTACATGCGGGACGTCAGGTGCGAGGTGCGGCTGGGACTACAGGTCTTTCGCACAGCAATTCGGTTTTCACCTGTCGCTGTCACACACCCGGTAATTCCCAAATCGTTTATCATCCAGGGAATGGACGCATGCCCGGTAGCGGCCGCAACTTTCATACAGACGTGGTCGTGGGAGAGGGCAAGATATAAAGGAAGAATGAAACAAAGACAAAAAAAGAGAATAACGTACTCTAACAGCTAAACACGAAGAAAATGTTTTCTCAAGGCGATTCATACCCGTGGCGTCATTACATAATACGCATTTCGTGACAGTGCAGTCACACGAAAAATCACAATATGATCAATCAGGCTTGACTGATCATATTGTTGTGTTTTGCTCATTAATTACACAAAGGAGATTGTAGCAGGTAGTCAATCTCATAATCATCGATTTAAGAAACTGAAGAAAAACCCTTATAGCTGCAACGCCATTGTACCTCGTCCAGGAGTGTTTATGTTCAAATTATGCCAAAATTGGATCCCTAACATCTCAACAGCATCGAAATATACTTGCAAAACGCCTCAATGTAAATACTTTACCTAAATTAGCACGAAGAAATGGGTCACGACTGTCTTTTTGGAGTGAATGCGTGGAAAGTTGAATCCTTGCCCAGCTCATTCAACTGAATGATTTGCAAGCCGCCTTCTTGAAACTAGCCTCGCCGCATTCAGTCAGCCGTATTAATAGATTTCAATGACACGGTCTTCCATCCACCGAGCGAGCACTGCCCTCCGAAGTCAGAGCATCAAGTTGCATTTATCCCAGCATGGCAACACGTCTTGCACGCAAGATTTGAGTTTACCACAGCGGTGTTGCTGAACATTCAAGTCTTATGTGGTGTCAAGCTGTACCCATTCTACATAGTTAACGACATTTTGAAAAATCGCAGTGCCTTCATCTTGATTGCTTTACGCAATCGCAATTACTAAACTTACTCGGAGTCATACAGCTATGTTCCAATAATCGTGTAAAAAAACACGTCAGCCAGACGCAACTGTTTAATGAACGGCATTCTACATTGCTACATGCTTCTATACGAAACGAATCATCAACCGGCAATTAATACAAAGTTTTTAAACCACATCAATTCCCTGATAATTCCTGCGCAGTCGAAACATGTAGCAATGTAGAAGGCAGTTCATTAAATAAAGCTGTGTCCGACGTGCTCTATTTTCTTTTTGCGGGAATCCAATATAGGTTCTGGACTGCTTGACCCCAAATGGCACTACGACCTTTCGAAACGTCAGTAACTGTTTACCAAGCGACACAACGCAACACCCCAGAAAACTTGAATCTCCACATGTTTCATACTTCGTTGCCATATGTACCAGTGCTCCCATGATTCAGTGATTAGTGCTGTCTGGAGGGGTGGCATGGCAGCCTTTTTTTATGTCTCCTGGCACTGGGCGAAATGATGAGCTGTTCCCGGAAAGAATACCAAAGGCTCAACACCGTCTACGGAAAATTCCAAGGCTCCAGGGACCCAATTCCCCAACTAACGTCAGAAGTCTCCCATCTAACAATAGATCGAAGTAGTTTGTGACTGTGAAGGAGGGCTCTTGTGAGCATCATGCTGCGCGGTGGCTTCCACTCGCCACTTCTGACTCTTGTGCTGAACGAAGCCCAAGAGTACTTCACAGCCGCTGTGCGAAGTACAACTTCCTTTTAAGTTACCGCTACAGTATTTAGAACCTCCCTCACGCCCCGTAAAAACCCGTTTCAAGGTGCAATATCACTTGCTCCCAACAGGAAAATGGCAGCTCGGTGCACTCGCACCGGGAAGCGTACAGCGCTATAGCAACACCTTACACTGAATGATGTTGGTATAGCTCTCACGACCTGGAAAAAGGCTTCCGACACATCTTATAAGAGTACAACATCTTATAACAGTGGTGGCACCGACTGAGTCGGCAGATACCGGTGATTAAGACGTATTGTGTAGAGCTGAAGCCACTTTAAAATTCAGTAAGTGACAAATTGTTTCATACTCGTTACAGTTTTACTGTTTTTTGCGTGTCCACCGTGCGTCAACAGAACTAAGGTTAAGGGGTTGAAGAAACTACAAGAAAAGAATATGTTAGTTCGTGGATTAATTTGACCGGAGAAATTCATGAGGCCACCTAACAAACAAAAACGCATGCAATGTGTCGTTGTGAAACCCCAATACAAACCCAACTTCGCGGAGCAGTCTTTGAAAAGCTAAGAGGACCTCAGCGAGTCAAAAAATGCACCCCATTTTATGGAACCCGGAGGTTTATTGCGGCATTCACAAGAGATCGCCAACCATCGTTTTGCCCAGCCAGGTCAGTGGGCTCTACGGACCCTATCCAGTTGTTTTAAGTCCGTTTTAATATTATCACCCTACATACGCCTGTCTTACAAGTGGTCTCTTCCCTCGGATTTTCCAACCAAAAACTGTATGCACCTCTCCTCTCTCCCTTTAAGTGTCACATGCCTCGCCCATCTCATTCTTCTTGATTTGATCACACCAATATTTGGTCAGTGCATATTATAAAGCTTATCATTATGCATATACCAGAATAAGAAAGAAACAACCAATATGCAGCAGCAGGTATCCCGTTAAGTTCAGTGAAGCAACGTGGACACTTGGCGACAATTATTACTGGTAAGTCAGTGACAAATATGGCACCAGTTTCACCTGGCCGGGATAGCGTAGTTGGTATAGCGACTGGCTACGGGCTGGAAGGTCCGGAGATCGAATACATGCGGAAGCGAGATTTTCCGCACCCGTCCAGACCGGCCCTGGGGCCCAGCCATTCTCCTGTACAATGGGTACCTGGTCCCTTACTCGTGGATAAATAGGCCTGGTCGTGGCGTTGACCAAACATCGCCATTTGCCGCCAAGGTTAAGAAAGACTAGAGCTATACCTGTACTCCTCTTCTGGGCCTTCATGGCTGTTCTGGGGTGAACTTTATCTTCATCAGACACGCCTCCCGTCTACGAATGTGTACTTTCACATCTCTTGTACCCATTCATACCACGCTCCATCCAATGCCGTTTACGGTTACTTGGGACAAAGGGGTAAATAGGATGCTCGGTGGTACCGTTAGGTCTGGGAAACAAACTATGGAAGAACGGTATTATTTAACAGGAAAGCATTCGTCTCGTGGGGTGATGAATTGGCGTATTCGTTTTGTTCTACATCGGTATGTGACATTTAAAAATATATTTGACATAACTAAAATTATCCGTAAGTACATCTTTGATGTTTTGACGACTGAATCACGTCAAGTGGGTCACGGACACTATAAGCACAATCAAATAACCAGCACGCTAGATTCTGTACTGTTTGAACGTGACGACGAAACAGATTCAGATATTACATATAACGCATTGTTTACATTCATCTTTAGGATAGCCATCCCGTCATGAAGAAGAGTCAAGGTAAAGGGCGAAGGTCATCAATCACAAGTAAGTTTTATGTTACATTATTATATCGCTTTAACGCAATATGCATCGACTGAAGTACGCAAAAGCCCTTATCAGACAAAATTAAAGTATCTAATACAAGTTATTATGTAAACTACATTCATTGTTCATGTTGGTATTCATAGTTGAGATATCAAATATATGTACACGAACAATGAAGTTACGTAATTTACATGGTGTCAGTTCGCCTAATGATGGTTTTTCGTACTTAAGTCGAAACACGTTGCACATTAAAGTTATACAATAATATAACATAAAACATAATTATATTTGACAGCCTTCCCCCTTCGCTTTACATTCCTCATCCAGCAGTCAGGCCAATTAATCAACCCAAGAATCAGTTGGGCAGCACAAGCAAAGTAGCCTAGAAATGTGCGTATAAACTTGGTTGGAATCCTCCAAGACAGAAGTCCTAGCCCAGACAGGATAACAGTAAGGCACTAATGGCAAGAGTCTGTAATGATCTGAGTTGATTAACCTGGCAGGATGTCTTCTTATATTGATCAGGTAAATGTTCTCGCCTACGTAAACACATTCCAACTCTGACCTACAAGTACTGAGGAAAACCATGAAGTATGTCAACTGGGACAGCATAAAACCTCGCAAAGATTTGAAATGGGTACCTACTATACCTGTCTGCAGGTTTAATGCCATGAAACCAACTTGTAAAATACACCGCTTAATGTCTCTGGTACGCTCACCACATGGCATGGGATTGCACAACGTGGTTCCCCTTGTTGCGTCGACAAGCGAAACTTACTAGACAAGGTTTTGCATTTTTAACACAAAAACAACATGCGAGGTTTAAATATAATTGCTGTCAATTACAATCAAATTCTTACAGTATGTTATGTGATTTTAATGTTACATGTTTAGGCTCAGATACAAGAAGCCTTCGTCAGGCTGATAAAACACCAAATACAAATTACACCACATCATTCACCACTTATTTTGTGATCTCCTTTCCAAGTATAATAAGAGTATGATAAGCTGAGAAAAATTATGTCTTAGGATCTGTACTATTTCCACAGAAATGTGACAAAAACAAGTTGAAACATTAAGCTGTTAAAATAGTGAAAGTTAGAAACAGTAAACTGGTATTTCCAGATGAAAGTGTGGGTTTTATTTTTTTATTACTCAGCTTACCATACTCTTATGATATGGGTGAAGCAAAGACCTTAACAATATGAATGGATGATGTAAAATAACATAATGCATTTTATGTAATAATTTTTCTTTGCTGTCTTATCAGCCTGATGATGGCTTCTCATATACGAGCTGAATGAGCTGAATCACGTCACATTGAACCCACACAACACACTAAAAGAATGTAGTTGTGATTGCCAATATCCTCACACCCTGTGTATCTTTATCACAATGGGATGTCCCACAAAAAAATATGTGTGTATGATAGAGTACTGAAGAATAAACTGTGTAAATGCTGCTGGAAGTGATGCAACAACAAATGTCCAACAGATAATGTAAAGTTTTTTTTAAAATCTATACCTGAAATTTTTATGATGATTCTGATGATGATGATGGAGAAAGAGGAGGAGCAGGAGGAGGAAGAGAAAGAGGAGGAGGAGGAGATGACGACTTGAGTAAATTACAATGTCAAGGTTACATATCTGATTAACAAAGAACAATGATTTTTGTATCTCAAAAAACAAAAACTTAATAAGCAACTATATAAACCTCATCTAAAATGTGCTGATGCATGGCAAAATAATTGGTACCTAATTATAGTGTTTCTAAATTAAATTACACAGCATAATCTCTAAAATATTAACTGACATTCAGTTAACTACCAAAAAAGAGAAAGTTTAGGATTTCACAGGATTGTACATGGGCTTCAGGAAATGTGTTGCAAGGAAGTCACAACAATTTTGGAACCACTGAAATGATGGCTGTTTCTAGTATTAAAAAAACTTCTAACAGAACTGCCTTCAGAAAGGGCTAATGCAAGTTTCAGAAAAATTAATGTTAGTAATAAATGCGAAATGTGCGACTCCCTGGCTACATGGTTCAGTAATGTAATAAAAACACGCGGTGTTGCATTAATTATATATTGATGCAGGAACTAAGCCAATAAACTAATTTACAGTAAGAGTTCACTCATATGCAGGCCACTAACGTTAAGTACTTTTTTTATCAACTGTCACAAAGTAAGCACACCTTTTGACATTACTTATATTTTATTCAGAAAAATTGACAAATATGCAGAAATGTGCCTTAACATGACTTACCGTTTTAAATAATCAAATACTGCACCAATTTCAAAACTTCTGGAAGTAAAATGCTGCAATAAACACAAATGCATCTGTCCATAAAATTAAGACACTGAGATTCAGGAATTACACACTCCATAACAGCATCAAAGGGTTGCCACCCAGCAACAAAGTATCAGTAGGAATATTCTGTTATCCTTACATCAGTGTTCCAATGTTTTGGTTATGCCCACCTCATATTCCTATCTCACAATCTCTTACAATCAGGTTGACTTGAAAAATCATACGATTTATACATTCCTTTGTTTGGTATTTTAATTACATGCTTTCTATAGCAGAACAAACTACTTAGACACAAAATATGCCAGAAGTAATTCATTCCTTGTCTGAAACAACATTCAGTCACAAATTCTGGACTATATATCCTACAGAAACGCAAAAATGTGAACTGGCAGTACTAACAGCATTCACTCTACTTAAATCAATGAAATCCACTGGATTCAAACCACCAACCCTCTGACCGCTACTCAAGCCTCTTACCCACAAGAACTAGGCAATTCACTCTCTTTCAAAGTTATGTGTGTACAGAAAGAATCTAGATCTCTTTAAAAAAAAAAATGCTTTCAATGAATGGATGAACCACTTGTCATACAAATATTTGTCCAGTGTGGTTCTTTAGCAGTTCATCACTAGCCCGACCAAACCACCGGCCACTGATTACAGTTCTGAACGACAGCATACTGTAGGCCAAAAAAGGGGTCCCTGCAGGATCAACACATAAAAGTAAAGTGTAATAAGCAAAATGCTCACTCATATAACTCATCTTTGTGTATAGCAACACAGCACTGGGTTGTATTTTTCTGTGAGTAAAGCACATCAAATGGGTCACAAGACTTTGCAATTCCTCTACACATGCCACAATTAAGGTATTTATACTTCTGCTGTCACTGAATGACACTTATGGGCAGAAAGGTGGCAACCCTGAAAATAATGAATTCCGCTTGTACTAGTTTCTGTTCATCTCACCAAGCTGCAAGGCACATTTCACAAAAAATATCCAAACCTGTATAGATATTAATATAATTTCTGCAGAGAGATGCAACAAGTCGTTTAATATTCAATCTATTCTCCTGACACTGCCCATCTGCCATACTGTCAACAATTATCTAGGTTGATTCTGAAAACTTAACAACTTGTTCCTAAAAACAGAGACTGCAATATATATGTTCAAAACAAGGATGAGCGAACCAATTCAATGGGCAGTGCCCGAATTGTCAAGGCTACTGAAACAGTTATATGATGAAAACTGCATGGAAGTTCTAGCCAAACAAGTAACTCCCAAATACAGTGAAATATTACATTCATCAAAAAGTACAAAATACTGTGAACTTGAACATATGCAATCAAATTATTTCCCCTTCTACCTAAACACTCACAGTAAATATAAAATCTGTACATGAGACACAAGATAACATAAATAATATATCTCAATTGTTTATATTTGGGTATATATATGTAAATTGTAACTACAATTTAATAGACTATACAAGATTCAAACAAAATGTATGGTCTTGCTTTCAACAAATTACATGTTTGTCAACATTGAGAAGCAACAGAGATACAAAACTGGTATGTGAAATTAAAAAACATGTTAAAAACAAGTGTTAACATACCTTGATCCTTGCATTGCTTGTGGCACTAAAGAAAAAAGAAATGTAAAAGCTGCCACACTCACAATATATACAGTTGCCTACAGTGAGTGAACATACTTTGGCATCAAGCATGTCGTCTAAGTTATATAAACCCCCAGTACACTTGCTCATTCCAAATGCTTCTATCAGCGCAAAAATTAAGTCGGAATATTTTGACAGATTAGTTTGCCATTCCAAAACTCCCAACAGGATACTAACCCACTAGACCAGAACGAAGGCTGTTACCAATGCAAAGAAATAACACAAGCAATGCTCAAATTAATGCCAAAATATGTCTAAAGTATAAGAGCAAATTTCACAAGGATGAATCTAAAATGATAAGATCATATAACTCTACATACATCATTTTCAAAAACACTCAAAACCAAAACATAAAGGACCTTTGAAACATATAATATCAACTGACCTCGAACTGCATAAAAGAAGATACAATTAAGACAAAGATAAAATAAAGTGCGAGACTTGTGTTCGAAACCATGCTGCAATAAACGACCCTTCGCTGAAAGCAAGTGCTCCTAATTCTGCACCTTCTGAACAAATACACATTTCTTCTGGGGCTGGACAACCCAACAAAAATTCTACTTGTCTGTTCCTACAACTTTAACGTCTATATAAACAAAACTTGTGGCAACACTAAAGCATGAATGATGCACAGACTAGTTTTATATAGTGCAATCAAATTACAAACAAATTCTCACACTGGTTTTCCTTCAGAACAAAACAGCAACTGAACAGGAACAGCAATATTAATTTTCCTCAGATTATGAAAACTGTTGGGCAGTCCCTGATTATATCATGAGCATGTTAAATGTCCTATTTACATACATACACACACATTTATGTGCTGCTCTGTGGTTTAAAATCTATTATGCACGTTAATTCACTACTGAATTACGGGAAAGGAGGAACAATGTTGTACTATGAAAATATACATAATTTCTTAACATTACTCTGGAATGTATTGACATTATAAAGTACATTCCTCTCTGGGGGAATGTGGCTCTAATTGGGAATTCTGTACCTCTGCTACCTTGGTTTCGAACATAATCTCTGGTTCTCTGAATGTTCTAAAGCCAATTTCTGTTTCTTTCCGCATGCTGCAAACATCCGCTGCGTTACAGCCTGTCTTCTCTGAGGTGATGATATCCTGGATCTGAAAGTTCGGACAATACTCATGGTAGCCAATAAACCCAAATAACAGCACCCAGTATTACTACTCTCTACCGCTGTTCCGTTGGACTCCATGACAGTAAAAATCCTAAAAGTTTTAAAACTTATTGATGGTCAGCAATAAGTTTTAAAACTTCACTGTTCAGGCACAACACACCCAAATCCTACACATCCAGGTTTCTGGTTTGTAAACAACATTGGGGCTACATTCTTCAACAGTTAATGGTTATGATATTTGTAAATTTACTACAACAATGACAGCACACTTTCAAGAACATCCTCCATTTCCAGGAAAGTTACATATATTTAATTAATAAACACAGATGGATACGTATGTCCTGGTATTGTTACATTATTGTAAGGTCTAACTAAAGTCAAGAAGGACCACTAGAGTGAACTGATACTTCATATCAAGTGAAGCCTCTTAATGAACATGGCTATCTACTTGAAGAAGCAAGGCGCAAGCAATCCCACCTACAGCCATTCTGTTGGTAATCTTAGTTCTGATGCTAAATTTAATAGTTTTCAATTCAACTCCTTCACTGTCACATTTGCCAAGCACCAGCTAGCGCTCCCTTCAACCTTTCAAATTAAACACAAGTACTGTGTCTTTGACAGAAGAAAAATATTATATTATTTCAAGTCACATATGTTGAAACTATCATCACCTGTTCCTGTGAGTGTATTCAATGGTATGAAGAGTAAAATCTAACGAACATATGCATTTGGCGTTGGCTCGGCATAGTCAGCAGTGAAAGAGTTACTGCCTGCTTACAACAGTTCAATGAATCATACAAGCATAAGGCCACAAAATAAATAAATAGAAAGACAAGATACAGGGCACATGATCTGAAAACAGTTCACTAGGGATCAGAAAAAAAAACCGTAAATAATTTTAATATCCCAGGCAAACAGCACTGTCAACCCTTGACACATCGCGGATCAAAGCTGTGCTGCCACCTGATCAAGGTTGGCTTGTTGACTGTATATCTTTAAAAACAAAGTGTCTTAACATGACAACTGTTGTTGTTGTTGTTTGACCTAGCAAACACATTTAGATGAAAACAGCAACCCTGCTTTTACATAAATGGTTCAAGCTAAAGGTCATGACATGAGCATGCAGGCACAGAAAAGAGGCGGAGGTATAGCACCCGCCCATTCGCAACCTCGGCACCAGAAGGGACGGGTGGTTCACGACAGTTAAAGTCACGGGTAAGAAACGACACACACTGTCGAAAGGGCTGGGTGGGCCTCGGAGCCGATCTAGACGGACAGAGAACATCTCGCCCCATCGGGATTCGATTCCCCGACCGTCCAGCCCGTAGCGAGAAGCCAATATGCAATTTCGACCGCCATTTTATACTTACATTAATTAATTCGAAATTGATTGCATTTTGCACAAGTTCCTCTGCGGACAGGTACCTACACTTTATAGCAACTGTGGCTACACGTGCTGTGCTGCCTGTGGATATACCAGCCAACAAGGGAAAATTATGTTTTTTCAATGATAATTTCAAAAGCTACAACTTTGATACAGAGCGGGAAGTGTAGTTATGCAACTGTTTGTTTGCCCGTAACTTGGCAAATATGATTATTTCAAGGCAAGGAGCAAACCGTGAACATCTCCCTAAGTCAAAGGTAAAATTACAAACGGACCCCATCGATGGGTCACACAAGGGAGAATATTTTAATGGTGTTTGGAACGCGATGGAGCAGACGGGGGATGATTGACGACACAAATATTACAGGTACAAGCAGTCCCACTTGACACACATGGCCAATGTTAAAACGGCATGCTCAGTGTTCCAGTCCACTAACATTGCGTAGGTTAGTTAAGCACAAGCTGTAAATGAATCCTATTTTTCTTATTGCAGTGCCCCACACTAAGTTCATCTCCAGTGCCTTCTCCAGACATATAGCGGTCCTCCCTTACTATGTTAAACTTACGCGCAACCCAGCGAACAAGACTGAAACATGAGACTGCAGATGTACTGTGAGCCCATCTCAGTAATCGAAGTAACAATAAATAGTTTCACATAGCCTGGTACAAAAATTCCCTGACAAGAGTACCTTCTCCGAACAAGTCCATTACCTGCTGCCAATGCGTTTCTTGCTGTGTGAATTCTCGACATTGCCACGCAACTTGGCGCTCTCGACGCGAAGTTCCCTTAGCCGAGCAGACAGCTCCTTCTGTCGTCCACACAGCTCCGCGTTTAAACGCGATAGGTCGGCCTCCACTTTATTCAGGTGTTCAAGGTATGAGACGGCCGCCCTCAGGATGCGCACCTTGGCTGCTCGCTTGTTGTCCGATACGTCAGGTACCAACTTGCGCAACTTCGTGAAGACGTCACGCAAATACATCCTCCGCTTCCTCTCCATGTCGTTGTGCAGGTGACGCCTCTCAATGGAATCTTCCCCGTCTTCGCGCGCGCGTCGTCGTTTGTACGAACGCTTCACGTCGTCAGGAGCGGACCGTTTATGGCCACGAGACGCACGTTGCTGTATGGCGGACGCCACCGTACGCTGCAGTCGCTGCCTGTCTCTGGCGCTGGGGTTAGTGGGTAGAGTGGTCAGCTTGTCTCTGTCTCCAACCGACACAACATCTATTTCCTCCTCTGCAACACACACGTAACGCATTCAGCTATAGGTCTACGAACAACGAAAAAGAGAAAGCAACAATGGGAACAAAAAACAGGAAGGAAAACGGAAAATATGCTGCGGTCACATTGCTTTAAGTAATAAACATAAGTCACATTAGGTGTTGATTTCTGCAAGGGCAAATGTTCGATGAGACGTTCGCAAATACACTACCATTACCGAAATGCCCAAAATTCTTTCAGCACCCCTATAATTATGTAAACAACAGTACAGACACGTGTTAAAAAAAAGTTGCTTTTCGCATATCTCAATGGCCTTGATGATGTTCATCTATTGCTGATAAAAATGTAGCACAAGTGATGAACAGATCGGCAACAGATGACTAGAAATGAGTTACATGTAGACTACACACAAAAATTCTCAATTTATTTATTCTGTGCGTTTCCCTTAAAATATTCATTCACATAACCAAACAAATGCAGACATGACAAACACATGCTTATAGTTTTTCGCTGCTTCTACGTGTTTCGGCACGCCTGCGCCATATTCAGGGAGTTCATAAACCAAATTAAAAACATGCTAAAATGCAATACATTAATCAGAATATTCATTTCACATAGCATTCGGCTGCTAAATTCAAAATGCAGGTAGGTAAATCGATATGCATAAACAGATAACACTTAAAAGTGTTAGATACGTATATATTTTGATTTTTTGCAGTTCGTGTAAAGTATATAAAATCACAGAGGATGGTTAAAATTCTATATTTATTATATCGACGCGGCATTCGTCTGTGCACACGAAATGTCCAGTGCTGTGTTCGATACATTATGTATCATGTACCCGTATTACTCGCCCTGTAGCTTGTTTAGGAGGTAACCACCCCGTACACAAACTCTAGTACAAATTCCGAACTCCAAATTTCAGTTCAAGCCCAGTGAGTAGCGTCATAACGTGACTTCAAGCCATCCGCTGCTACATTAGAGTTGCGATTTATATGCCGGGTATTGACGGCATGCAATGCGCTCCTTGTCTGGAATGAGAGCAAGGTTACTAGTCGGGAGGGTGTGGCCCCACAATGCGGCAGGAGACGGGATCGATACCACCTAGGGTCGACGAACCCTGGCATTGAACTTCACACACCAATCGTGGCCTACTGTAGCCGTAGGTCTAAGGACCTGCACACAACCTGGTGAGCGTGCACAAAAATGTACGGGGGGAGGGGAGTAGACCAGCTTCAAGCTTGCTCATAGCTTCCATTTAACAAAATACATGATACAGAAATTCAGATTACAAAATTGTTAGAAGTAATCGCTGGCAGTAGGCACAACATTGCCTAATAATAATAATAATAATACACATTTCAGGGCGAAATGACATTGCATGTAGCAAAGATTGTAAATATAAAACAGCTGCAACACCATATACCCTAGAAACAAGGCTTTATTCAGGTATACAATTGTAAAGACCCTGCATAAAGGTGAGAACAAGGATGATAATAACAACTGTAATCAGTGCGCGATGGGGAGTGGGAGGGGGGGTGTTTCAGAGTCCTTTGGTCATGCGGCCGCAAACTGGCCTTGTTTGTCCAAGCCTCCCGTATAATGAAGGAACGCACTGGTTGAATAACAACTGGCAGGGGAGATAAAACATGTTCCAGTGCCACTGTCCAACACAAATCCTTCATGGACGACCCTAGGACTGAACCCGAGCCTCCACGGTGAGAAGGCCACCTAATATGGTACTTCCTATACAACAATTCAGTTCAATTTATTAACGTGCAGGCATAAAAACACAAGTGCCTATCATAAAACCAGGAAAAAATACAAAAATAAAACACAAGAACAGCACAAATAAACAAAGAGTAAACAAACAAACCAAAAACAAATATGGTTGGAAAAAGCAATATAAAAGAGGTACTGGGGCAAAAACCCTTAAAAAAAACACAGATCTTTCACAGATTGGCGCAGAACTTAATTTAAAGATGTAATAGGTTTCCTAAAAACATCGAAGTCTTTCCACACATGGTTACTCGTGGCAGACGAAACATTCAACAGACGCAGAATTTTTGTAAGCAGCAGTAAAACAAGAGATTCTAAAATTACAAGGACGAACTAGAATACCGGTAATATCAAACAGAGTCGAGCAACACTTTAAACCTGAATAAACAATAAAAAACAGTGCATCAAGACCAGGAGGTCTTCTGTTGTATGGGTATGAAACTTTAAAAATTCAAGATCATCTCAAGGAACACGATCATAAGTAAAGAAACGATTTTGACACAAGGCTCCGACCTTCGCTGAACACGTTTCAGCATTTCGGCGTCGGTAGACAATAATAATAATAATAAATACATAATCCGTGATAATGAAAAGGGAACATGTATGTTAATAGACGTTGCAATCTCAGGAGACAGAAATGTGATTAAAAAAGAAGCCGAAAAGATTCCAAAAAATAAATATCTTACAATAGAAATACAGCGCATGTGGAATGCAAAAACAAAGGCGATACCAGTAATAATAGGGGAGACTGGGACTATTTCAAAGTCATTCAGAAAATACGTGAGCAACAAACCAGGAAAACATTATGACTACAGAAACAGACATATTGGACACTGCACACATACTTCGAAAAGTACTTATGTCAAAGTACAATAGACTCAACACTGAAACTAACGATATAAACACTATGAATAGTAACAACAGAATAGCTGCAACACTGTATTCCCTAGGGATATAGTTCGTCTCAGGAATATAAGTATAAATATCCTGCATAAAGGACATGATGATGATGATGATGATGACGACGACGACGACGATGATGATGATGATGATAATAATGTTAAATTAACTAGTCTTCAATGCTGAATCTGGATTAACACGGTTCAGTAAAACTTTCGAAGAAAAGGAGAGAAGCCATGTTAATCCTGGGATAACGTCGGTTCGCTGGTGAAGGTTGTGCTATAGAAATGTATTACGGGTGTGGGTGTATGCCACCCGCTTAACAGCGGTGTCAAGGTCACAATCTCTCCCCATGTTTGTCGAATTCTACTTCAGTTCCAGCGGGTAAATGATTTAAAATAACCCATGGGCTGCTGCTTCAGTGCTACATATTTGGGTTATTAGAGCACTAGTTGCATGGGCACATTTCCGTAACTGGTGATTAGATAAGGACTCTGAGGAAGGCGGAGTGGAATATTTCGACGCAGTTGCTATCCCGACATCTCTGGAAACTGAGGTAATCCAAAAAGACTTTCAGTCCGTATAGTCGGTAACAAGACCAAAACAGAATTTCGTATATACTGAACCCAAAACGAAAATCGGTTTCTGCTCTGTAATTCTAGGCACAACTCAGCCGAACCACATTTGATTACTGTCTGCGCCACAGGTCAGGAAGTCACAAACTGGCTTTTCACCGCCAGGCCTCGATTTCAGTCCCGAGTGATCATGTGAGATCTGTACGCAAATTGACAATGGCGCAAGTTTTTGTCCGAGTTCCTTCAGTTTGAACTGCTTATCAGCAATCCACCATTGCTCCAGTCACGTATCTACCCTCGTGGTGTGTAACCGCCCTGACAGCAGCACGTTGTCAATCGCTGGACACACGTCAGACGCCTACCGTTCATTACGCCCCACTCCACAACACACACAGCAACACCCAACAGTAACAAACATTCTATAACCCACAAGCTACAACATTTTCAAGAAACCCCATTATGCCTGCATGTGCATGGGTATGAACCCCGAAACACATTTTCCAACAGTCGTCATTCACAATAACGAAATTTCGGATTCTACGGAAAGATGGAATAATTTGATATGCTTAGCGTTTATAAGCTTCTTAAAAATACGCATTTCAAAATTCGTTAATACATTAATAAATTTAAATACATCTAAATCAATTACACAACCAACATTTTTAATACACTTACATCCCCCCCCCCTGCCCTACAATAAAAATGAAAAACTTAGGCCTGTTGTCTGAATCCTCCTTGCGAAAATTTCAATTCACCGGCTGCGAAATGCGGCAGGCGGCCGGCCGGGTCGACGCCCTAGCCACACGACCCCATCGATCCAGACGCTCGATGACGTCACGTCCCGCAGAACTCCGCACCACCACATCAGCTCTCCCTCAGGCACTCCCAAGCGAACACATAAAAATCAGAATCGACCATGCACGTCTTGCGATATTATATCCCGCGTTTATACACATGTTCGTATATAAACTGCATACAAATATACTGCAGACAGAACCGCTCCCTACTACATCAAGATCACATCGGAAAGCATATGGACATTACTGCAGTAGCATACGACAATTCATACACTGACCGAATAACGCATAAGTGGACAGAAAGAACATAACTGTCACTCAAAACGCAGAAAGCCTGCAGTCCTGGAATATATATTTGCGCTGGATAGAAATTGGCCAGTTGTACTTAAAATTTTACACTAAAGCAAAGTTACTGTCCGTTTTAAACTAATGCCAAGTTTCCAACCTCACTAAATTCCTTGGGAATGACGCATGCGTCTAATTGACACGGACAAGCCTTCATAGCCGCCTACTCCCAGAATGCGAGGTGTCAGATGACAGTCAGGGGTGTGACAGTAAATCTCGGTGAGAGTCGCCCGCTTTCTTCCGAAAGGATTCGCTGCTGCAGAGTAACGAAAAGAGTACCTCAAGTGAAGAATAAACAGACCCAAGAGATTTCTCGCTGGGACAGTGAAGGGTCAGGAGGGATAAAGAAAACACAGTACGAATAACGAAAAGTAGCGAGGAAGAAAAGGACAAAGCGCTGAATGAAAACACGAAAAAGGATAGAAACAACCGGAAGAATCGTCCTAGAGAAGCTCAGATAGCTAACACACACAAAACTACCCGCTGTTTACAGAAGTTCATCACCGCTTGCACAAGGCTGCCCAACGGCCATTAGCCTGAGCCAGATGAATCCAATCCACATCCTCACATCGTTTCCCTAATAACAATTTTAATATTCTCCCATTCCTAATGACCTATTCCCTTCAGGATGCACGACCAAAATTTGTTATCATTTCCTTCATGCATGTTCCCTTCTCAGGCCATCACATCCTCCAGCTGACCACCCCTATGTTACATGCGGAGTACACTTTACCTGGCTGCTCACTAGTCAATTTTCTCCGCTCTCTATTTCATCTTCTTATACCCAAATATATTCCACAGCTCTGTTTCCAGCGCCCTCGGTCTAAGCCTACGCCCTCTTAATATGACAGACCAAGCTTTACGTCCACACGGGTGGTAATGAAACAGCAGGCGAATAAGGAAGAAAGGACGAAAGAAGACAAAGGTACATCCAAATTCCTGCAGGATTTTTATCGTATAGTCGCAACATGCTTTTATCGCAAGAACGAAAAGCAACAAAGTTAATTTTTCAGTGGAACCAAAACATGTTTGGAAGTACTATCACGTGGGGCGCTCTATGCCTCTGGACTCAACCGTGAACAGCAATGAAATTCAACACGGAAACAGCCTCAAAATAATATTTAACAATGAAACAATTTCAAACAAACTTGTGGGACCCAGTCCTAGTTTCGGTTAAATTTTGTGCCAGCAGCCGCGGAGAAGGAATCACGTGCTGATCATTCCGAAGTCACGTGATACCAAGAACTTTTACAAACCTTCGAATATATTTCGGCCTTTTCTGCTCTGATGTTGCACAGACATATCGTGCGACTTTGTGTTGCAGAACGTAGAAGCCATTCTTCTTCTGGTCGAATTCCTGCGTCCTTCAAAATCCCAAAATACTGGGCTGTCTGGGTAAGTGAATTTGGCATCCTTGGTGCTCCCACACCTACCCTACACTCACAGACACACGAGCGCCTAAGTAAAGCATAGTCGTGTCTTAAACCAACATTCGACACGAATGGCGGGTAACTCTAGCATAGTGCCAGGACCGCATAATTTCTGGATCCCCTGTTCCTACCACCCCCAGAGGAGGACCTCAATGACTAATCTTTGTGACCCTGAAATTTGTGTGGAATAGTTTTAACCCTTATCCTGCTAATGTGGAGAATATGGTGAGCTAATAATGCTAGCAGATGGGAATTAACTCGGCGTTTAAAGGGTTAAATTTCAATGGATTCTTCCAGCTTCTGCGGTCACACAGCGAAGTATGAACAGAGGTAATATGTAGTAAGAAGTAAAGCCGTCCACGTTCCTTACACCACGCCATTTTGACGCAAATGGGAGTGAAAGTAAGGACTAACGCATTCTTAGCACCGGCATTTCCTCAAGGCACGGGGGGCTCTAGAACCAGTCTGGAAGCAGAGGTGGCGAAGCGAAAAATTCCAGTCTGTACCCGGAAAAGAACTCCGGTCGTCCAGGTCGTAAGCAGCCAGTTTACTCCTCGCCCAATCACACAGTCCAATAGTAGTAACAAAGGGAGGTGGCTCACACTCATGCACACAGGTCTACTGGCACACAACTGCCTAACGGGACACAAACACGGGAGGATATGAGAGGGAAAGTACGCTAATCATTTGTGTTGCCACGGTTTAAGCAACTTAAACAGTCTGTTCAAAATGTAACGAGAAGAAACCCAACGAAAATTCAGTTTCATGACGACGACTACGGTAAGTACTTGTTAACTGAATTACCTGTAACCCAAAAATTAAAAAAAAAAAAACTTCAAAACAAACCACAATAAACTGGCGGGCAATAATCAGAATCGTATACAATATTAAGGGCTTTAAAGCGCTGCAAGTCGTCACTGTCACCATCATCATCGTCATCTAGCTACAATGGAGCTGGTACTTGTTACCCGTTCCGGTCTCAAGCATCTAGAAGTCTCTCTAAGGGTCTGCCCTAGTTTATTCTGCCTGTTGGTCCGTAGTATTTTAGTATTCTCGGTAAGCTATTACGGAGCATTCTGTTTATACGTTGCAACCAATTTCGTATTCCTACATTTTGTCCAAGCCTGGAGTTATATTTAGTTCTTCTGCTATCTCTGTGTCTGTTTTATACACGTAATCAGTCCAAGTGTATCCACAATAAGAAGCGTTGCAAACATCCACTAAAATGACACGAAAGAACACAGCCAACAGACTGACTGTACGTTCAATAATAAGGACCCAAACGGTCTGGACATTGATGTAAATGGAATTGGTCATTAGATACTTAAAGGAGCAACATTATGAACGTCAACCACAGGGAAGAAATAACAGGAGTATCCATATTATTCTCTACTACAGGTTATTTTAAATACCAAGTGAAAATGAGTCTGATGGAGTCGTAACAAGATGAGCAATGTACGTATACCGTGACAATATTTATTAAGACCAACTAATTGCACATACTTGTCAAACCATTAAAACCACATTATCTGATTAAAATGGATTTAAAATATCTCCTACGTGTTTCAATCCCTCTATGGGATCATCCTCGGGGAGCGTAAATTAGTGTAGGAATGAAGTTACTAAGACAGACTGTACATGAGGTTATCTGGTAGTATGCCTGTGAAATATACACAGCACTCACAACGGGGGATGAACATAGGCCGAACCAGACGGACATAACATAAACAAAACAGTAAGTACTGCAATAATACGATGCTGACTCACTCATTCCAGGTTACTTGACGTCCACCAAAATTCTTGGGGAATAAAAATCAGCTCAT
>Ga0136643_10002597_pt1 | contig 23595 bp, 19 predicted proteins | sample TergutLab28metaG_FD_96883 | JGI IMG/M metagenome (GOLD analysis project Ga0136643, IMG submission 96883) | Labiotermes labralis P1 segment gut microbial communities from Petit-Saut dam, French Guiana - Lab288 P1 (version 3) (version 3) | ecosystem: Host-associated > Arthropoda: Insects >... | reverse complement strand
ATGGACAGAGGAACTGCCCGAAACATGTAGAAATTTATTCCAAAAATAAATTTGATAAATTAGTGCATCTTGTTGGTTTTATTATTAGAATATTGTTATTAAGTGTATTCCTTGCCGTTTTGCCCATATCTCCGTTCGAAATACAGGTAGGCATCTTGGCCTAAGTGTCGGCCTGGTCCATAAAATGCAGCAACGATGATAACAGTGAGTAAATAAAGTGAGTCAGACTTGGATGCGTTGAAACAGCCATGTTCGTTGTAATTTATTAGATTTCGGAATCTTAGTGAAACACAAGAAATGCTATGAAGCAAAGAACGGCAGTCTGTTTTGAATGTGTTTAGTTGCATTGGAAGAATGTCCAGGGAAAATCAAAGTCTGGATTGCTCGTGAAATTGCTAAGGCTGCAGGCATTGAGAGAGATTTTTTGTTTCTGTTGAAAGAATGATTTATCTGCCATAGTTGGTGCCAAGTATGATGCATATAGCATAATTACATTTCTCTGAGGACTGCATCGGAACGCGTATCCGCGATGACGGTGCGTGTTATTCCGTTGCGGCATTTGCCTGCATTTTCCTGGTACAGTGTAGCAACACGTTTACCATAAAATCATTGTTCCTTTCCAAACATTAGATAGTTCTAGACCTCTAAGCGTGACTGATGCCCTGCTGTTTAATAAACGGTTGGGGGGTTTACTGATAATTTGTCAGAACCTTTGAACTGTGAGCGCACTCTGTCCCTTGCAGCGAAGAAGGCCCCATGGCTGTCTGTCTTGGCCGCTTCTTTTCTTCATCGATCCTCGCCAACCGTTTTCGAAGGTAGTGGCACTGGCTAGAAATCCAGCGAGGGTCTCTAATATACTTCCAGTGCCCTAGGTCGGGCCATGACTTGATGATGTTTGAATTGAAGTTGGAGATTCGAGGGTTGTGCATCTTCCTCATGAAATAAAGTGAAATGCCAACTTGATGCAACTAGTTAATTTTATTGATGTATTCTTAGCTCGACATGCTTCGGGTACATACGCCCATCACTAGGTACATGTTCCTAGTGATGGGCGTATGTACCCGAAACATGTCGAGCTAAGAATACATCAATAAAATAAACTAGTTGCATCAAGTTGGCATTTCACTTTATTTCATGAAGTTAGAGAATCCGAAGAAAGTCGAGTTTAATAGTGATCGGGTCTTATTTTTATGTTTTGTAAAATGCTGCCCTATACCGTAAATCTTACTTGCTAAAAGAGAGTAATCGACATCTATTTAAAAAGACAGCCTGACCTCGTGAACAGTAAATTAATCGCAGTTTACGTTGATTGTCGGAACTTTTCCAGATCTTTTCGAACTGCTTTCGGTGTCTGCTGGTTTACTTTAAAACGAAATCGACGCAGATCAGTTCAGATGTGGGTCTAGTTCGGAGTTTGTGTTTGAGGTAGGAAGGTTTACTGCATGTTAACCTCGCAGGGATATTTTGATCCAAAAAGCGACAATTACTTTAGGACAGTACCATAATAAAGAACTTTACCGACTATGGTAATGTTTTTCAGGTAACAGGTAACACTAGCTGATGGTTTTTCCTTAAGAACTGACCGTAGTGCACTGGCGGGTCGTAGTCAAAAATTCTACTCTGAAACTGAAAACCGTTTATTTCACAGGTGGACCACAAATTTACTTACTTACTTACCTACCTACTTACTTACTTATTTACTTACTTACTTACTCTATGGAGCAGAGTCCTTCTTGAGAAGCTAACAAGTTCTCAGCTAGTCAAGAAATTCCCCGCAGTTTGTGGAACCCGAAAGTTCATTACCGCATTTACAAGTAAACGCCACCTGTCCCTATTCTGAGACAACTCGATTCAGACCATACCCCTACATCCCACTTCCTGAAGATCTTAATATTATCCTCCAGTCAATGCCTGGGTTTCCCAAGTGGTCTCTTTCCCTCAGGTTTTCCCACCAAAACTCTGTATACGCCTCTCCTCTCCCCCATAAGCGCTACAGGACCATGCATTTAGTAGAATGAATTACAGTGTTACTTTGTAGCGCCCCTGTAAGTATATGGAGAGCCGCGTGGTATGGGGGATGTAAACATCGGTTTCATTACTGATTTCGGTAAGATTGTTTCGCTGGATAACCGGAATATTGCAAGCGTCTGCCTTCACATCACACAAACACGCCTATGCTGCCAAAGGAATTGGAGACCGTGGCCCAAGTCCACACTCGCCTGAGACCCGGGACAGCTGTGATCCACTAGGACAGACACAGCGTTCGTTTCATGTATCGACCCTTAAAAGCAACAGGGGACGACTCCTACTTCCACTTGTCAACGTCCGATACAAAATTCCAGACCAGACCGTTATAATCCTGCAGCCCTTTTTTATGGACACAAAAAACGTTTTGTGTTGGGAAGCCACAGATAGAAGAAACCATGAGCACGTTCATTAGAACATACATCAAGTGCTGATCAGGGATAGAGGGAAAGTGCAGGGGTAGCCTCAGTTCATGCATTCGACACCTTCTTGCTCTTGCTTACTCCATTTTACAGTTAGACGCCATCTGTTTTGTGCGGTTTATTTTTGTTGTTAACGGAACCCGTAGCTTCGCAACTGTCTTCACAAAATCCCGCCACTGAACTTCATCCTCAACAAGATGAGTTAAAGTCACAACTGCAGGGCTTGTTCTGTTCTTGCACTTTTTAATATTATCCCCTCCGGTTAACACCGATGAACAAGTCTATGGGTATTTTTGTTCCCAATGCTTACTGGAAGCTCAACACACATATAACCTTTACTTTAACCACCAGAAATAAGTCGGTGAAGATTGCTGAACCAGACCCCTTGGCCATTTCTTATGGGCTGTGGGAGCGAGTCGTGAGCACGAACAGGCCGCTCAGTAAGCCATGAAATTGCAGGCAGCATATCCGGTGCTACTTCCGGCGCGATAGTGCATTGTTGCGTCTTTTGTTTACTGCCTTGCGGTGATGGGGGTAGGGGGGGGGGAGAGAAACAGCGGAAACAAGCCAAAAAATGGACATACAAGTAGAATTTCAATGAGATTAAGGTAGTAGTTGTAGTGGATTCGAACTACAGCCGCTTAGGACAGATTCCAAAGTATTTTGCATTCCTTTGTTTATCGAATATAATGGAGTGTTTTACGCCCAGGTTACCTGAATCATTTGCGTAAAGTATTGGAAACGAAGTTCGTGCTTGTGTGTGTGTGTGTGTGTACGCGCGCGCGCGTGAGTCCAAGTCCCATTATTACTCCAGAGATGCCCAGCCTTTTGGGGTTATTTTTGGTGGAAGGTGGGAGGGTGTGGTGTGAAGCAGTTCCCAACCAGTGCACTGTAGTCACAATGCCTACACACCAGATGTACCGATTAAACTGCCATTAAGTCACAGTGGGGTGCAGTTCATGAAGGAGATGCTTCCTGCCCTTTATGTTTCATTAAATGAATTCCCCAGGAGGACCCAACAGATTGGTATAAAAAAACAGTTTTGTTTTCAGGTTAACGAGGAAAAGGTTGAGACGCCAGAAGTTGTAACCACATCTGAGCCAGCTCTGGCCCCTCAGGTTCGTACTTGTACAGCTACAGGCATCGTGTTTTCTGTTGCACTGTTTAGTGTGTTTATTAAAACAGTGCCCTACTATTATAATGTGCTGATAGCAGTAGTCTGTAAAATCTGGAATACTGCAGACTGTTGATAATACTGTCCATGTGTGTGTTGCTTGCACTGATGATGGTTAGAATTATGTTCATGATTTAAATTAGCACTGACAGTTGTTTGACCCTTCTTGAGGGTTTCAGGCTTACCATGGTATACTGGTTTGTATGTAGATACTCCATAACTGTCTTTCAATTCCCCTTCTTTCCCATTCTTCGTTTTTCTTACTTTATGTATTCCTTGTACAGTGACTTGATGGTCTCCCAATTCCATATTTTCACTTGTTGCCTATTGAAGTAGTTGTTGTCATCCCAGTGTTTTTCCATTCTTTTACATATCCATGCTAGTTTAATTTTGTGCCCTACATGGCAGTTTCTTTTGTGTCCATTCTTTCTTTTGTTTCATTTAGCACCCATTTGTACGTTGTACCCAATTATGTGTGTGTATATTGATTTCATTTGGACTGTACATATATGGTCCACCATCCACCATTTTACCATATAAGTCACAGCTGCTCAACCTCCTATGTGGTGTGACCTTCATGAGGGCAGCATGACATTCAGTACACAAAATAAGACTGAATAACTGTACATATAATTATGTAACAGTACACACCCACAGTCACCAGCAAAGTTAGTTTAATTCTGGCAAGGAACTATCACTAACTTTCTAACCATAGTACTTATGTCAGGTTTACCCCAGAATGTGTAAAAGTGGTGGTAAGTTGTCTTTCAGAGTTTGCCAGGGAAGAGATCAGAAGACATTATTTCAGATGTCTCCCAGGGCAACTTACATTTCCCACAAGCTGTGGATTGAGTGGCCCTGCTCTGATTGGATATCATTTCACATTCTCCATTCTGTGCATAATAAGTTAATTATTACAATTCATGCCATCCAATGCACACACTTTTATTAAAATTACAATAATATACAACACCAACTCCACATGTTTCAGGCCTTTTTGGCCTTCATCAGAGAGGATGATAAGCAACTGTTTTATACAAATGTGTGCTCCCTGATGATGGCCCAGTAAGGTCCAAAACATGTAGGAGTGGGCATTTTATAATATTTTAATTTTAATAAAATTGTTTGCATTCATTGGTTTGAATTGTAATAATATAGTTTGTTTGTGGATGGTTGACACACATCATTTTGATTTTCACTCCTAACAACAGGAACAGCTAAAGCATTGTCATGGCACAGGATCTTCCCTTGCTGAGCAGGTACTGCTGAGGAACCCCAAATTCCATTTTATGAATGTGCAAGTAGTAGTAATTATTAACACCACCATCTTTCACGGTGCCTACAACTACTTCACACTCTCACAATACTTATATATGTCTGATAGTCATTGTTTCCTTAAAACAGCAGGAATTGGGTAGTGAAGCAGCAAAAGCCAGTGAAGTTACCGAGAAAATGGAGGACATTACAGCTGCTAAGGTCAAGACAGAGACTGAGGAACCTGCTGCTGTGGAGACATTGCCTGTACAAGTAGAGGAGTCTAGCAAAGAGGTGCATATGCCAAAACAAGTTCACAGTACTGATATAAGATTAGTTAGGACTGCAGATTTTGAGACCTAACACATTTGTAAATTGCAAATAATGGAATATCATAATGTTTTCTTCTGTATGTAGTACTTGAAGAACATGGTGATATAGTGAATTTATTTATGATCCGTGAACTTTTCAGCATTCAGAAGCTGCAGACTGTGGCTAGTATGCAAATCGGACAGTTAACCTAAGTGATGTTCTTTGTGTAATATGGGTCAGCTATTGGAAGTTGATACACAATTTTATCAGTTTTGTTTCAGTCATTGTGACCATTTTATTTTGTGGTAGCAGGAAGTATTTCACTGGCACATTATTTTGTTTCTCAGAATTATGTATGATAAATTGTTAGAACAGGGAATGACTTCAAATTTTTATGATACATTCAATCTGTCACATTTGTCATAGTCTTGCTGGAAGGTAAGGTGTCATTGCTTTAACATTAAACCATATAATAATGCGTCTGTTGGAAAATGTTACTGGTTTGTGTTTCCATAAAAAATGGCCAGTTAGTACAAGTAGTTTGTATCCTCACATTTTGTATGTTTAGCAACAGACACCTGCCAGCCAATCCGAGCCAGTAGCGGTATCAGCACCTGTCCCAGCATCTGAAGAAGTACCTCCACCACTGCCTGCTAGTCCACCACCCACAGAAGTTGAAGCTACATCCACCACAGAGCCTCAAAAAGTTGATGAAACTATCGCACAAGTGGAAAGTGCACCAGCAGAACCTAAGGACTTGATTGATGTCCCAGGTGTTACAGTTCAGCCAGCATCTCCCATCCCTACACCAAAAGTAGAAGAAGGTGTGGTAGCTAAAGTAGAGGAACCGGAGACACCAGCCCCCATAGAGGATCCAAAGACAGAAGATGTTGGAGTTTCAAAGCCTGTGGAAACTCAGGTACCAGCACCGGTTGAGGAGAAGACTGAAGCTCCCGTTGACGCTGTAGAGCCAGCTTTGCCGGTACCGCAGGTGGAGGAGCAGGTACCAGCTCCCATTGAAATCCCAGCACAGGTAATTGATTATAGACCCATTTGTGTCCACAGAAATTGCAGTGCTATTGGCCTCCTGAATTCTGTTTTGTAATCATGGGGTTGTCTCATTTTGAGAGGTTTGCCAAGTCTAGAGCTGCAGTAGTCAGGATTATCAGACCTAAAGAGAGCGATATCATGTTTGGATAACTGAAGATGTTAGATAGGATGGAAGACTAATGACATAGATGAGGGTGAATATTTAATGAACAAAAGTCATATCTGTCATAAAATACTGTGATAATTTTGTAATGTATTTTAACCATATACATCAGTTTTTTCAAATAATTCAACCAACAAGGTATATTTTCATGAATAATAAGCACATTTATTACCTAATTTCTTCTACATGTTGCAGCCTTTGTGGCCATCTTCAGGTATATCATTTGATACCACAAGAAGGTAATTAAGACTATTACACATTTGATTACAATAAAAGAATTAAATAAATAAATATAATATATTACTTCTCATTGTAGCTAAAACAGTAAAACCTCTTCCTCATGTAAATTCATGTTAAAATGTGTGTTGTTCATTTAACATTTACAAATCTGATATAAACGAATACGTAACCACTTCATGAATTCTAGTAGATCATATACAGGGTAGGCCAAAGTAGGTATACAGTACATAGTTAATTACTGTATACCTACTTTTGGCCCATCCTGTGTGTGTGTGTGTTTTCAGCACTTGCTTGTCTTCTTGTCTCATGTTCCTTAATCATCATGTACATTGTGAGTGCTAAACGAAGATATATCTTTGCTTACAGGAGGTGGGACATTCTGTAATATTTACAGACATTTTATTAGTGCAGACTTAGGTCTGATATTTGCAAAGAATAACTACACTTTACAACAGCATGCATCTAGCAACACATACTGTCTGTGGCACACAAGACCTATGGATATAGGAGGGCTGAAAGCCTATGATCACGGTGTAGTAAAATTCATAAATGGATTATTATTCATGTTTGTCTTATTTGTGCATTTTAAATTAACAACACATGTTTTAAACATTTTCAACTACTGTATTGTTATTAGTTAGTATTATATTCATTAATTGTACTTCTTTTATTGTTAGCAGATATGTCCTGATGGCCTTGTGGTATTAAATTTAACCCTGATTATGGTTGAGCAAACTGAAACAGGGGAAAAAAGTTAAATACTATATGTATATATGATTGATAATGTGTTAGCTTGTTAGCTGTATTATTTGATTAGTAAGTGTGAATTTATTTTTTTTTAAGAAATGAGTAATGAGTATTTCTTTCAGGGCCTGCTTCTTTTTCTTTGTAGCAAGGTAATGCCAGCACCTGGAAAGTACAGAGAGAGTGTATTTTGTTACCAGCCTACTCGCAAAAGAGTGGGCAACATAGTTGCAGAGCAACTGACTATGCAGCTTGCTCTGCAGCGCACAGTCTGGCAACAAAAGTACTGTCAGTAGTGTGTCATTAGTGGTTGCCTCCTTTTGTTAGCATAAGCAAGTGCAGTCTTATTAGCCATCAGTCCCACACTGTTACCCATTTTTATCAGCTTCCTCCGCTCCTTCATAATCATCTGGTAAATGGTTGTCACCAGCATGACTCACAGAATTTACTGTAGCATCATCAGTCAGCTGTTCTTGTCTTGATTCATCCATTCTTGTATGTTTTGATTATTCAGGCTTTCACGGCATGGTATAAACTTTAATAAAGTAGCAGTATTTTTGCAGTTTTTCTCCACTCTTTCCTGTGTCAGTTCAACTTCAGTATGTTTTTCTTGTACAAGTAACTTTGTTCCTAACCTTGCCTCTCTCTCTCTCTCTTTTTTATACTCTCCCAAGTTTGGGCTGTCCAAAAGAGAGCATATTTTAGGTTTAATTTCATAAGATTTTCTGACATCCCATATCTTCATTAGCTGACTGAAGAAGCCTACATCAAATCTTTCTTTATTGTTTTAGTGACACCTTGGTCCATAGATTGACACTAGGGTGACACTTGGTGGTGGAAATGTCACTCTCATTTCCTCACTCTTTAGTTTTTTATTATTTTTAGAATGAGAAAGCACATTGTCAGTCACAATAATTGCTTCTTCCCCCCTCTCCCCTCTCCACCTTCCACTGTCAGGATGGATTCAGGAACTAGATTGCGCCTGAAAGTTCTGCAAGTTGATCCACTTACTTTTATGGCTGTTGATAGTATGGCAGTAATGTTGGAGCTATATTTTTGCAGGCACAGTGTTGTTTTTTTCCTTCCAGATTTCCCAACACAGGCAGGTTTTATTTTACAGTTTTTCTGAGGCTTTACAGCATGCGAGAATTGTCACTTTTTGCCTCTTTTTTAGGCAGGAACTGATTTTTCTTTTGTGAGAAGCCAGGGTTTTTGATGGAAATATGTTAAAAGCCTTTCCAGCTTCATCACAAGCGTAGATGTGTTTATGACAAACCTTTATTCTTTATGAAAGACTGAACTGCTTTAAATTTCAGAAATCATTTTCAATCTGCCAGTAGTATTGCTCCACAGATACTGAGCTGCCTCACTTCAAAGCATTTTTTTTTTAAAGTGCTGTTTGCACCCTGTAGAAGCTGTGAATTATGTTTTTCCCTCTTTAAACACCCTGTGAAAATTTGGCACTGTTTCTTCTAGTTATTGATGCTCCTTCCTCTCATTGCTGCATGGTCTGAAAAATTGAAGCTTCATTCACCTTCTCATGTTCATATTTTTCACTTTCTTTCTTTGTTTCTTTCAGGCCTTCATTTCAAGTTCTAGTAGAACACCACTTTTCAATTTAACTTTCCTCTTTCCATCACCATCAGTAACACAAGCAAACACCATATTGTCCTTCCACTGTTTGCTTAGTCTGGCCCTTATCTAGTGTTTGTAAGTTTTGTTCAATTGACACAGTGACCTTCTTTCTCCCCACACATGACATTTTAATGAAATATTCACTACTTTACTAGAAATTAGTAACATCGATCAGTGAATGTTAATAAAAATCCAACCAGATGCAACAGTATGCAGATATTTATTTACTGCAAAGTCACTCTACATGTTTCAGGTGTCACAGAACCCATTATCAGGAGTACTAAAAACTGTAACCGCAGCCTCCGGTACAGGTCATACTGTAAAATACGAAGATTAACTGGAAGTTAATCTTTGTACAGTATGACCGGAGGCTGCGGTTACAGTTTTTAGTACTCCTGATGATGGGTGCTGTGACACCCGAAACATGTAGAGTGACTTGGCAGTAAATAAATATCTGCATACTGTTGCATCTGGTTGGATTTTTATTAACACTGAATTACGATGCACGGAACCATGAGCTTAAAAAATCGATAAGTGAATTAAAGCACAACTGCACTCACGTAATCAAAGACAGTAACAAAATAGCATTTAACATATAAGGTAGATAATAAATAATTCAAACAAAATGTGGACAGTTAAATGTAGACACATGAGTGTGGTGGAGATTATAATTCAGTACATTACATACTGACATTCTTCATAAAATATGATTTCAGAGAAGTAATGTAATACAGCATTCTGATGACATGACGTATTGAATAGAAAGGATGTGTGTCTGTAGGTCTGAGAATTGTTAGTCAGTAGTACATGGTTATCAATCATTTTGGTTTCCCTTTTCTATATTTTCCATTAGGTGTCTGTGATCCATCCTTTCATCACTCCTACATTTATGTATTCTGTCCTTTGCAAAATGTTTCTCTACTAACTTTTTCCTAAGAAGTTTTCTGTGTGCGTTGATGACCGTAATTTTACACTATCTTGCAGAAAGCAACAGCACGGTATCATAACATTTAAAACTTTTTTTACTTTTCTTGTGTCTGTGATCTGTAAAGGAATGGGGGATTGGGGTACACATATGTGCAGTAAATTTGGTAGGTTTACAGTAAAGGAACTAGAGTAGATTGAGAGTTTGAGAATGTCACACTCTTGTTTATAGGTTGAGCCAGAACCGTTGCCAATTTCTGATATCAAGACACCCGAAACACAAGACTCAGTTCAGGTGAGCCACTTTTCTTGAAGGAAGTAATTATTATATATACATAACGGTGTTGTGGTTGTTTGAAAATATGACATCCCATAATACTGCATTGTCACATTTACAGTTTCATTTTTATAAGCTTCATAGTATAATGAAAACAGTCTTTCATTGTTTGTATAAAGGTACTCTTGCAGTGATCATGGCAGGGAGGTACAGGAATTAAGCTCATACTTCCTGGTGTAGGCATAGGTCAATGGTCATATTTATGCTTCAGCTACTTTACCTGTGGGGCAAGATCCCCATCATATAGGCTAGGCCCAGCAGCTGGCATAGATCAGGCAGCAAAGACAAAAATTTACACCAGCACCAAGAATCACACCCAGCCTGGAGTCAGACACAGGATTCCCCCAGCTTGTAGCAGTGTTCATATGTTCTTTGCTTTTGTTGAGCATAAACACTATCATTACTGCCGTTGAGCATAAACAATATCACTACTGCCAGAAACATTTCATGGGAGTACACATCTATTTGCTGGCCACAGAAGCAAACAATTATTTCTTCTGCTGTCATATTCAGTAACTTTAATTTCTGACCAGCAATTGCATTAATACTTTGCAGTCATGAATATATCCACACTTTCTATTATCATTAGGGAAGTGTGGTCATGCTGGAGTGTTTAGGCATTTAACCTGTTGGTGCCAGAATCAAATGCAGGGTAGACTCAAAACTGCCAGGAATTTAAACAGCCACCATTACCTTGAAGGCTGTTGGTGACATCTGATGATGACTGCAGGCATATTAGGTGCAGTCTTCATTGATTGTAGTCTACTTTTGGCTCCAAAGCATAAAAGTCACTTAATTTTTCACAGTGATACCCTTCTCCCATTTTATGTTGTAATTAATATTATTTCACACTACACATACTAATTTCAGTTACTTATTTTCTGCTTTCACAGTATTTTTCTTATTCCTTGTATATATTGGAGTCTGGATGATGATATATTGAGATCTCTCTCTAATTGTACTGTAGCCTAGTCAGTTCTTATGCTGTCATTAAGGTAAAATGTTTTGTTCCTGTTTACCAGGCATCCATTGAAACGCCCCAGTCACAAACCGTTCAGGCTGCAGTCGAAGAGTAAAGCTGTCCCTCGTCCTCTGTGGTGAAACGAAATAACAATTACTGGACTATTCTTTCCTCATGGACGGTCAGCCGCAGAGTTTTGTGGAGAGTGTTGTTGCTGGAAGATCTTCGTAGGCCTAATCAGCTCAATACCCAAGCAACACTCTAAAATACTGCTGCCATTTAGTTTTGTAATGTGACACTTTGAGAAAAAATACTCAAAAATGAAGCTCATCGCCAGCAACAAAGGATTACCCTGCTGAGCTGTGACCTGTTGCTGGTGGCTCCATACAGTGTGTAAAAATACAGAATTGCTTGATCTTGGGAATGGGTTTTTCTAAGTGTAGGTCTTACTTGTCATTGCATCACACACAAAACAAGTTTTGGATGATTTTTTGACAATTTTTTCAGAACTATTTTCTTAAAATGTTTTTGTATGTGTACTATTTAAAATATTTTGTATTGTTAAGTGAGTTTCTGCTTTCTTTAGATTAGAATTACCAATCCATGAAGATTCCAATTATCTCAGGATCTTCTTTTTGGGGGAAGACTCTCGGTATAACAAAACACTGTGCAAAGTTTTTACAGATCTCTATAGCAAACAGTATGCTATAGTAAACTGGTGTCCACTTGATGTGCCCAATACTTCAGTACTTAGCCTCTACAACAGCAGAACACCTGGCCGGCAGCTAATCTGGGACGTCCTGATGAAAGACAACGAATTTTTCCCCACTGGTGTTTAAAAGAAAAGTGTTTTTGCAGAGTTTGTTGGTGTGTTCAATAGTCAGAGAAACCCAAAATTGAATTTTACATCTGCTTCTGATTGTCATGTGTAAATGTGTTGGGGGTAGTAAGCTATGATTATCAGTGTTGCCATCAACTGACATGCCCCAGTTCTTAACAGTAATCCCTCTCACAAAAGTGGATTATTTTATGGCCAGTTGAAGAGCCATGTTTAAAGAATGTTTAAAGAATGTAGTGAAATAGTTATTATAAGATTGCAGAAGGGGGGGGGGGGGGTTTTTGTGACACATGCACAATGTATTATTGAAAGGATGAATTTTCAGTGTTGTGGCACATATCTGTAAATTGCATTAGTTTTGGCAATTAAACTGCAGTCTGAATTCAAGCCTTAATGACAAGAAACCAAAGGCTCTGAATTGGTTGGATCAGTAAAGCAAGGCAGTGAACACGATCAGTTTCACCATTTGTCCTGATGACCAGTAAAGTTCCATACATGCTATTCAGGTGGGAAACAAAACATGGTGCAGACTGTAGAAATGGTTTGTAATTGTTTGATGTTCTGCCCCTTCCATATGCTTTGAATATATGTAGCATAAAAATACAGATATATAGGTGCTTGTAAAGACCAACCCTGTGTATTGTGAAAAGTAAATTCATTAAGGAAGCATATAATAAAGATCATTTATTACTGTATACAAGATTTTTACATATTTTGGAGTGAAGTTAAGCAACTTCAGATAGAGGTTCACAAGCATACTTCTGTTGTGGAGACTCCAGCTCAATTGTAACTGGTCCATCATTCTGGATATTCACCTGCATATATGCTCCGAACTTTCCATCTGAAAAGAGAAGAAACCACTAACAAGTAAGCTGTCCTGGCATAGTGTGTTACAGTTATGCAGTGAAGTTATGGTTATTGATACAGGAGAACTGAAACTGTTAAATTGACAATGAGAGGGAGACTGTAAATGAAACAGTTTAGTAGTATCACTGATTCCCCCCACCATATTGAATGTATCACCCTGGTTTACTTTATTTCTGTGCAAAAGTAAGACAGTCAGTAGTTAATTTTGAGATGGAATGACTTGTTTGACTGAGTATGTAGTGACTATTTGAATTGCTTGTTGAATTTGGTGTTAAATCAAATTCATACTATTTGTATGGGTCAAGAAGACCCTCTGAAGCATACGGTACAAATTCAGCACCTGACAATTTCCAGTGTTCCTGTGGACTTGCCCTAGTAAACGCTCCTATACAGCAAAATGGAGTTGTTCATTCATTTTGCATCAATCTAATGATTTTATGGATAGTCTGTGCTTCTGAAATTAATAATACAAGAGTAAACAGGAAAATCTTGACATCCTTGTGTGGTATATTTAGGCTGATACACATTTTCTTTCATCTATAAGAAAGCTCAAAACACAGAAGACAGACTGATCACCAAATATTAAACAACTGCAACAAGGAATGTATTTTTTGTTCTGCAATGACCATCCCACACATATGTTGAGTTACGTGCCATGCCTCCACTAGTGTTGCCGATCATCCCAGGTATCACACCTATCACACCTCTTGACAATATTACACACAGCATCTGCATCTTTTTGTTTGTATCTCTTAAGTATACAGATAAGAGTTATTTCACACACACACATACTATACTGTTTACAAGTTACACATGTTACCTGAAACATGTTGGTGTAATTTGTATATGGTATAAAGTGTGTAGTAAGTTGGAATAAATCTTATCTGTGTATTATTCATTGCGCAGAAGATGTACAATATTAACCTTTATAACCAGGTTGGTATTTAAGATTTATGCATTCTGTTTACAAAATTTATTATTTGAACAGAAAAAGATAACATTATAAAATAAACGGTATTGTATGGGAAATAAAATGGAGATTATGCAGCAAGTCATAAAAATGCAGTAAATTTCCTTGTCTAATATTTAAAATGAATTTGTAGGGGTGTTTTTTACATGCTTTCACATGTACAAACTTAACGCTGTTTGAAGGTCAAATTCCCAAGTATCTTCTTCTGGGTACACATTGTAATCTTTTCTGATTTTTCTATATAGAATAACTTATGCAGCTGGTAAAATATATGATTCAGGTCCTCTGGGATGTGATAGTGTGTTGTTGGATGAGTGGTTCAGAAGGAATGCACTACCTTCATCTGGCACAACAAGACACCTACAGCGAAAGCACCATGTTCTCTTCAAAAAATCAGGAACCACTTGTGCAATGACATGGTGTCACATTCCACATGAATGAATCCTCAGCTTCATTGCAGTAGTTTAATAAAAAGGGATGGGCACAAATATTTGGAAGAGCTGAAGTTAGGCAATGGGGAACTGACAAGGATGCTGAAGTACTTCAATGAGGACTGTGGTGTAAAGATGGAAAGCTAACCTTTAATGAGATCTGCTTGATACTGAGCTCTCATAAGACTCAGAAATTCCTGATAAAAAGCTTCAGATTTCTCTGCTGCCATTGCATTGTGAAAATCCAGCTTGTTGCCCTTTAAGACATGATAAAGTGTGAACTGGCTTATGCAGAGGATCTCATATCCTTTGTCTTTCACACTTAAATTCCACCTTTTTCCTTTGTCGTCTTCAAAAATTCGTGTGCTGAGAATCTTACGAGCTCTGCAAATTAACACAGTATATTATGCATTGAAGTTCCTACACTTTACAAATTCATAATCATGACTAAGTCTGAGAAAGATGATTTGGTAAGACAAGTAACATTCATCTTGTAACATCAAAAATATGTACGGGGGCACTTTGCGTCCGGAACCGAATTTTACACGGGACACCGAACAGAGTTCTGGGGCTGTCCCAGGAAAGCCGCGACGAATTGGATACCTACTCCTGTGATCACTATATTATCGGCCAATAACAGTAGCAGCAGACATGGAACTGAAAAACTACACAATATGAATCAAGGTGCCTTCTTATTACATTTCACACATCCATGTACGTAATCAATACAAGATCTCCTACATTCTGCTGCAGCAATGACCACCTCTATCTGCATATTATGCGCCGTGCACAAACGTAATTTTACAAACCTGGCACAAAATAACCGCTGCAGTTCTCAAAGTGTCATTAGCCTATATACTACGACCAATCATACGGTATTGCAATTCTCGGTGATAAAACTGTGCGTCATGGGTGCCAACACATGTAGCGTTACATGCCCAGTGGAAGAGTTTTGTGTTAGTACGTTTATACAGGTTTTATTTGTATCACACATTTGTTCAAAATGGACTAGAAAAGGGTGAAAGGATGACTAATATTCATCATTTCTACTCACATGTATTCCATATCTTTTGTGGTGTCATCTTTCGATATTCCAATTAAGACACACAGACCTTTACCAATGGAACTAATAACCTCACCTTCGACTGCAAATAAAAGGTTGTAATCATTACTTACGGAGCCGTACGAATTTCAAATAGATATTCTTGTAATTTAGCGCCTTACCAATCACACTAGCTTTCATTACCCTCTGTACGATAGCTTTCATTGCCGTTATTGTGTTAGATATGTACAGAATTTACCCTGCTTACGGCAGAGAAATGTCATCTCTGCGGACTGTGGCAGTAAGCAAGGATGGTAAAACAGCCACGGAACCAGAAAGAAAATACAGCTCCACGTGTAGGCGCACGTGTAAATTCGGTTCTCCGGCAATGATTGCGTGTGTGGATATACTGTTATAATTTTTATTGTTTTGAAGTATTGTAGAAGTATCAACATAATACGGTAATGATGGCCAATATTTTCACAGACGATGCATCTGAATCTGCAGTATCAGAACTGATTAATGTTTTGAATTTTCTTGGGAATGACAAACTAGAGGACAACGTTAATCGTATTATTTTGGGTTTGGTTTCGTATTTATCGTTCGACAAAGGCCCAGACATGAAGAAATATAAGATATTGAAATCTGTGTTGGAAGTGAAACATAAATTGAGAGATGGCGAAGCAGGTGTAGAGGATAGTGTACTGGAGTATAAAACCATATTTAAGCTATGTTTAACATTATTGGAACGCAGTAGTAATGTTAAAGGCCAGTGTTTTTCTACCCTCTGTAGTGTTCTTCAGCAGACATTGCTGTTAATGGGAAGGGACTCCTTTTATACTTGTGTTACAAATGTTGTGATGAAATGTCAAGAGGAATTGACAATGTTTTTAAATAGTGCAGACATTGAAGAAAGTGAATATGCTTGCACAGTTAGGCCAGAAGTAAGTTTACGAGTTCTAGAAACTGTTTTCACTGCGTTGCTGGATAAACAAGAGGAAAACAATAAATTAAATATACACGAAGGTGAAACAATTAAATTGTGTGATGGTGGCATGCAGAGTTTGATTTTAAGCTTGATCTGGTGTGGTGTGGAACACATATCAGTTCAAACTTTGCAGTGTGTCATCCCAAAGGTTCTCACATATACAGCAGATAACATTTTTCTGCAAAATATATGGAGACATATAATAAAAAGCTTTCCTAGTAACCTGCCTCATACATTCCAAATTCTATGCATCCTTGTACAGTTTTATCTGCCCTGTGATTTGCAGAACATTGAGATCAGTTACAATGTTGCTAAGGATAATATGTTCTGGAAGTTATTACAAAGTGGGCTAACAAGTGCTGACCCACTGGTTAGGAAGCAGGCACTGTACCTCATGAAGAGAGCTGTTGATCGCATTTGCCAAAATAATATTTCTTTCACTCTTCATTGCCCTGATGCAGTTTTTTGGTGGGATCCGGCAGATTCAAGTAAGATCTGGGAACAGTTCTTTCTTATTTTAGAAACTCTGGAAGAAAAACAGGTCCACCTAATCAGGCCAGTTTTGCCAATGGTTAACGTTCTTGTTGCACCTTCCAGTGAAGGTAATGTTCTCCATGTGTCTTGGCTTTTATGTGTGTTCTGTAGAATTTTAAGTCATGACAGCAATTTTGTTGTTAAATGGGGCATTATAAACTTTGTTCGAATTCACAGAGATTTACATTTTGTGCGAAATGGTTATAAGATACTGGAATTCCTTACGCCATTTATGAATGCTGTGAACAATTCAGCCCTATACAGTTTGAATCCTGAACATTGCTCTCCATCAGAAATAGGTGGATCACTGAAAGATTTATTTGAGGATGTCATTGTAGAATCTTCTCATGAAGACTGTCGTGTTTTCTTTTGTTGTGTACTGGATGTGATGAACTCAGTTTCATGGGCTCCTGTGCCCTTGTTTAATGTAGTGTATGCACTGGCCCATGTAGGTAGCATTCCGGTCTGGGACCAGGAGAGACTTGGAGTACTGAAAGGCTTTATGTCAGAAGCGCTCAGGTGTCATTATGTATTCATTCGTGGAGCGATTCAGTGTATGCTGCTGAATGCTACCATTAATTTTGCAGACTTTGAGGTGCTTGATGTTAACACAGTTGCAGACTGTCTGGGAAGCTATAGAAGTAGTGAATCATTGAAGCGTGGAACATCGGCTTGGCATAACACTGTGGAGTGGATTAAAATGTTTGTGAGTAAGGATGATGCGGCAAGGTTTGTTTCCACATCATTCTTGGCTTCAGCTGGTCAGGTTTGTCTTAGTGTTACAGCAGTAGCTCGAATGGTTGTGCTGTTATGTGACGCTATGCTGCTGCCATGCCACATGATGGATGGCACCTACTCCCTAGCCAGATTACTGTGTGCAGAACTGTCATGTTTCCACAACTGTGATAAAAGACTGTATGCCAGTGAAGCAGGACAGAACCGCACTCTGCAGCTAGTTGTATGTTTGTTAAATGAAAGCCATACAACATGTGGAGATGATTTAGTTAGGAAGACAATAACAGGGTGTGTAAACTTAATACTGGATCAGATATTTGCATATATTAGTAGAAGAATGTCCTCAGTCACACATTTGCAAGATTACCATCTGGTGGACCTTTACATTACTGCTGTCAAGTCACTTACTGCTGAACCAGACATCTTGTGTCAGCCGAAAGCACACCTCACTCAACTTCAGGGCATGGCATTGCAGGTGCTGATGGCACCTACTGCCCCACCCATGTGCCATTACTTTGGTATCAGAATGTTGTCATGCATATCTCACTGGTTGAGGAACCACTGTCAATGCACATGTGCTACTAGTGAGCCTTGTGTGATACTGCAAACACAAAGCAACCTGATAAGTTATATAGTTGGGGATGGGAGGCTGAATTCACCCCCTGTGAAGCAGGAAATAGAACTACATCTGACGCGGGATTTACAGACTCTCTGGGGAAGACTTACATCCACATATCTGGAGGCAGGCTGGTCTATTGTAACAGACTTCCTGCATTCATGCTTGAGAGCTGAGGATCAACTCTTAACCTTGCGGAGTGTTGAGGATATGGTCAGTGATATGGGAACAGTGCTTGAAATTGGAGGCAGTGTCCTTCTGGTACCAGTGATGAAAATTCTGGAGAAGATGTTGCCAAAGTATTTTGGCAGCGATGTGTTCAGGCTCATTTCTAGCTGTTGGAGTATGATATTTGAGTTACGCAAAACAGAATTGTTCTGGACAACAATGGAAGCCTTCATACAGATGTTGTTCCAGCCATCAGTGATGTCTACAAAGACCTGTCAAGATCATCTGCTTCAGGTTAGTTCTTATTTGCTCATAGAAGTTAGATGTCCTGCCATAAAACAGACCACATGCAAATGGGACTCATTTGAATGCTTTGCCATTAACAGCTTACATATTGAAATGGTAGACTTGTAACTCAGTGATACAAAGCATGTAGTTTATAAGGTGATATGTTATCGCAGAATGCATTCACATTCCCTTATGATTTCAGATTATCAGGTAGACACATTTGCTGTGAAAGTCAAAATACTTTCCAGGCAGATAAGACATATGGACATAATATTGTGGGCCACTTATATGGAAGGCTAACAATCTTGTACTTGTATGTGGATACAGAGGGGCCATTCATTTACATATTGAGTAATTATGGGCGTCCCTATCATGAAACCCCATGGCACAGTCATCCTGGAAGAGTTACTCGGCTGGTAGGCAATTCTTTGTTGTTACTGGGCTGTAACATCACTGTATTCACAAATTCCTGCATTAGAACTACTGTTTACATTCTGTTTTCATCTGTATCAGTTTCTGTATAATCCTCCCATCCCCAGCTTTGTTTTTGGAGGAGCCTAGATGTTTTCTTATGTGGACTTTATAATAGACCTCTTTTCAGCATATTTTAATTAACCCAACGAGTGTCATGGATATGAAAGGAAGTAGTTGTGGCCCAATTTTGAGGTAGTATGCAAGTGTTGGCATGATGGGACTGAGGAAAATCACAAAAGACCTTACGATAACTTATCTACAGGTCTCCTTTTGATGAAGCACAAACCTCATGCTTGGATTGGAAACATTGTAAGACTGATTGTCCTCGCTCCATTTGAAGTTTTAATCGCCTTTTCTGCCAGTTGAACAGTAGGGTTCAGCACTGCTAATACCAAAACCTGCCACTGGACACATTCCTCAGCCAGGTCAATAAGTTATTTCCATCATGACAGAATGTTAAAATATTCCACATCAGTATTCTCCCAACTTTCATTCTTCCAAGTGGCCATTCCTCAAAATGATTGTGCACTGAAGTTCTTTGTACATTTCATCCCTCATCCTGTCTGTTGAAGTGTATAAATTACTCAATTTGTGTATTATTTTTCTACTTTCTGTTGCAATTTATGTTTTTTATGTTGATTTCTGACCAATGTTCCAGTACTCAGACAAGATTTTCTCACATGGTGAAGCAATAGCTGGTCTCAGTAACGTGCTGATCTTGCAGCTGCAGAAAGTGGTAGCACTTGCATCTCCAGAAATACTGGAACAGTACTGTGCCATCCTTGTGGAGGCCTTGACATTTGGACCAATACATCGACGGGACCAGAGGTCAGTGATCGCACATAAATCTGCATTTGTTAGTAAGGCTGCTATTTGTTTCTATAATTTTACTTCTTGTTTTGTATGGGTGTGACACTTGGCCACTGTCTAAGAGAGAACACTGATTGATTGTGTTTGAGAAAAATAGTACTAAGGGGAATATTTGAACCTGCAAGAGATGAAACAGTAGGGAATCAAGAAAGTTGCATATTGAGGAGTTTTGTAATTTGCTATCTGTGTTTAATATTGTTAGATTGAATAAGGCAAGAGGAATGATATCATTGTGGCATTCATGGGAGAAACAAGAATTACATACAAGCTCCATATGAACAACTTGGGAATTCGAGTGGTGTTAAAATTAAATTGGTTGTTTGAGAAGTAGGTTGTAGATACGTATTGTGATTGAAGTGTCTAAATATATGGTGATAGTGAGTTCATAATCAGCTCAGTGCGTGTGAAATGATCTGTCCTGCTTTTCCTCCCAGTAATCTGTGGCAACTTCTTATAAACTAACATAATCTACTAAATGTACACTGATTTTAATGTGTTGTCAGTTTGTCTGAAAAAAGAAAGAAGGAAGGAAGGAAAGAAAGAAAGAAAGGTCATGGAACAGATTTTGAAAATGCCTTCAGTGCTTTGAAATGTCTAGCCTTAATATGAATTGCCAACTACCCTCTTCACCTCAGAGAGAGAGAGAGAGAGAGAGAGAAAGAGGAGTAAAAGTAAAAATTAAATTGATCCTTTAGTCCAGCCATTTTTAACCTGGGGTCCATAGATGGATTTCAGGGGGTCCAAGAATTTGAAGAGACAAAATATTACAACTTCATTTTCACTAACCTATAACTGAAATTTATCTTCTTATGCAATAATGAATGTTGACAACTAAGTACTCTATGGTCTGTAGGCTCGAAAAATGTTTGTTGACTTCAATAAATCTCACTATCTCTATTTTATGCATTTAAATACATTTTTCTGAGAATGGGTCTGTGAGTTTCACCAGACTTACAAAGGGGTCCTTGGCACAAAAAAGGATAAGAACCCCTGCTGTGGTGTGTCCAAATGTTTGCTGCAAAAACCTGAAGTGTAAGCCAATACTGAAGCCAAGTTACCAAGCAAGGCCTGTGTACTGCATCCAGAAATTTGTCCAGAAGATGTCACTTGAATGAGATACATGGTTTGTGCATTTTGAGAATTTCTGTTTGATGGAAAGTCCCAGAAGAATTATTGACATTAAAAAGATTTCTTGACAACATTCCTGTCACTTTGTCTTTTTGTAGATGAAACTTACAGTGACCCTGTTGAGTTATTTGTTGATAAACACTGACTTTACAGTGCTGTTTATCAAAATTGTTGGCCTCCTCTCCAACTTTTGAGTTTGATCCAACAGAGTGTATACATTCATGGCTGCTTTGCAGATGGCATTCTGCAACATCTACATGAGGTACAGAATGATGTTGAATCCATGAAACCATTGAAGACATGATGCAGGTTTGGAACATTTTCTAACCTTCCAACAAAGAGGAGCTTTGTATTTGTTGTTTGCTACCAAAGACTATATTTAAGATTCATGGTTTAATAGTTTTCATTACAACTCAGCCATCATCCAAGGAATCATTAAACATGAGTTCCATTACGTTTCTTTCCTGAAAAGATCACAGCAGTAAATGGATTCTGGGGCAAGTAATAGGTGTGAAGTAACCACAAATGTATGGACTCCCTATTCCAACTTGTGTTTTTGTTTGTTCGTTGAGGGTGGTTTCTGGACCGTTGGTGCTGTATTGTACAGTTGTTTTTGTTGAGCCATCATGTTACTGCTATTCAAGTTATAATAATTTTGCATCATTGTAATAGAAATGTGCCATGTGTTCTGCAGGATCATCATGGACACATGCAGATTCATATCTTCACTTGGAAACAGATGTTCTGTCAATGATCTCACTTCCAGGTAAGTGACCAGCATCTGTTTCTGTGAGTACCGGGGTTTTGAAATTAGTAATATTTAGGCAGCACCAAACCTCAGAAACAGAGAACTGAAACAATTTTGAATTTTCAGATTCATCAGAGAAGGAAACATGGCAAATCTGATTATAAAGACAGTGGTACCAACAATATGCTTTAACTCCATTTTGTATACTTTTCTGACTGTTCTTGAAGCCAGTTTTCCAGTAACATATAAAAGCATGGGCAACAGAATAAATGAGTGGATTACACATAGAATAAAAATATCACAACCATGAACGTAGTTTGTTCATATTCATCATGAACATTAATGATCCAAAATTGAAAACATTTTACAATAAATCTTGTAAAATCATGAGAGTTATAAATGAAGCTTGATACTGTAAGTTCAGAGTGTTGCTTACCCTTTTACAGTGACTGCTGTGTAGATAATGAGGTGAGGGCACGGGGTGCGCAATTATTGCTGGCTGTGTGCGGCAGCAGCAGAAGCCACCAAGTTATTGGAAAGCTGGTGGATGCACTTATGCTGAAAGACAGCACTGCTTCATCACGTAAGACTCGCTATTTTGGTGACTCACAGCATCATCGGATGAAACATCGTGTGATGCAGAGCATTCTGGTTGTTGAGCCTTTGCTTGATACGGTAAGTGTACTTCTGGTAACTGTGTAGTAAAACTCAACTTTCAGTCACTTTAGTCACTGTATGTGTACAAGTATCTGTCTAAATCTTCCTCTCCCAGTTTCATTCTTACATTTGGCCACTCTTCTGCAGTCATCCCACATGAATTTTCTGTCCACCCATGTGTGTGTTCTACATAATGTCATTGATTTCACTACCCACTAATGCAAGGTGGGACCACTTAAATCACTGACTTTCTTATTATATAACCTCCAACCCTGTGTTTCATATTTAATTGTTATAAATGTTTTTCTGATAATTGTGTAATGTTGCCTATGACTGTGTGTCTTATTGTACAAGCTTTGTAATTAACCCAACAAATGTACTGTACTGGGGAGTAACCCCTAACTGTCTACAGTTTACGTCCAACATGTTTCAGCCCTGCCTGGGCTAGTATCAAGGTATATCAGTCATGAGAAGTTATGAATACATAATTGTTTTTACAATATATGCAACATTGTTGCTTTGTAACTTGTCTTCCCTGATAATGGTCCATGAAGGGCTGAAACATGCAGGGGACGTATAGTAGACAGTTAGGGGTTACTGACCATTAAAGTGTATTGTTGGCTTCATCACCAAGATTGTTCTATTGATGACTTTATTACACAGTTCGTACATCTTGCAGCATGAAGCTAATTAGACATCAATTAGGACCATGGAAGCTTCTCTCCAATTTTATATCTTAATGTTATGGTGCTTAAGTATAGGGATAATTTTACTTGCACCTTTAATTTACCTTCCAAGACTTGAAAAGTTTAGATGTATGTATGGAAACACTACCTTCAGCCAATATGTGAATGTGAAGCATGTTCTGTGAAGGAAATGTATGTTTATAAGTGTTTGAAAGCAGAGCCACTCTGACCCAGTTTCTGAACTGGTAAATTATTTTTTTTTTTTTTTTTTTTTTTTTTTTTTTTATTTTTTTTTTTTTTATTTTTTTTTGTTT
>Ga0136643_10002596_pt1 | contig 23600 bp, 22 predicted proteins | sample TergutLab28metaG_FD_96883 | JGI IMG/M metagenome (GOLD analysis project Ga0136643, IMG submission 96883) | Labiotermes labralis P1 segment gut microbial communities from Petit-Saut dam, French Guiana - Lab288 P1 (version 3) (version 3) | ecosystem: Host-associated > Arthropoda: Insects >... | reverse complement strand
TTTTCGCCCAGTAAAAACTGACCGCATAGAAGACCATGAGATGCATTCAGAATTTTTTGTGCTTGAACCTTTGCAAGCTGATATTATTAACACTTGCCGCAAGACTGGAGGGCGTATTGTAGCTGTAGGCACCACATCTGTACGAACCTTGGAATCTTGCGCAGATGACTTGGGTATTTTACACCCAAACAGCGGCTATACAGCAAAATTTATCTATCCCGGCTATAAATTTAATGCCATAGATGCCCTTATAACAAATTTTCATTTGCCGGAATCAACACTTATTATGCTGGTTTCCGCCCTTGCTGGACGTGAAAATGTTTTAAATGCTTACAATCAAGCCATTGCAGAGCGTTACCGTTTTTTTAGTTTTGGGGATGCGATGCTGATAGTTTAATGTGTTTTAAGGACGTGTTGAAAATTCATAAAATTCGAGCGAGGACTCTTGATTTTGTAACGCAAAATCAAGGAAGCCGAGCGGTTGCGTAGCAACCACAGCGAGAATTTCCACATTAATCAACACGCTCTTTAATGGAGGATAGAATGGGGATTTTTAAAAAAATAGTTAGCGGGCTGGCAAAAACCCGACAAAATATCGCAAATTCTGTTGGAAATGTGTTTAAAGCCTTTTCCAAAGTGGATGAAGAGTTGTTTGAAGAGCTGGAAGAAGCCCTCATTTTAGCGGACTGCGGTGTAGTGGCTTCAACGCAAATTGTGGAGAAATTACGCCAAAAGGTTAAAAGTGAAAAGTTGTCCGACCCAGAGGATGTACGAAGTGCCATGATTGAAATTATTGCTCAAACTATGGGTGAAGCTGCATCTGACACAGACCGCCAAATCCCCTACCCTGCCGTAATTTTAGTTATTGGGGTGAACGGAGTTGGCAAGACTACGACCATTGGGAAGCTCGCGACAAATTTTGTTGCTGGCGGGTCAAATGTTGTGCTGGCGGCGGCTGACACTTTTCGTGCGGCGGCTATCGACCAATTAGAGGTTTGGGCAGGACGTGCAAACTGCACCATTATTAAACATCAAGAAAATTCCGACCCTGCCGCCGTTGTGTTTGATGCTTGTGTTGCTGCAAAATCCCGCCAAGCTGATGTTTTAATTGTTGACACCGCAGGAAGGCTTCATAACAAAAAAAATCTTATGGCAGAGCTTGAAAAAATATCACGTGTAGTTAATCGAGAATTTCCAAATACTCACCGAGAAACATTTTTGGTGCTGGATGCCACCACGGGGCAAAACGCACTTTCACAAGCAAAAACATTCTCAGAGATTGCAGACATTACGGGTATTGTATTGACTAAGCTAGACGGAACGGCAAAAGGCGGAATTGTGCTTGCTATTGCCGCAGAGCTTGATATTCCTGTTCGGTATATTGGCGTTGGCGAAGGGCAAGATGATTTGCAACCCTTTGATGCTAATGCTTTTGCAAAAGGATTATTTTTTGATAATACAGATGAATAACAACTGACAATGGCGCATAACCCCGCTTGGAGTGTTTTTAAACGTCAAAATGCCTCAATTTGCGTTTGAAAGCACTGGAAGCGGATGGTTATGCACCATTGTCAACTCAAAAGGGAGTAGCCGATGGTGTCTATCACCATTGCCGACATTCGTCATTACGGCTTTTTGCCCGGGTGCGGCTTACTTTTAAAAAGGTAGCGCAAGACTTTTGACCCAATACCAGCGTATAAAATACGGGGTCATTTGCTTGCGTTTTTTGTATAGCCCCGTGCAAAGGAGAATTTAATGACGACTGTTCTTAATTTTGGGCTATTAATTGTGGGCTTTGTGGTGTTAATTCAAAGTGCCAAATGGTTTGTTGATGCCAGCGTAAATATCGCAATAAAATTGAATATACCCCGCATTGTGGTAGGGCTCACTATAATGGCAATGGGTACATCTGCGCCAGAAGCGGTCATTTCTGCTTCCGCTGCAATTAGCGGCAGCGGAGACCTTGCTGTTGCAAACGCTATTGGCGCAAATATTTTTAACCTGCTCTTTATTGTGGGTATTTGCACGCTAATTTTCCCAATAAATGTTAATATGAAAGTGATTTTGCGGGACTATTGGGTGTCTGTAGCTGCTACTATTTTTTTACTTGTTGGTGTTATTTTTTGGGGAGATGTCATCCCCCGCTACGCTTCCATAATACTTTTAACTGCTTTTGCCGTATATTTATATATAGTGGTGCGTACGGCAATGAAAAACCGCTGCGCCCAAACCGAAGCACATGAGCAATTTCAACCAAACCAAAAGCCTTTGTGGCGTAGTATTGTAATGGCAGTTATAAGCATTGCTTTAATACTGGGCGGTGGTCAACTCACCGTATATTCTGCGACAGAAATAGCAACTACCATCGGAATTTCTGAGCGTATTATTGGTCTTACAGTAGTTGCTATGGGGACATCCCTTCCAGAGCTAGTTACTACCATAATCGCTTGCAAACGGGGCGAGGGTGAGTTTGCTTTGGGGTTTATTATAGGTTCAAGCGTATTTAATATTATGTTTGTCTTGGGTATTGCGGGTATTATTTCGCCGCTGGGCATAGAGCCAAGTGTGCTATTTGACCTTGCTATTTTGACCATTGGAACGCTGGCTTTTTATCCCATGGCGAAATCTGGCAGCCGAATAGTCCGCAAAGAGGGACTTTTAATGACATTAATGTATGCGGCGTATATGACTTGGATTTTGATGCAATAACCTATTGCAAAGCTAGGATATTTTTGATATAATATAGAGACGAACAGTGTTCGTTTTATAGGGGGTTGCAAAATGAGTGAAACAAAAAGCGGTGCCGCAGGAGTTATGAAAGCTGTTGCAGAAGGTTCTGGAAGGCTTGTTAAAACTGCAAAATTAAGCATTAATCTTTCCAGTGAAGAAAGCAAATTAAAGGCAATTTATTTAGATATTGGCAAAAGCGTGCATGAAATTTACAAACACGGCGGTGGTCTTGGTGAAATTTTTGATGCAAAGTATCAACAGATTTTAGAAAGCGAAGCAAAAATTTCGGATATCAAGAGCCGAATTGAAGTTGCCAAAGGCATTGTTACTTGCCCAAAATGTGAAACCAATACAAAACGTGGGTCGGCTTTTTGTCCAAAATGCGGTGAAAATTTGTCAGGCGAAGAAATTGTACAGGATTTTTCGCCGCCAATTATTGAAGAAGTAATTTTAGAAGCCGTTCCACAAACGCAAGTAGCACCCCAAAATATAGGCAAGATTTGTAATTTGTGCTCGTATGAAAATGACGCAACAGAGCGTTATTGCCTTTCATGCGGAAGGGTGTTGTAGGAGGTAATCATGGATAACGAAATTAAAAATTTTTTGCAATATATATTTGAAATTATCGAAGGTCTTGAAAGAGATGCGGGCGAAACCGATTTTTTGGTTTGTTCAAATTGCGCAACTACATACAGCGGCTTTAAAAAAAGCGGCAAAATGGGTTGCGCTGTTTGCTATACTGCTTTTGGCGAACAAATTACCCAAGCCCTTAAAAACATACATTCAAGCAGTGTTCATACGGGTAAAATTCCAAATAGTAAAAATAACAGGTTTTCCGAACTTATAACTCAGCGTGAACTCAATGAAAATAGACTATTGCTGAAAAAGGCAATAGAAGCAGAAAACTACGAAGATGCTGCACGTTATCGTGATATAATTAACGATTTGCAATCAGGAATAAAAGAAAGTTAAAAAAGCCGCATTGCTACTTCTAATAGCAGCAATGCAAAATTGCAACGAGGTGAAAAAATGCAGAAATGGTATGAAAAAAACGATGTGGACCTTGGCGTAATTATTTCATCAAGGGTACGGCTTGCACGTAATTTAGTTAATATACCTTTCCCTTCTCGCATGAGCGATGCCGAAGCTGGTGACGTTATGGAGGAAATCAAAGCAAGTGTTTTTTGCGAAAGCAATATTGATAAAATATCTCATAACGGCTTGTTATTTTTGGATTTAGCACATATTAGTGAACTTGATAAAAACGTCCTTGCCGAACGGCATGTTGTAAGTCCCGCTATGGCACAAAACCACAGCCTTTCATGCGGTCTTATTTATAATAATGCCGAAAATCTTTCCATAATGATAAACGAAGAAGACCATATACGTATACAGTCTATTTTTGTAGGCAATGATTTAGATGCGGCGTATGATGCGGCAAGCCAGTTGGATGATATACTTTCATCTGATTTAGACTACGCCTTTAACAATAATTTTGGATACCTCACGTCTTGTCCAACAAATACAGGGACAGGTCTTCGGGCATCGTATATGCTGCATTTGCCTTTACTTGAGTATACGGGACAGCTAAAACGGCTGTCCGAACTCATTACAAAGACGGGCTTTGTAATACGTGGCGCAAACGGTGAAGGCACGGAGCCGCTTGGCAACGTTTATCAAGTGTCCAATCAAGTTACTTTGGGCAAAACCGAAGGTGAGATAATAAACTCACTAAAACAGCTAACCAACCAAATTGTGGACAAAGAAAAACAGCTTCAAGACGGTATTTTAAAGACCATGTCCTCTGATGCTTCTGACAAAGTTTGGAGGGCATACGGTATTTTGTCCCATTGCCGCAAAATTAGTCTTAATGAAGCACGAAGCCATCTTTCAGATATACGTGCAGGGTTTAATATGGGGATTGGACCTATGTCTTCAAACCAAGCAAACCCACTACATTTAAAAAAGACTATTTACGAAATAATGACAAATATCCAGCCGCATAACCTTCAATACATTCTGGGCATTACAAAAGATGCCCGTCAGTTAGATATGATGCGTGCCGACTATTTGCGGCATATTTTTGCAAGGTGATAACGATTTTATGATAAGGAGATAATTGAAATGCAATCAAAATTTACACAAAAAGCACAAGAAGTTTTAAATAATTCAGGGCACTCAGCACAACATTTGGGGCATGACTATATTGGTACGGAACATTTACTTTTAGGTTTGGCTCGTACACAAAATTCTGTGTCGCAAAAGGTTTTGGAGTCGCAAGGTGCGACCGCCGAAGCGATAGAGCGCAAAATTATAGAAATTTTGGGAAATGATAGCAAAACTGACGGCAAAAGCAAAAAACCTCAGGGATACACTCCACGCACAAAACGTATTCTGGAGCAATCTTATGCTGAATCGCAAAAAATGAATGCAAATTATATTGGTACAGAGCATTTGCTTTTGGCATTGTTGCGGGAACGCGACTCCCTTGGTGTACAGCTTCTTATGTCTATAGGTGTGGATATTCAAAAAACACATAACGACATAATGGTTATGCTAAACGAATTTGGAGCAAGTCCGCAAAATCAACAGATGCACGCAACTCACCCTCTGCCGCATTTTCCACATGCTCACGCTCCACAGCAAAAAAAACCAAGCAATTCAAACACCCCTACCCTTGACCAATTTAGCCGTGATTTTAATAAGCTGGCTGCAGAGCAAAAATTTGACCCTATCGTTGGTCGTGAAAAGGAAATAGAGCGTGTTGTGCAAATACTATCCCGCCGCTCCAAAAATAACCCTTGTCTTGTTGGCGACCCTGGGGTTGGCAAAACCGCAATCGCAGAGGGGCTTGCTCAAAAAATTATTGCAGGGGATATTCCGGAAACTTTGAAAGACAAACGCATTGTTTCACTTGATTTGGCGGCAATGGTAGCTGGCAGTAAATATCGAGGCGAATTTGAAGAGCGGATTAAAAAGGTTATAAAGGAAGTTATTCAGGCAGGCAATGTTATTCTTTTTATGGACGAAATCCATACAATAATAGGTGCAGGAAGTGCCGAGGGCTCTCTTGATGCCTCAAATATTATGAAGCCCTCACTTTCCCGAGGCGAATTGCAGCTTATTGGCACTACCACCATGGACGAATACCGCAAATACATTGAAAAAGACGCTGCATTAGAGCGACGCTTTGCTCCTGTTATGGTGGACGAGCCAACAGAAGAAGAAGCCGTTGCAATGCTTATGGGGTTGAGAGATAAATACGAAGCTCATCATAGCGTGCAAATTACAGAAGATGCCATCAAATCTTCCGTGCGCCTTGCGGCTCGCTACATAAGCGACAGATTTTTACCCGACAAAGCTATAGACCTTTTGGACGAAGCCGCAAGCAAGGTGCGTCTAAAAAATTACACCACGCCGCCAGAGCTCAAGGAAATAGAAAATCAACTAACTTCTTTGGAGCAAGAAAAAGAGGAAGCTGTAAAATCGCAAAATTTTGAACAAGCGGCGAAGGTGAAAACCAAGCAAGAAAAATTGCGTACAAAATTAGAAAAAGAACGTACAAAGTGGACAAAGGTAAAAAATTCTGCTGTGCAAATTGTGTCCGAAGATGATATTGCGGAAATTGTCGCTACGTGGACAGGGATGCCCGTAACTAAATTAAAGGAAGACGAAAGCAGCCGCTTAATGAACATGGAAGAAGAAATTCATAGGCGGCTCATTGGTCAGCACGAAGCCGTGACCGCTGTTTCAAAAGCAATTCGGCGTGGTCGTGTGGGTCTTAAAGACCCAAAACGTCCAACTGGTTCGTTTTTGTTTTTAGGCCCTACGGGGGTAGGCAAAACCGAGCTTGCACGAAGCCTTGCAGAGGTGCTTTTTGGGCATGAGGACGCTATGATACGCATTGACATGAGCGAATACATGGAAAAGCACAGCGTGTCCAAATTAATAGGTTCGCCGCCCGGTTATGTGGGTCATGGCGATGGCGGGCAATTAAGCGAAAAAATTAGGCGTAAACCGTATTCTGTTGTGTTGTTTGATGAGGTGGAAAAAGCCCACCCTGATGTATTTAACATCCTGTTACAAGTGCTTGATGACGGGCATATCACCGACAGCCAAGGGCGCAAGGTGGACTTTAAAAATACCGTCATTATAATGACAAGTAATGTGGGGGCCCGCAATATTGTTAATCCTAAAAAGCTAGGCTTTAATGTGGCAAAAGAAGAGGACACAAAACATAAAGAAATGAAGCAAGACATTATGGAAGAAGTCAAACGAATTTTTAAACCCGAATTTTTAAACCGCATTGACGATATAATCACCTTTACACAGCTTGGCAAGGAAGAAATTGCAAAAATTGCCCGAATTATGATGGAAGAAACTGCAAAGCGTGTAAAAGAAACAATGAACATAGAAATCGAAATTACCGATGCTGCTATTGACTATATTGCTGATGCGGGATATGACCCAAATTATGGAGCTAGACCATTACGCCGCGCGATACAGTCAAAGGTAGAGGATGTATGCGCCGAAAAAATCCTTGCAGGCGACATAAAACCCAACCAAAATTTGGTGATAGACACAAAAAATGGCAAAATTTGTATCGATACAAGATAGGGCAAAAGAAATTTCATAAAAAAGCGAAATTTTCGTAGATTAATGCTTGACAAATGTTTCTAAATGCTGTATTTTAATATGCAAGGGTATTTTGGCTGATATGTTGCTTCAAAAGCAATATTACCAACTGATACTAATTCAATTTAATACATGGGTTTTAAATTGAATTAGTATGACAAAAACCAAAAATATAATTTTGAAAATTCCAAGGAGGAAACACAAATGAACAAAGCTGAATTAGTAACTGCTATCGCTACAAAAGCAGACATCACAAAAAAGGATGCTGAAAAGGTTCTTCAATCTTTTGTTGATGTTGTAACTGATGAACTTGCAAAGGGCGGTAAAGTGCAGCTTGTTGGCTTCGGCACTTTTGATGTAGCAGACAGAAAAGCTCGTGAAGGCAGAAACCCGCAAACTGGCAATCCAATGACTATTCCTGCAAGCAAAGCTCCACGCTTTAAAGTAGGCAAAGCCCTTAAAGATGCTGTAAATAAGTAATTTTTTACAAAGACATCCATGCGGGTGTCTTTTTTTTGTTTTTGGAAAAGCTAATACTAATTCTACATTAAGACCTATTGTTTTAGGGGGCGACCCAAAACGCCGAACAAGGCGTTTTGGGTCTGAAAAAGAATAGAATTTTAATCAGGATTAGCATATTAGCGAGGTGATTTTGTGAAAAATTTATTAATTGTGATGGCACTTATTATATTGCCCAATGTATTTATAAATGATGTGGATGTTGGTGGGTTAGATGCCGACGCGGCTTTGATACGGCTTTTTGAGGCTTGCCCTGTACGTAATGAACAAATTATAGTGCTTGCAGGTGACACTCAATACGAATACGCTTTTGCAGATTTTGATGCAGGATGTGGCTTTGATGATGCCATTGAAGAAGCATTGAAATTTAGCGAGCGCACGGGCTTTTTTGCGAAGTTGCGCATGAGGAAAAACCCGCATCATATTGTCGCAGAATATAGTTATTGCACACTAAAAATTGATGGTGTCGTGGCAGAAATTGCAAATAAATTGTATATAAATCCAAAAGATGCAAGCTATTTAATTGTGGATGGCGAATTTAATATAACCAACGAGGTTGACGGGCAAGAACTGGACAAAATCGACCTTACCGAACATATTATTGCAATGTTGGGAAATAAAAAAGGCGGCAAGATTCATGTCGTTTTAAATAAGATTGTTCCAAAAATGCGCAAAGAAGATTTTGAGAAATCCACCCAACTTTTGGGCAGCTTCACCACCCCTTTTGATGCCACAAACCCTAGCAGAGCAAAAAATATCAAAACTGCCAACGGACGGTTAGACAATACTGTAATACTGCCAAAAGAGGTTATGTCATCATGTGCCGTCTTTAAACCCCGCAATGAAGCAAATGGATATGTTTCGGCAGGGCAAATTGTGCATGGGTTGCCTGATGTAGGTATTGGCGGCGGCATTTGCCAAATAACCAGCACCCTTTATATGGCGGCATTATATGCCGAAATGGGTATTGTAGAGCGTAAAAATCACAGCCTTATGGTTAGCTACATGTCGCCTGCGACAGATGCCACCATTGCCGAAGGGGCGATAGACCTTAAAATTAAAAACGAATCCGAATATCCTATGATTATACAATCCATACTAACCAACCACAGTCACACCATAAACATTTTTGGGCATGAAAGCCGTTCTGCAGATAGGCATGTTCATTTTGAGTATAATCTAATAGAAACTACCCCGCCTGAGGTAAAAATTATAGAAACCCCCGAGTTGCCGTACGGCATTACACAAATTGCACACCAAGGCGCGGATGGCGCAAAATACGAGCTTTACAAAATTATAACCCAAAGCGGACACGACGAGAAGCGGGTAAAAATAAATACATCTGTATATCGCCCCATACCACGCATTGTACACACAGGGTTACAAATAGGTACTTTAAAAGAAAACGGGACTACACAATAACAGTCCCGTTTAATTATACTATTCTGCATTTAAAAACACACATAAAATCGCAGGATTTTTGTTCCAGACCTAGGAAGCGACGACGACGCAAGCCCGAAGGCTTGTTAGGAGAAGCTGACGACGGACTGGGAGAAAAAGACAAGATTTTAAAGTGTTTTTAATTGCAGGATAGTATTACATTTAGAATGTTGTGGTGCATCAAACGTCATTCTTTTCTCCGCTCTGCTTTTTAGCATTTTTGCTTTCGCCATCCAAAGCCGACTCTGCATGTGTTGGGCCGCCCTTTGCTTTTTGTTTTCTAACCTCTTTGGGGTCAATTTGACTGTCTTTTGCCATAATCAAGACCGCTCCTTTCTTCAAAAAATATCAATTTTCTAGCTCATATATTGATATTGTGTGAAGATAGGATTGTTTTATACTGTTTTTGTGTGATTTTAGGTCAACATCAACTGGGCAATGCCCACAAAATATTGAGATTCCCTTATCATATGTTGTATTACAGATTTAGAGGCTTGGCTTGCAGAAACTGCACGGCTGTTTTGGAGCATTTCACCCATAAGTTCAATAAAATTTTCGCTTTGCTTTGTGCATCGTCTAATTAAGTCGTACATTTGAACTTTCAGTCCTCTGCTAACAGCACCTTTTGAGCGGTTGACGCTTTCTATATATTTTGCTGCCTCTGCATTCATTTGGCTCAATTCAATGCCAAATTGTTCCAGTGCTTGGACATATTGGGGTTCTAAATTGGGTGTGACCACAGGAATTAAGCCAGCATGGTCAGCTTCTTGATGCTTCCAAAATTCGGCTTCGTCTAAAGCTCTCAATATATTTTGCGCCCCGTAATAAAATTGCATACAACACCTCAAATTATTAAGTTTATAGAGTGTATGCTAAAATAGGGGTGTTTTAACACTCATCCATTGTGGTTTTAACAATCGCAACAAGTGCCGCAACTATGTTATCCAAATGCATAGACGGGATATTATTTTTGCTTAATACTTGTGAGGGTAAGTAAGGTATGTGTACAAATCCAACCTTCATTTGAAACCGCTTTTGACTGGCATAATGCAAGCCAGCATACATAATGTGATTGCACACATACGTACCTGCCGTGTTTGACACAGCCGCAGGTATGCCCTCCTCCATCAAATTTGCAACAATTTTTTTAATTGGCAAAGTGGTAAAATAAGCATCGGGTCCCTCTGCGTAAATTGGTTGGTCTTTGGGCGCAAAGCCTTCGTTGTCGGGGCTATTAGTGTCGTCAATATTAATGGCAATGCGTTCGATGTTAATACTGGTCTTACCTCCCGCTTGTCCAACACAGATAAAGACATCAAATTCGTCCGTATCAAGCACATTATACAACACATCTTTGCTTTTGCCAAACACCACGGGTAAACTTAATTTCCTAATACCAATGTCACAAATCTTGCTTGGCAAGGACATTACCGCCTCCAAAGAGGGATTTATAACTTCCCCGCCAAACGGCTCAAATCCCGCAATTAATATCTTTTTGTTCATTTTGTCTTTCCTCCTACTTTAATTCCCACCCAACTTTTGTTACGCTTTTTTCAAGGGCTATTTGTGCAATTAACCTTTCAACAAGGTCATCTTTGCGTCTGCCGTATGCCACAACTGTCGCTTCTATTTCTACTTTGTTGCCAATTTCATCGGCACTTTCAATTTCGCCAAGCAATAGCTCGGTTTTTGAAAGATTGTTTATAATTACAGAACGAATGTTAAACTCATCTTCCTCGCAGCATGTTACCGAAAGCACGTAGGTGTTTTCTTCATCCCCAAAATTTGCAAAAGGACGAATTTTGTCCGCAATAAGCCGAAAAATCAAATTACTTGCAATTATAATTGCTGTTGCGGCGGCGGCGTAGTGAATGAATCCGCTGCTTACCAAAACTCCAATGGCGGCAGTACACCAAATTGTAGCAGCAGTGCTTAATCCCCTTATATTCAACCCCTCTTTAAAAATGACACCGCCGCACAAAAAGCCAATACCCGTAACAACCTGTGCCGCAATGCGCGTGGTATCTTCAGCACCCATAAGCTGCGAGAACAGCGTAAACAAGCAAGCCCCCATGCTTACTAGCACATTGGTGCGTATGCTTATGCGGTAGCTGGTTATTTGGCGTTCCAGCCCAATAAGAAAACCGAACAAAATAGCACAAGCAACACGTATTAAAAAATCATAAAACTCCATGTTATTAAGCCTCTTTTATCGCTTTTTATTTGCCGTAGCAAGCATCAACTTTATACGGTTAAGCTGGTTTACTTCACTTGCCCCTGGGTCGTAGTCTATCGGCACAATATTTGCCGAAGGGTAGTTGCGCTTTAATTCTTTTATCATCCCTTTGCCTGTTACGTGGTTTGGAAGACACGCAAAGGGTTGAGTGCAGATGATATTGTCCACACCATGCTCTAAAAGCTCTATCATTTCTGCTGTCAAAAACCAGCCTTCGCCGCTTGTGTTGCCAAGAGAAAGAAAAGGCTTTGCCATTTCTGCCAGCTCCTCTATGCGCTTTGGCGGATAAAAGCGTTTGCTGGCATCAAGTGCTTTTACCACATGGCGGCGCATACCGTGCAACATATTATTGAGTGTATTAAAAATACGTTTAGTCATATGCGAGCCGCCAAGATGGTTTGCTTTAAAATTATACCCAAAAAATGAGTATGTAAAAAAGTCTAAAAGGTCTGGAACAACAGCCTCGCAACCCTCGTTTTCTAAAAGTGTAACAATATCATTATTAGCTGTGGGGTGGAATTTTACGAGTATCTCCCCCACTACGCCCACTTGGGGCTTTTTGATATCAAGCACAGGTAATGCGTCAAAATCAGCCACAATAGCGTAAATATTAGCTTTATAGCTACTTGCGCTTCCATTTGCAATGTCGTGCTTGCAAATGGTCATCCATTTTTCATACAATGCATTTGCAGAGCCGGCCTCTACTTCATACGGACGTGTTGCGTATAACACACGCATTAGCAAATCCCCGTAAATAAGCCCACGCACCACACGTAATAGTGTTTTGGGCTTAATTTTAAAGCCGGGATGTTTTTCAAGTGAACTAGCAGATATTGAAATACACGGAACATGCCCAAAACCAGCCTTGCGCATTGCACGGCGTATAAAGCCCATGTAGTTTGATGCCCGACAGCCGCCGCCTGTTTGCGACATGATGACGGAGGTATTGTTAAGGTCGTATTCCCCGCTTTGCAAGGCTTTTAAAAGTTGCCCTACAACAATAATAGCAGGGTAGCATGTGTCATTATTTACATAGCGCAAACCCAAGTCAACCGCTTCTTTGTCAATGGCGGGCATAATTACCATATTGTACCCGCTTGCACCAAAGGCTGTTTCTATTAGCTCAAAATGTATTGGCGACATTTGCGGGGCGATTATTGTGTGTTTATCTTTCATTTCTTTTGTAAAAAGCACTCGCTCTGCCCTTGCATCTGAGGTTCTTGAGGTTATACCCTTCTTTTGACGCTCTGCCAAAGCTGCAAACAACGAACGAATACGTATCCGAGCCGAGCCAAGGTTGTTTACCTCATCAATTTTTAAACAGGTGTAAATTTTACCTGCCCCTTCAAGAATTTCTTGCACCTCATCAGTGGTAACCGCATCCAAGCCGCAACCAAACGAATTAAGTTGAACCAGCTCTAAAAGAGGGTTGTGGGCTACATATGCCGCCGCTGCATAAAGGCGGCTGTGATACACCCATTGGTCACGAACATTTAGTTGTCCGTTATGGTGATGGTTCGCAAGATGCGCTACTGCATCCTCCGTAAGCACGGTAACACCAAAATTTGCAATCATTTTTGGTATACCGTGGTTAATTTCGGGGTCAATGTGATAAGGGCGGCCAGCCAGCACTACGGCGTATTTTCCGCTGGCTTCCACACGGGCAAGCACTTCTTCACCTTTTTTGCGAATATCCGCCTTTGCCTTTTCTGCTTCTAGCCATCCTGCGTCAAAAGCAGTTTTAAGCTCCATTTTAGGAATGTTTGGAAACTCAGCGGCAAGTTGGGCAAGCATAGACTTGCGGTCATTCATGTTTAAAAATGGGTTACGAAAATCTATGTTTAGCTTTTGAATTTCGTCCACATTGGTGCGGATAACCTCGGGATAACTCACCACAATCGGGCAATTAAAGCAGTCGGCGACTTCGGGGTATTCTTGAACTTCATAGACCACCGACGGATAAAAAATCATATCAACACCGCTTTGTATCAACTTCATAGCATGTCCGTGAACCAGCTTTGCGGGATAGCAAACAGACTCACTCGGCATAGATTCCAAGCCCGCTTCATATACGGCACGAGAGGATTTTGGCGAAAGCACAACGCTATATCCTAGCTGAGTAAAAAAAGTGTGCCAAAACGGGTAGTTTTCGTAGGTGTTTAACGCCCTAACCATGCCAACCGTGCCACGGGGGGCTTTTTCTTTGTCAAGGGATTTGTATGCAAAATATCTATTGTATTTATATTGATAAAGGTCTTCACCTTTTTCTGTTTCTGTGCCCGTTTGCTTGCCAAGCGGGCGTTCGCAACGATTGCCGCTAATAAATGTACGGTCACCGCCAAAATTGTTTACTGTCAGCATACAGTTGTTTTCACACAGCCCGCAACGACGCATAACACTGGAAATTTCAAGGGCATCTATTTCGTCAAGGGTTAGTAGTGTTGAGTGTTGGCCGCCATCAACCATCCTATTTTCACGAGCAATTAAAGCCGCCCCAAAAGCCCCCATCAAGCCTGCAATATCGGGGCGCAAGGTTTCGCAGCCTGCTATTTTTTCAAAGGCTCGAAGAACGGAGTTGTTGTAGAATGTGCCGCCTTGCACAACAATTTTTTCGCCCATTTCAGATGGGTCGGTAATTTTAATCACCTTTTGAAGGGCATTTTTAATAACGGCATAGGACAACCCAGCCGAAATATCGGCAACAGCCGCTCCCTCTTTTTGCGCCTGCTTAACACGGCTATTCATAAACACCGTGCAACGAGAGCCAAGGTCAATAGGGTCTTTTGCAAAAAGTGCAATGTCAGCAAAGCCAGGAACAGCCATATTAAGGGATTTTGCAAAAGTTTCGATAAAAGAGCCGCAACCTGCCGAACAAGCCTCGTTTAAAAGCACATTGTCAATTACCCCATTTTTAATACGCATTGCCTTCATGTCTTGCCCGCCAATGTCAAGAATATAATCCACATTGGGTTCGAAAAAAGCGGCGGCTTTGTAATGGGCAACCGTTTCAATCTCACCAAAGTCAACTTTTAAAGCCGCACGTGCTAAATATTCCCCATAGCCTGTAACGCAAGCACCACCAACCCTAACTCCTTCCGGCATTGATTTATAAACTTCTTTTAATGCTGTAATAATCACATTTAGAGGACTGCCAAGATTACTGCTGTAAAAGCTATGTAAAAGCTCGCCATTTTCACTAATCACCGCCAATTTTGTGGTGGTAGACCCTGCGTCAATGCCGATATACACTGTTCCGTTGTATGTGGCAAAATTACTCCGTTTTACTTTTGCTTGCTCGTGCCGCTGCAAAAAGGTGTCAAGCTCCTTTTGGCTGGCAAAAAGCGATTCCATGCGTGCGATTTCGTGGGAAACAACCTTATTATTTTCAAGGTTGTGCAATAGCTGAGCGAAAGTTTTTTCATCCCCTTTGGAAGAAAGGGCAGCACCCCAAGCGGCAAAAAGATGAGAATTTTCAGGAACAATTACATTTTCGCCCGCAAGATTAAGTGATGCTACAAAACGCTCCCGTAATGCAGACAAAAAGTGCAAAGGCCCTCCTAAAAATGCAACATTTCCACGGATGGGTTTACCTTGTGCCAATCCAGAGATGGTTTGCGAAACAACAGCTTGAAAAATCGAAGCCGCAAGGTCTTCTTTTGCCGCCCCTTCGTTTATTAATGGTTGAATATCGCTTTTTGCAAACACGCCACAACGTGCCGCTATTGGGTGTATAGCTTTATGCGCCAAGGCAAGCTCGTTTAGTCCGCTTGCATCTGTTTGTAAAAGTGATGCCATTTGGTCGATAAATGAACCCGTGCCGCCAGCACAAATGCCGTTCATACGCTGTTCAATATTTCCCCCTGAAAAATAAATAATTTTGGCATCTTCGCCGCCTATTTCAATGGCAACATCTGTTTGGGGGGCGACCACCTCAATGGCGTGCGTTGCCGCCACCACTTCTTGTACAAAATCCATACCAAGCCAATCCGCAATAGTAAGCCCGCCAGAGCCTGTTATTTGTGCACTAAATTGAGCATTGCCAAATTCTGATGCTCCAACCTCAAAAAGCCCTTTCAAAGTGGCTTGTATGTCTGAAAAATGACGTTCATAACGTGAAAAAACCAATGCACCGCTATCGTCTACCAAAGTCAGCTTAACCGTTGTAGAACCAATATCTATTCCTAATTTGTATTTATTCATAATTCATTTATCCTCCAAAAAACTACAAGAATTGCATTTTATTCATTTTACCACATCCCACAGCCACACACAACAGCAAATTTTTGGCTTGTCCTGTAATGCAGTCTGTATATACTATGCTTAATGTAGTTGCACAAAGACTAAAAAAGGCGGCATCAGCCGCCCTTTCACTTATTTTATTCTCGCTTCATTAACATCTCTTGTGTATTTTGGAAGAAGTATTGGCGATAATGCTCCTGTGTCAAGCCCCGCATCATCTATCATATCCTCGTATTTTTTTACATGGTCTATATTCAGCTTGCCAATAGAGTTAGACTTTGCCATCTCTGCCGCTTTTTGTCCTGTCAGCCTTCCAAAAACAATAACGTCAAGCATGGAATTTCCGAGCAGTCTATTTCTGCCATGGATACCGCCAGCGGCTTCGCCAGCTACGAATAAATTGGGGATGCTTGCCGTGTTTCCGTCTGTTTCAATATCTATGCCGCCATTTTGATAATGGAAAGTTGGATAAACCAAAATGGGCGTTTTGCGCAAGTCCATGCCATAATTAAGAAACATACGCAACATTCCAGGTATGGCAGAGGCAATTTTGCCTTCCCCATGAATCATATCTATAAGCGGGGTATCAAGCCAAACTCCACTGCCCTGCCCTGTGTCAATGCCAAGCCCACGCTCGCCGCATTCACGAATTATAGCAGAGGCTGCCACATCACGGGTTTCAAGCGGATGTACAAATGCCTCGCCGTGTACGTTAAGCAGTTGCGCACCGATAGAGCGGACTTTTTCTGTTACCAAAGCACCAAAAAGCTGGCTGGGAAAAGCAGCCCCTGATGGATGGTATTGGATGGTGTCTTGGTATAATAAATTACAACCAGCACGATACGCCATAACCAAACCGTCTGCTGTTGCTCCGTAATGATTAGTCGTTGGGAAGCCGTGGTAATGCATACGTCCAGCACCGCCCGTTGCCATTATAACGGTTTTTGCACGGGCAACCAAATATTCCCCTGTAAGCATATTGGTCAAAACAGCACCTGCCGCCTTGCCCTCTTCATCAAGAATAAGCTCCAAAGCCGCTGTAAATTCAGCAATTTGTATACCCAAGTTTTGCACTTCGTCTTTAAGAACACGGGTAATTTCTGCACCGGTATAATCCGCACAGGCGTGCAAACGCTTGCGGGAAAGTCCGCCGCCAGGGAAGGTCATCATTGTGCCGTCTGTATGTTTGTCAAACATAACCCCAAGCTCGTTCAGCCATTTTATAGCCCCTGGACCATCCATAACCAAGCGTCGCAAAAGCTCGGGCTTGTTGGCATAATGTCCCCCGCCAAAAGCGTCCAAATAATGCTGCATGGGGCTGTCATTTTCTTTATCCGCCGCTTGTATGCCGCCTTCTGCCATCATGGAATTGCTGTCGCCCATGCGCAATTTGGTAACAATGAGTACCTTTTGCCCTGCATTATGCGCTTCGATAGCCGCCGCAGCACCTGCCGCACCGCCGCCAATAACCAACACATCAACGTCAAATTCCACATTGTCAAGATTTATATTAACCTCTGTTAGTTTGCTTTTGCTGTGAAGCAGTGCAACTAGCTCTTTCGGTGCTTTTTCGCCTGTATTTGCACCGATCTTTATTGTATCAAACCCTTTTTCGCCGTAATCCGGATGAAATTCCTTTAACAAAGCGGTTTTTTCATCAGCATCCATACGGCGGGACTCTGTTTTAAGCCTTTCTTGGCGGTTTGCCTCTACTGCCTGTATGGATTCCAGCATATGCGGCAAAAAAGGTGAAATGTTTTTTTGCATATCAGCCACCAATCCTTTCTACTGTATATCCAGCCTCTTGTAGCAACTCTATAATTCCGCCCTCTACAATAAAGTGCAATAAACCCACCATAAAGAAAACATTTTTACCATCAGCCATATATCCCCTTGCAACTTGGGTCATATGTATATCTCTTTGAACCATCATTGCGTCGTGGTACTCGGCCGCAAGGGTTGCACCTAGTCTTTCATTTTCTTCATTAGTCGCCGTCAGGATAGCTTGGTAGTCCCCGCGAAGCCACATTTCAAGCAGGTTAGCTTCGTATTCAGCATACATGTCAATATTTTCAAAAGCCGTCACCATATCTTCTAGCAAGGCAATTTGTAAAGGCATGGAGAAATTTGCGAGCATTTGCATTTGGCTTTCGGCAGATTCTACCTCTAAAATAGGCATGTTCTGCTGGGCTGCCTGTTGCATAAAATAAATGTCTATGCCGTATTCTGCCGACCATCCCGACAAATTTACCGCAAGCTCCGTCAAAGCAATCCACCACATAACGGGCTTGAATATTTCACCGCTCCACGGCATTTCATGCTCTGCAAAAATATCACTTGCTCTTTGCAATAAATTTTGACCTATATCGTCAGCAACGCTTCTGCCGTAGGTGTACATGAAAGGCATAATCATAGCCATTTGTTCTTCAAAGCTAGGCTCATTTAAAATGTCAATCTCTACCGCCAAATAATCACTTCGGTTAAAGGCATCCATTACAAAACTAGGCAATGGATAAATGCCCGCTTCGGCAACGTGGATAGAGCCAAAAAGATATATGCTGTTACCTTCGGGCGATGTAGCACGCCACAAAAGCGGTGTTGCATCTTGACTGCCCGCTTCGTTGTTTTCATTTTGGCAGGCCGTCAAAAACACCAAGACTGCAGCCATAATGCAGCAAAGCAGTAATAATTTTCTTGTCATAATGATAATATCCTCCGTTAAATTCCATGTTTTTTCTTTGTTTTTGCCAAAAGGGCTACCACATCAATGCTGATTTTAATTTCTTCATCGGTCATGTTAGGTATGGGCCCCATTTCCAGCGCACGTTTCATCATATCCAAACCAAGCTCATATTCGTCGTGTTGCATAGCATGAATTTGCCCTAAATGCCACATGGCTTCAGAGCTTTTGCTTGCGGCACGTTCAAGCCAATGCTGTGCTTGTTTTATATCCACATCAACACCGCCCATGCCTGTATAATAGGCTTGTCCAACGGCAGTCATTGCATTGATTTCACCTCGCTGTGCCGCTTCGATAATGCCTTGAAAATCAATCAATGCTTGCGCATAAGTGCCATGGGGCTGTCCCGTCAGTTCATCAATTTGATGCTGTGCGTTTACGTCGCCTTTATTCGCTCTTGATATTAATTCTTTTACGTCGCTCATACAGCCTCCTAGCAAAAGTTATTTTTCAATTTCACGGCTATCGTAAAGTTCTTTTAACTCCTCTTTCGGCTTTGCAATAAATTCATCCATTTCTTTATCAAATTCACCTTTTGCAATAGCATTTGCACGTTCGGTGTTATGATTTGCTTCAGGAGTAATGTATTTGCCCGTCAAACGGCGTGCCAACAGCCCCACAAGGTTGTGGGAGATATTTGCAGGGCAACGAGCAGAGCATATGCCGCAAGCTACGCAGTCAAAGCTCTCGTGGGCGCATTTTTCATAGTCCCCACGTTTGGCGTATGCAATATATTGCATAACGTTTAAAGCACGGGAACAGCTTTTTGTGCAAGCTCCACAACCAACACAGGCATAAATTTCCGGAAAAAATTCCATCATAACATTGTCGGTCGGCTTTATTTCATCGATATTATATACCTTGTTATTTAGCGGGAAAAAGGGTAGTGTCGCAATATACATCCCGTCTTCCACTTTTGTTTGGCAACTTAACGAAAAATGCGGACGGTTTTCCCCCACAATGCGGTACACCGTAGCACACGCACCACAAAACCCGTGGCGGCATCCACAGCCACGTTTGAGTTGATACCCACAATATTCCATTGCCGTCATTATTGTTAAATCAGCAGGCACTTGATAATGCTTGCCGTCAAAATATACATTTGCCATTTCTTGCATTTTATCACCCCAAATATTTTAAGCTGTTGTAAATTTTCATAACATTCGATAAGTCTTCGTTTGATATTGTTCCTAGCAATTTAAGAATAGAGGCTTTCTCTATCACGAGCTTTCTTGAAATCCGTACAGTTGAAGGCTTATCTAATCCAAATGTATTCCATTTTTTTATTGCGTAATCAAATCCATTTCTTGGTGGAGAAGTGGTCATTTTTAAAATCAAAATTTCTAGCGTATCTTGATAGCGTTCTATTATCAATGAAGGTCTTATTTTAAATTGTTTTTTGTCTTCGTCAAAAGGATACCTGACCAAGATAATATCACCAACCTTTATTTCGTCCATCGCTTGCGAGCCTCCATCATCTTTTCATGGCAGGCATTAATTTCTTCTTGCGTGCAAAGAGCTTCGTAATACTCATCTTCGCCATCATCGTCGTCAGCATCAAAGCAGGCTTCGCCGTATTCGTTGTATTTGTATCCTCCATACAGCACCGCTTTAATAATTTCTTCACGCTCACTTTTAGGCAAACAGGCTATTCTGGCATCAATAGCTTCGTTGCCAGTTTTTTCGGGCAAGACTTTGTCGTCTAATAAATGTAATAGTATGCTACCACCAGACATCTCGATTTTAAATTTATCGCCATCTTTTGCGTCAAGCAAATTTAAGATGTCTTGTGGTAATTTTATCAAAGAATTTTTCATTACTTCAACCAACATGCTTCACCTCCCACCTAATCTCGTTCCAACAATCAGAACATTTGCTAATTAACGTACACTCGCATCCACTATTATTTTCTTTAAGTAGTGTACAGATATTACATGAGTACCAATTCGTAGCTTGCACCTCCTAAAACTCATCAGGAATATGGTCAAGTTCATCCACCCTAAACACAGGGCCATCTATGCAAACATATTTTGGTCCAATATTACAACGCCCGCATTTGCCAATGCCGCATTTCATACGGAGTTCTAGGGTTGTGTAAATTTGTTCTTTTTTGAAGCCCATGTCTAAAAGGATGGCAAGCACGAATTTTATCATAATAGGCGGCCCGCATACCACCACCATTTTGTCGGTAGAAAAGCCTATTTTTTTGAAATAATCGGGGACATAGCCAATGTGTCCATCCCATGTGTCGTCGGGTTGGTCTATGGTTAGATATACATTTGTATTTGGCACATTTACCCAAGATTTTTCGATTTCTTTGCGGTATACTAGGGCATCTGCTGTTCTTGCTCCATATAATATGTCTACATATCCGTAGTCCGCACGCTTGTCAAAAACATATTTGATAACAGAGCGCAGGGGTGCAAGAGCAATGCCCCCCCCTACAAAAAGAATGTTTTGCCCTTTCAATGCGGTGTCTACCGGAAAAGCGTTGCCGTATGGGCCGCGGATGGTGATTTGGTCGCCCGGCTCTAGCTTGTGCAGGTATTCTGTTAGCACTCCAACCCGCTTGATGCTAAAATCCATAAATTTTGTGTTTGTCGGGGATGATGATATAGAAAACATAGCCTCGCCAACCCCAGGAATACTTAACATAGCACATTGTCCCGGCATGTGGTCAAAAGCCTTGTTGCCTTTTTCGTCCACCACCCGAAAAGTTTTTACGTCAGAGGTTTCTTCAAAAATTTCTGTGATAATTCCTACTTTTGGTATATGCTTGTCAATATTATTGCACATTTTCGCCGCCCCCCAAAGACTTTATGACTTTAAGAATATTTAATGAAACAGGACATTTGTTCACGCAACGCCCACAACCAACACAACCAAATTGCCCTTCATATTTTTCAGGATGATACAGCAATTTATGCATGAAGCGTTGGCGAAAACGCTCTTTTTGGGTAAAGCGTGGGTTGCCGTGAGCCATAAGGGTAAAGTCGGGATACATGCAACTGTCCCAGCATCTAAAACGCTGAATTTCGCCGCTTTTTAACTGCTGGTCACGGATATCGTAGCATTGGCATGTTGGGCAAACATAGGTGCAAGTTCCGCATCCAATACATGGACGGTAGAGATTGTTCCACTCCTCATCATTAAACAATTTCATCATATTTTCGGGCGTAAATTTATCAAGGCATATATCGCTATACGGTAAAGCGTGCGTTTTTGCGGCAATATCCGCTTGCAAAGGCGCAATATCGGCTTCGTTTGCCTGCGACAACAAGTGCTTTATGCCTTCTATAAAATCTTCACCTTTTTTATTGCCTGCACGGAAATACACATATTCGCCAAATATCCATGAGGTTACATCCCCTTTGGGTTGTGAAGCATCTATGTCAAAAGCCCCGCAAAAGCACGTTTTGCCGGGGTTTGCACAAGCCAGCGAAATAATTGTAGTTGCTTCACGGCGGGCTTTGTAAAATTCGTCTACAAACTGACCCGTCAAATATACATTATCTAAAACCTCAATAGCAGCCACATCACAGCCCTTGACCCCAAAAAGCACCATTGTTTTGTCAAAAGGTGCTACGTGATTTATGCTAATTTTTGTGCCTTTAAGGGTTGCTTGATACAAACTTTCCGCCTGTGGCAAAAAAAGGTCTTTCGGCGTATTCACGGTTTTAAGGCTTTCTAAATCAAGTATTGCCTTTTCATTCCATTTTTCAAAATTAAGCTCATTTCCCCGCCGCAAAGGCGCAAAAACATCAGCATTTTGAGCCAAATGTTCAAAAAGCATGGGTAAATTTTGCAGTTGTATTTTAAACATATTTATCCCCTCTTTGCAAAGCGGCGTGTTGAGTAACCACAGACTAACTCCAACCACAATCCTTCTCTCCCTTGTCCTTATGGTGTATTTGACCAAAGTTCGGTCAAATACACCTGCCGTCCTCTTGGTCGGAAGGATTGGATTGGAGTAAATCTGTGATTACTTGACACGCCTAATTTTTCATGTTACAATGATTATATCACAACGTGAAAAAAATAACAACTACTTTATATATTAAGGAGCAAAATTATGGTTTTTGACTATTATCCGGGTTGCACTCTCTCAACAAAAGCCAAAGAAATGGACGTTTTTGCAAAACTTTCAGCACGAGCTTTGGGCATTGAACTTCGTGAACTTGATGCTTGGCAGTGTTGCGGGGCAGTGTATCCTCTTGGCGCAGATGTAATTGCGCAAAAATTGCCGAGTGTGCGGGCTTTAAAGGCGGCGGCAGAGAATAACCGCCCGCTTGTTACCATGTGTTCTGCTTGCCATCACGTTTTAAAGCGTGTCAACCACGATACCGCTGCTAATAAAGATTTTAGGGACACCTTGACTAGATATGATGCCGAAATTTCATACGACGGCTCTGCACAGGTTTTGCACTTCTTTGAACTCTTACGTGATTATGTTGGTTTTGAAAAAATTCGTGAAAAAGTTGTCAAACCGCTTGTTGGAATGAAAATAGGGGCATACTACGGCTGTATGCTTTTGCGTCCTTCTAGCGTAATGGCTTTTGATGATGCCGAAAACCCAACTATTATTGAAGATTTTATAAATGCCCTTGGTGCAACCCCAATAAAATTTGCCATGCGCAATGAATGTTGCGGCGGCTACATTTCTCTTGCCCAGCCCGAAAAGTCCGCCGGAATGTGTAATGCTATTTTGGAAAACGCAAAATCAGCTGGTTGCGAAATGCTTTTGTCGGCCTGTCCTCTTTGCTCCTATAATGTAGGCAAGAGTACCGAGGATATTAAAATAGAATATTTTACAAAAATCCTAGCACAGGCCTTGGGGGTGGATGAGAATGCATAGCCACAGCAAATATATACCACAGCAAATGCAAGAATTAAGCGGCACGGATATTAATAAATGCATGAAATGCGGACGTTGCTCTGCCGCTTGCCCAACTGCAAAAGATATGGATATAATGCCGCATCAGTTTATATCCCATTTGGCAAGAGGTGATGTCAGCACACTTTTAAATTCAAACAGCTTGTGGCAATGCTTGTCTTGTTTTG
>Ga0136643_10002594_pt1 | contig 23602 bp, 15 predicted proteins | sample TergutLab28metaG_FD_96883 | JGI IMG/M metagenome (GOLD analysis project Ga0136643, IMG submission 96883) | Labiotermes labralis P1 segment gut microbial communities from Petit-Saut dam, French Guiana - Lab288 P1 (version 3) (version 3) | ecosystem: Host-associated > Arthropoda: Insects >... | reverse complement strand
ATAATAACAAAAAAAAATTTTTTTTTTTTTAATTTTTAGATTTCAAACAAACAAATGGGGGTTTCCCCCCCTAAAATTGGAGGGGGGTTGCACCCCCCCCCCCCCCCTAAAACACAGTGTAACATACTGCAGAACAGCTGTACCTAGTTATTCCCTTTGGATGTAATCTCTACCCCCTTGTAAGATTAACCAACAAGGTTTTGATTTCTGAGAATTCAGCAAAGGAATGTGAAGATAAAACTTACAACCAAGACAATAATTACATGTCAAACTGATGTATTTGTTATATCTGAAAGAAAACTTGTGACTTCTGATATTAAAGTACTGTAATAACAAAAACATATATTGAAACAGATCTGTAACATATACAATAACTTAGTCATCGGAGTCATTTGCCATTGCTATAAAATGGATCAGAAAAAGCTCTACTATCGTTCAACTATTGTGGACAAACCAAAAATCCAAATAGAAAGTATTCAAGCCAAACACATATTCACCACTGACATTTTAGTTACCCACCGTGCACCTGATAAAAGTGTCTGTCTTCTGGGGCATAATGGTGCCCCCAAACTGTTTGTTATGCTTCTGATAATTGTGGCCAGTGTTGAAACGTCATTTACTTTTTATTAAAGATAATAAAATACTACAACAGAAATTTGATATGCCAAACCAGGCTACACTATCTTGCTATTCAAGATACAAAACACCCACTATAAAGAGTAGCTAGAATGGGCATTAAAGAACTTATCAATAATTCTGCAAGAACAGAAGAAGATTAGAAAACAGGATACACACATAATTAGACAATAATTCGTTGTTAACACCCGATATTGCAGTCGGCTGTCCTTGGAAATAGGAATCAACAACTAAATAGTTTCAACATAAAGCAAATTATGTGAAGTACAAAGGTGAGCTGCATTGAATGGAAACAATGGAAATACTGGGTGAAGTTGGAACAGGTTTTATTGCCTACACCATTAAGGAAGAGGAGGAGGAGGAGAAGAAGAAGAAAAAGGAGGAGGAGACGAAGAAGAAAAAAGAAGGAGAAGTAGAAGGGAGAGAAGAAGAAGAAGGAGAAGGTGGAGGAGGAGGAGGAAGAGAAGAAGGAGGAGGAGGAAGAAGAAGAAGAAACGGTTTGCCTGTTGTGGATCAGTATTACAGATGACGTAAAGCGGGGTTATCGGAAGAAGATAAGTCGTTCAAAAACACGGAACGCCTGAGCGTTCCGGAAAGGGCTTAGACTACGTAGCTACTTCATACGTACACACATCTGAATATGCAAACCGAATTTAAGCCGAATCCGAATGGTGGGGGTGGTGGCGAGGAAGAGCAAGAAACAAGGCAGCAACAAATAATGTAATATTAAAGCGCATACGTCTAACCATTGCTGCCGAGGAAAAGTAATATGTATTAAATATTCTGAGCGTGCGTCTGTAGCCTTGGTTATCAAGTATGCAAAACGCATGCGCCGTATTATATTGTTATCTGTGTCCTGTCTGGCTCTACCATATTTTTCCACATTATCTCATAAACGGCACGATTTGCGGAATAAAAGTTATTGAACATAAAATACGTGTTTTGATTTTCTCTACAAATTTTCTCTAAAACAATACTTTTTCTGAGAAGAACTGAAACAGTTAACGTAAATGTGCATAGGTCTTCATGAAAGTACCCGTTATTCTTGTCAGATTTGAATGAAAGTTGAATTTTCTCGATAGATTTTCGAAAAGCCCTCAAATATCAAACTTCATGAAATTCCGTCCATTGTGAACCGAGTTGTTCGATGCGGACGGACAGACACGATGAAGCTAATAGTCGCCGTTCGCAGTTTTGCGAATGCTCCTAAAAACTGAACCAAAATAATGTATTTCTTCCTCCCCCCCTCCAGTACACATTATCTAATGTTTTTTCCCCCATAAAAAATTCAGTTTCATGTATCAATATTCCATAATCAAATTATGACTATTCAGCCACTTAGAAAATTCGTCATTATAAAATCTCGCCTTTGTACACTGCTGCCTGTTTAATGCATTTCACGTCGTCGCATCTTATTTCTTTAAGACGAAACTTAACATGAATATTTTAAAAGTCTAGGTACATGAAGGAATCCTTATCCACAAAAATGAAGATAAACTAAATCTGCAAATACAGTTCGTACAAAGCGGATGGATACAATGCGTAAAAAATTAAATATTGTTCCTCTGAAGCGTTCTCAGCTGCATTCCCTTCGTCCGAAATTGTCACAAACTGAAGAAAGAATACAGGTAAGTGGAGGCTCAAGGCTTGGCGTGAACATGTATTATGATTTTGGCTTGAGTATTCAAATGCCTCTGATATCTGTTAACAGTAGAACACCTTCCAAACACCGGCACTCAATTGTACTTCATTCTGAAAATCTTGATGTGGTCTAATTTTAAAATATTTTCTCTGATCGTTGCCCTAGGATTCCTTTATACTTCGAAAAGTTTGACCGAAGGTCACAAAGGGCGGTTAGCACTTGTTTCAGTGATCTCGGTTTCGTATTTCGTTCAAGAACTGGCTAACCTAGCTTATTACTAGTGATTCTTCCCACTGCTCCCGAAGATTCCTGATACACCGCAACTTGATGCAAGCCATGTCAGTTTCCGTACACATTATTTCCAACTAATCACACCCACTCAGCCTATCATTTAAAGATGCGTAACATACCACATTCAGACTAAAACTCTTCTTCACATAAACCAAGAATAAATCAGAAATGCCCGAAAAAATACACAACGTCAAATTCTCCTGTCACTTCTCTTGCAATTTATTTGTGCTACGTCACACCAAATATTTTGTTAAAAAGCTTCGTTTCATCCTTTCGACAAGACCAGAAAATTCTATTCCTGATTGAATGGTGTAATTTTCAAATACTTTTGCAATTTTGTAGCCCTCGTTTATGTTAAATATCTTACACTGCAGATAATGACTCTCCTGGTGACTCATCTAACATTCATTCGAACCCCGACATACCGCCACTGCCCTTTCACCGTAATTTGTGGTGGTACGTCGAAGGTAGCGGTAAAGCGAATTACCTTATAGTATGGAATTTCTGTTCACAGACTTTCATGGGTGCCAAGCGAGGGTGGTGCTATTTCGAGGGGAGGAGGTGGGGACAATATATTTGGGATTGACCGTACATAAAATGCGAGCTTTTGCGCTTTTTCAGAGGTACAGTTCAGTCTGAGGTCTTCGTCCCTTCAGGATATTGCGCTGCCCAACCCGATGATTTTTTTCTACGTTTCGAGGAAGTGTATTGATCTCATTTTCAACTCTCGAAAGTCTGATGCAAGTCCATTGGACAATGATCAGTGTTTCTGTGCACGCTGCCGGCGAGAAATAACATCCTAACTCATATTGCCAGATTGAAATATGCCCTACAAGCATAAGGAATTACTATTCATTCACTAAGCTTCTAAGATGATCCACGGATTGAGGAGTACTTCGCAAGAGATGCGTGGAAGCAAGAGCAATGTTGTCATTGATTGTGAAAAAAAAAACTCTAAGTATGGACATAGCACAGAAATTTATGAAATTCCGAAAGTGAAAACATAAACACAGCAAATTTCAGTCGGAAGACGGATGTTGTATCAGCTGAATAGACGTTCAAAATAAAACACAAGATAGGTTTGAGAGCAGAATTTTTTTTCAAACTCGAGACTGAAGCTATAAAGAGATAACTTCCGATCTTGATTGTTCTTTTTTTTTTTTTTCCAGGCGATTCGTTTTTTAAATATTGTCGCAGCGATGGATTTACAATATTACTAGGGCTTTGAAACCTTGGGAATTCCGTCAGAAATAAAGAGTTTTAAACATTCGGTGTTAGTGTTGTTTCTACACTTTTCATCTGCAAATAGTTTGGACCTTTTCTAGCTTATTCATGAATATAGTCTTGCTGAATGTTATACAGATTTAGCCCTCGAGCATGCATGAGTAAGGAGGGGTTAACAAAAATGTCCATGTTGTCAACATAAAAAGAGGTAACGAATAATATTAATTCTGATGTACTTATTTATAAATCTGTCTCACAGAGAGAACGAAAAACGCAATTGTAAAAACTGGTCCAACCTGATCTAGCTTCATTGTGTAACACTTTTTTTTTTAAATTGCGTTAAATGCTGACTTCCTTCTGCATTAGTTGATTGTGTGCACATCTCGTGACTAAAATCAACGGCGTGTTATGGTTAGTCTTCTTATTTTAAAAAATTACATTTTTTACAAAAAAAAACCATGAAAGTATAGGGGGTGAAATTTTATATTTTCGATACGGGCGAAAGAAATATCTAGTTACGTCTCTGTTCTGGATGGAGTGAGGAAAACTACGATGAAAACCCTCAGCAAGGAGAGCTGACAACCCGACCAAACCTCAACCTGTTTGGCGACAAATATCTCAGAAGAATGCGGTAGATACCCACGTTTGTACGACGACCCATTTAGACAATGGATAAAAAATGAGGTGAGCTTCACTTAAAAATGTGGATTACATTTGACCTGAAAGAAAGGAAGTATAAAGTTATGAGACTGACTTCAAGTGGCTCAGTGTAGGATATACAGTGACGGGTTTGTAATAAACCTTGGGGCTCCATAAAGGCAATGAATTATTTGACCAGCTGAGCGACTACAGATTTCCCAGAAAGCATGGATCAGAAGTAGGCAAGAAAGATTATTCTCAACGGAGTTCATTTAATGTTTTTTAGTGTAAAATGTAACTGAAGAGGAAATCTTAAGTTTCCTCGGCGAGGCCGTATTGACAGCAGCAGTAACCACGTCCTCAGTCAATCCCCCAACCCATAAACATCTAACATTGCATAAAGCGTTCCTTCATGTTCTCAAGAATACAGAGCTAAGAAATATGGCATGATGTAAAATGGGGACTGACGTTCACTTTTGATCATAGTCCAAGATCGTTCAATATATTTCAGCAGAGACGAATACATGTGTAACGAAGCGATTGCCACGTTGGCGAGATCTGAGGTTCTCAAAGAGATGATGATGATGACGACTGCTGTCTTATGGGATATGGCGATGTGTATATTTTTATAGTGGTACAAATGTTGACTGCCCTGAACATGTAGACAGCAAGTTCGTTCGAAACGTTTGTGCGTATGTACCGATCCACACGGTTGTTTCCCAGTAAACAGGAATGGTCAGATTTATCCTTTGTTCATTAATTTTCCATGAGTTGAGATAGCTTAGTACAACTACAAGCAATGAGCTGGACAGCCGGCCAGCGATTCCTAGCAGGTACTTCTTATCCATCGGGCTCTTGGATCCACACAGCGTCACCAGTCTACAAACCTAATAACCTACAGAAGTGCATCAACCAGACACTACCTCCCTGGCGGTAAAAGCGGCTGGAGACAGTGGGTCCCAATTTACTGCCGATGTATTAAATGCTCGGAATTGTATCCACATACCCTACACTACTTCATGGCGTACTGCTCCAACACAAATTTTGATGTTTTCTTGACCGTGCATCTCAGTATAATCTTAGTAACTGACCAACTTAATGCACAAATTCTTGTTTTATAATAGGTTTGTTATACTCCTCTACATGTTTCAAGCACCATTGTGCTCATCATCAAGAGGTCAAAATTGTATTATACAGCATCTGTGCACCGGACGGCCACCTACAGTGTGATGATACCAGATGCTGCATAATACAATTTTGACCTCTTGATGATGAGCACAATGGTGCTCGAAACATGTAGAGGAGTATAACAAACTTATTATAAAACAAGAATTTGTGCATTAAGTTGGTCAGATACTAAGATTATGCTTCAAAACAGGCTACATTCTAGAATCAAATTTTGGTGTGGCTGCTGCTTCTAAAAATTCAGATTTTTACTTCTTCAAAGAACGTCGGCCTATTTCACATTGATATTTTAGTCTTACTTTATTTTATGTCGCAATTTGAACTGCAAATAAATCATGAAATAAGTGTGCGAAGATGACTATAAATGGAGAAAAAGTATGGATTAAAAAGGAAATGATCGTAGGCAATTTGAAGTTGCTATTCGTGCTTCAGGTTGCAGATTTAAAAAGGCCACAATAAAATTTAAACCGCTCATAAACGGTGTATTCTCCGGTTGAGAGTTTAGTCAGTTAACCATCATGTCAGACTTTTCAGTTTCATTGTGCATTGGGGTTTGATGTTCTTACCAGGGCAAAAATCAAACAGCAGTTCCTCCAGTTGATATGTAGGTATGAGGCCCAAATATTGTCGCTGTTGGGAGTAAAACCCCTCTTCAGCAAACTGACTAGATGCCACTCGAAGAGAAGACAAAGGTACCATAAGCAGAAGTATGAAAGAAGGAGCACAGAAATCAGACCAGCAGCACAATCCACAAACACTGAGAGCGCAGCATAAACCAAGAGATACTGAAAGCTAAGACTTGAGTCCGAGCACTTTTATGACCTTTTAACCTCGGAATAATATCGAGTAATCGCGTGGCAGTGATCCGCTTTACTGTGACGTGTTGTTTTTAGTTTAGGAAACCAAACAACACATTCATGACGTTAGTAAGATAGTGCTCAATAGCAATTTGATCCCTCACAGGCTTCACGCGGCCATTATTGCGTTCCCATAAAATATCTCTCAAGTTATAGAACGCACAAATTTCGATGAAACTGATGGGCACCTAGCTGCGCATATTTGAGGGGTTGGAGGGGATATGGGTCGGTGTTGGAAACGTATATCAGTATTTTTTTCTGGTCTCCCTTTTTATGCGAGGAAGTATTAATTGGATGATTGCTGCTTGACAACAGCAGACACTCCTTGAGTGATAAACTTGACGCTTAGTCGCCAACTCCGGGGGGAAAGCCCCTGGCACTCACTGGTTTGGGGAATGGGCGACGAAGAGAATCCGGTCTTTGTCTAGATCACATACCGGCCGATGGTTCCATAGCTCACAGCCGGGTCCCAGTGTCTTTCTCTTCTTGTACCATCAGGTCGATTTGAAAGTGAACCTTTTCTACTCTGTAGACATTTTCTTAAACATCCCTTCACACACACTGTTAGGAAACCTAATGTCACAATCCAAGAAACCACATGTAGTAGTACAGGAAAATGTGGAAACCAGCCCGTGCCGCTAGTGCGGTAATTCCATGTCTCGTGAGTTGGCACGGGGCATGTTAACATTACTAACGCTTTTGGAGTACCTGATTTAATGCAGTGTATCATCTATCCTAACTCCTAACAAATGCTAGAATAGCAGGTCTACCGTGAATAGGCTACAACCACTACTTCCTTCATAATTTCGAGCTTATTCTGCAGAATCATTCTCTCTTTCGACGCAAAATAGCAATATGGAGGTGCAGCTTCTTACGAGGTATGGGTTTCAAATCTAGACCCCGAGACCCGTTGTCCTCGATCACGATCTTCGAGGTTTTCGTCCCTAAAGGAAATTCTAGAAATGCACCTTAAAACACAGTTCACAGCTATAATCGTCCCACCTGCCGAAGACAACCGATCCAAATGAAACAACCGCTGTCAGGTTAAGTCCTCAAGCACAAACCAGTTTCACATGAATTCACTCTAAAATCATCGCAGTTGGACAAAACGGAGGAAACGAAAATTACTTACATTGAAATGCGTCTTTGTCTACGCATATCAGCAACTGTGAGTTGCAGCATGAATGCTCTATCGTACACCAAAATTAACACGTCTCATTTCACTAACAAAAGTACGTCGGAATGCATGTCATTTCCGATATTACATTCATTACTAATCTAGGCGTTAATATAGTCCTGATACATATGGCTATATATCTTAGCCAGGCACCGGTACATACACATAAACCCAACTTCGTAGGTACGAAATGTTTCTCACAACGCTAATAAATAGCAGAAATGCTTTTTAGAGAATCAAACTGCTCCCTGTGTATGGTTAACATAACCAGGACTCTAGATTATCGTCTTCTAGCAGCCCTGAGAATGGTAAAGGCACTACCCGCATATCGTACGTACTACAGCGCAGGCGGTCAACTTTTGGACTCGATGCTTACTCTAAACATAGAAAATCTTTCACAATCTACCATAGCATATAATGTATTAATATTTGGTCAACTAGACAAATAAATGTAAAATTTCAAAATAACATCAAACATATAGAAGAACAATAATTGATTCATTTATTAAAAATTGATACTTTTAAACTAGAGCAATTTACTATAATTAAAATGTTTTTCATTAACCTTCCTATTGCGTAGTTGATGCACGACACTGCACAACTTGTGATACCTTATTGGAAAAGGGTTTATAATTACTTAGGCACAAGTGAAGGCAGTATTGTAAATTTTTTAAATGATAAAACGTCTTAGGTATCTTGATTTATCTTCATCTTGGAGGCTTCTTCACAGAGGCAGACTGATCAAAAAAAATGCAGTCAAACGAAGCGCTAATGGTCGTGCGGAGGAGGCAAGGAAATTTTGATAAGATACCATAAAAGGCTGTCGTGCTCGACTGTCTCGCCACCTCTGTAGTACAGAAAGTCACACCCCAGAAGGCAGCAACATTAGCAACGCAGCGTCCATCCCAAAAATTGCCACAACCAAAAGTATTTCAAGTAAAAGTTGTAAACCTTAAGTAGACCACACATTCTAGGTTATAGGCTATTCTTTATGGTGGGCATTTTTTTACAGATTAAACATTTCAATTCATGGGTAATACAGTGCGATCGAAAATTCATGCAACCCACACATAAATATTCATTGATTGTTGTAACTGATCTCTGATCTAACACCACTGGACTTGGTGGAGTAATGTGTTTTAAAGAGAATGTTTGTACAAAGAAAGCACCCATGTTTGAAGAACGGAAACAAATACTCTGGTGTGCATTTCAAACAGCACTGAAGAAACTCTTCGCCGAGTTTAGTCAAACATGAGAACACACATGAACACATGCATTGCTGATATTGGTAGATGTTTCCAACATAATATAACATTGTTTTTCTTTCTTTTAATGCACTTTTTCACAAATAAAACATGTTTCAAAAGACACATTACATGCCTCTTCCATCTCTCTGTATAAGCTGATTATTGTATTAAATTAATATAAACAGAATACAAATTGCACAAGTTTCAGTGTAAAGACGCAGTAATAAATATCGAAGGCTGCTGAGACGGTAACATGCGAATGAGGAAAAACGACATAAATTTTTTACTTTATTCATATTGTTAAACAGAAGCATGTAAGCTTCTACCCGTTGGGACAGACTATACTCATAAAATTGTTTACATATCACATGGGAACCAGTCCACCTTCCTAAATATAATGTTCTGTCATTTGTTTTTGTTTTCCCAGAAAACTGGATACAGTACAGTAGTAAAACGGCATATCAAAGGGGTCATTATCCTCAGAGGATATCAAATTAGGTCGTCAACATATAGCTACGAATCATTCATTCATAAACAAACAAAATAACAAGGGTGTAAAAAGTACAAAAGCGTTGTGTGCTCAAATTGAATACTGCATTTATACAAACACTTCATCATGCACAAGTTCATGAAGGGCTAATAAATTCAGTAACATCAAAGTTTTATCCGCTAAAGTTTTTCACAACATACACACATAAATCCATCTGTATCAAACGGACTCATCAAGTTCACATCACGAAATCTTTATTGCTTCGGTTCTAGTCATGACCCTCCTGTATAGTTTAACACTAGGTACTAGAGTAAAACAAACGTTTGAATGTCCTTAGAATAGGAGTTCAAAAATTTTTCAAAAGTCTAGAAGGCACCTTAAAATTCTATGCGCCAGGAGGATGACATCGGGCATGTTCCGTACTGAGGACGCACACAGATACTATGCGCCACTGTAAAACAGGTGCTGAACTGGGTGACCTGGCCCCCGGAATTTATGCACCTGTGCTTTAGAATTATGCAACACTGATCTGTGTTCATGTTGGTTCCTGGAGGAGAATTTGGAATGAGTAACTCCAAAACAGTATCTGGACATAACTGAGATCTGAATTGAAAAGAAAAAGTTTATTTCTGTCACTTATTTCAACCTTAAGTATTCCCTAATTACTAACACAATTTGTTATATGAAAAATTGTGCCACCACATCATACCAGTGCAAACTGCCAGAGGAAAAGCTCAACAACAAAAATTTTAAAGCTGCAGACAAGATCTATGAAATCCTGTTGCTATTGCTCAGATTCAATTAGCATATCTCACACTGTATTTGCTCTCTCATAGCAGGTGGTGGCCTGGCATTTCATCTGCTGTTACTATGAACCCAGTGAGTTCTGCAAAGAGTAACTTGTAAACCCTCCAAGGAATGAAGAATATCTCTCTGCCTTATTACACACACACTCACTTATAATTCTGGTTGATAGCCTTGGGCGGCAAACTAAATTCTGAACTTTCTTCCCTGCCAGTCCTGAGGGTCATCTGATTTCATGATGACCTCGCGCTAGAGTAGGTAAACATATTCCATTTCACACAACAAAGTCTACAGCTCAATTTATACTGCCTAGCAACTACCACAGTCAGATATATAATTTAAACCTGATACATAATACCACAGTCAGGATTTAAAACTATACCATTACTTAAATTTCAAAATATATTTGTAAGTTTTCAGTACAAAGATTGTGGTAAAGGTATAAAAAAGGTAAAGCTGTGCCTGTCCATGCCATGAGGGCACAGACAGGGAGCAGAGGTATAGCACCACTCATCCTTAACCTTAGAACTTAATGGAAGCAAGCAGTCAACTTCATGCCCAAGATGCATTACACCTGGGAAAGAACCCTGGTATCCACCAAGTAGAAGGCTAGGTGGGTCCCAGAGCTGGTCTGGACAATGTGGAGAACAGAAAATCCGTTGCCCTTGCTGGGATTCAAACACTGGATCATCCAGTCTGTAGTCTAGTTGCTATACCAACTACACTAACCTGAATCCCAATATCAATGGAGACAGTTATAAAACGCACAGCTTGTTTCATTATCTATTCTGCACCGTCTTCCCAGATTTTCTTGTTTTAGCAACCCCTAGCCTTGAAACTAGCATACTTGTTTCACTGAACGCAAAATTACACTGCCTAATCAACGATGAAAGGAGGAAAACAAAAAATCAACACTGCTGCCTGAGGTCACAGTTTCCTCCCCTCATGAAATTAATAGCAAGTATTTCCAACACATACATGTATTAATCAGTCTAACAAAACATTACAACCCAATTTTGATAATACTTCCATACAGGTTAAAGACGAATCAGTAACACTACAAATTCCCTTAACTAGAGGTATAGTGGAACCTTTGCTAAATAAAGCCCCACACCATGAGAGCATGTGGGAACAGGAGGTACAAATCTTTGTATACTTAACCTTGGCACTACCACAGGTGAGCAGTCAGTTTCACTCCTCTCCCATTCTGCCCTTGGTAAAAGAACCTCCATACTCATTACAAGGCTGGGTGGGCACCAGAGATGCTCTGGATGCTTTGTAGAAGAGAAAAATCTCCTGCCTCATCTGGAAGTTCGACTCCAATTTCTTGGCCAATCAGCCTGTAGCCTAGTCACACAATTAATGTTAACTTTCCCAACTCAGTAACAGATTCTACACATCATTAAAATAAAATGGATTATGTTTGTTCAAATTCAATCATTCAATGTATGACAACAGTCCAACACTTAAGACATGTATGACGGATGGATGGATGACATTACTATTGACAGCTGACCCCTGCCAAAAAATTTATTCATATGCTAAAATGTATGAAGTTTCATAACAAGAATAAGAGATATTTCCTTTCCACTTCATCATAAATTTCTGTGCCCAGTTATATACACAACTACCTCCTGCCCTTCCCTCTACTAATTGATTAGTCCATTTAAAATCTTTCACTTTTTCTAGTTGGTCAGTAACAATGGTGGATCAACTGCAAAAGTGAAAGGCAACCATGTAATGAACTGGAAAACATTGGCACTGCAACAGCTGTGGCCTAGTTCAAGAAATTATTCTGAGAAAAACCATGGACAACATTAACGAAAACTAGTAACCTGAGTGAGAGGCAAACTAAGTCCATTCTGAGCCCAAGTCAGGCACTTCCACCAAAGAAGAGGAAAATGCATCAGAATTGTTACGCTACGTGCAAATTTTTGAAACTGTCAAAGAAATAAAGAAAAACCTGCAGTGCAGTTACATCCACAAACAAACCCAAAACTCACTTATCAGCCATCAGCATATGTTCAAATGCATGTAACCCAGCAATCTACTAGGACAGAAAACAAATAATTAAAGATTCAACAACCATATGCACAGAAAAATGATGATCAGATTATGAAGTCTGTAATTGTTTTTATAACTATGGCAGACAATCATAAGTAAATGCCAACAATAACTGCCACTTCTTTTTTTATTTTCCAGTGTTGTACACCCACACAATGACATCCTTTCACACATAAATATCACAATTCCTAAGGATATCAGTGAAGGACAGTCAAATAAATAATATTACATGTCTCTTCCCTTACTTCAAACTATGAGCTGTTATACATTTACATCCTTGTATGTACAAAATACTCTGATTTTACTTCAATCACTGAAGAAATGATCATGGTGGGTAACTTATAAAGGAAGTTCTGTATCAATCTGTCAATCAATACAAGCTATGATATGGCAAAACAGACAGTAATCAACATGGGTTCTTAAATCCCCACCTGCAAAAAATAGACTCTTAAGCTTCCTTGTTGCACTTTTACAAAGATCATTTTATTATTACACATTTCTTCCAAAACATGGTTCGACATTTCAGGACTGGAAAAGTCTGTATGTGGAAACAAGTGGACAATCACTAGAATGGCCAAGGAATCTGTGAAAGGACCAGGTAAGACAGAATGTGATGTATCAAAACAAAAAGGAAAACAAGGATGCAGTTGTGAAAATTTGGAAGAACAGACTCCATTGCAAACTTCAGTGCAACAGATGTCCCACGTAATATGGACAAGAAAATGACCAAGGTCCTTCTCGGTAACTGTGAGCCTACCTTGTGCTCACCATATCAATACAATGATTGCTTAACAACAAATGTACAATTCTGATCAAAAATAAGTGTTTACAAATACTATTCACTGCTCATAAATGAAATATTGCACTGATTAAGTAACTGTGTTAAATTTGTACTATAAAATTACATGAATTCAGAAACAATTTAGAGCAAATTCATCAATATTGTACTTACACTTGTGGGGCAATACTGCAGTGTTAAAAGTGCACATTTTGTGTAGTGACAATACTGAAGCTGCTTTCAGAACTTAAAGACTAGTTACATGTACAATGTTAAGATGTATAGTCAACAAGGGCATCCTACATGAAGATTGACATTAGAGGTTAAATTCATACAAAAAGCTGCATTTCAACAAACTAAATCACCAAGGAGAGACTGAAATGCTGTAAACATTAACCTCACTTGCTCTACAAAATAAACCATATCATGACTAATGGTTATGATGAAAGAAATCTATGTATCTGTTGAACTCACGATTCTGCTCTCCTGCAAACATCATCCCCCTCCCATTTTAATAATCATTGACAAACAAGTGAGTACACAGGACGCAATAATTACTGGCAGCACACAAAATTTCAGTCCTTAGTTCATGCCATGGACTCTAACGAACAAGGACTACAAATAGAATTCTGTTCAGACATTACCCGTTTAATTCACTGAAGACTTAACCCTCTTAGAGCCAGCCTCAAAGGGTTTCATATACTAGCAATATCATACAAAGGAAATGTGGCAACAGTTGCCAATTGCTATGCCAGTGGCACAATAAGCAAATGCGGTGAAGGCTGACTGGCTAGCCACCCGTCTCTCCACGAGTAATATTTTAAAAACCCAACAGAATCAAAAAATAAATTGTACAGCATCATAACATATAACATATCAACTACAAATGGGTACAAATTTAAACACAAGGAAGACGGCATTATGAGATAAAACCCACAACTGGCCCTTCATCTACAAGATTCAAATTTCACACTTACTGATCCTTAACAGTACCACAAACCAATACTGGAAAAAGTAATGTGTTAAAACAAATAATAGAAACCTGAACTTCATTTTGTACTGACTGAGTATTAAATTAAATTTCAGTACTGATGCCATCCTGATTATACATTATTGCAGTTATGTAAAATATGTGATGTGAATATCAGAATACTTACCAAGCCCAGAATGATGTCAAATAGTTTGAATGTCACTAAAACCACCTCTAACATAACAGAGACAATCTGACAAAGCATTATGCAAACCAACGTTAATACTAATAAAATCACGTGCACCTGACCCTTAATATGAACGTATGGCAGGCGGAACACTAGCACATTCCTGTTCATCCAAAGTGGTATCTATAACAGGTCTGAATGTGATCTGGACCTAAAAAGAAAATACATGTATATTAAAACTGCACCTTGCTCATGGGTAAAAAATGAACACTAAATACGTGTCAGTCATAAATAAAGTAGATGACCAACTAGATGCAACAATAACAATTTACTGATCTTCAAATTAGCTCAACATGTTTTGGGCAAAGAATTACCTGAAACATGTTTAGCTAATTTGAAGATCAATAAATTATTATTGTTGCATCTAGTTGGTCATCTGCTTTATGTCAACAATGCACGGTCAAACACATCAAATTTACATGTCAGTCACTAGAGAATGTTACTTACATCACCGGTCTTGGGGTTGATGGACGTCAGTGTGTGCTTTCTCCAGTGCTGGTCAAATGGTCGCTTTTTCTGTGACTCAGTTGGTTTTGAGTAGTCATATTCATCAATTCTTTCCTGTACAACATACATCTTTCATGTACTTAGAATTTTTTCTTGGACAGGAAGGGGGTTCTAACATCTGCAGATGCAGTCTAATTTGACCTAAAGTCCATTTATGAAATCAGGGAATCTGAGGAACAGATTCTGTTATTCCATTAACAGTAACGTTCAGCAAAGAAGCTGTATCATGAATACTTAATATACACTGCATACCACAGAAGGGTAATTCAAATGCAAACTGCTACAAAAAGTACACACTTCTAACTGAACTCCAGTAACTTGCTACTGGTTAAGAATTTGGAACTGAAAACTAGTCGTACCCAAATAGGATAAGAGGCTTCATTAAAATATATATAAAGTGACACAATAATATGTTATGCCTTAACTCAGGCCTGCTGAGCACTTTTTGTCCTGTGGGAAACTTGCAACACTTGGTCCATATGCAGGTAACATGGAATTCAGTATAGAAAATGTGTACACATATACCTTGTGTATGATTCTAAACGTTATGTACAATAAAACTAAACTGACAACAAGAAAAATTTATAAAAACTGAAATTCATAACCTAGGCAAGGGCACCTTTCATTACAGCACATTTTTAAAAAATGAACCGATAATCAAATGAGTGCGTCCAAAAAGAAAGAGCTCATAATGTTTTTAACCTTCAAATGAAGTATGTTCCCATATGCAAGTGCTTGTTGAAAACACCCCAAGAAATGAATTTTATATAATATGTATATTTTGGAAATAAGTGTTTATTGCATTTTAAATACATGCTGCATAATTTCTGTTTTATTTTCCACAGCATACCATTTATTTCATAATTTAATCTTTTTCTGTTCAAATAATACTTTCATAAAACATGCACTAAAATTTAAATATTATTCACATTTTTTTAAAGCATTACCTGATGATAAATAGACAACAAGAATCTGACTAAGATACTAATTTTTGTATAATAAATTCTTTCACAAGAGAACCCATACAATGGTCACAAGAAATATGAAAATCAGCATGTTAACAGATATTAAATTCATGTAATATTGTGTTGTTTCCTTTGTTTTATTATAGCCTTGAGATTTTCTGACTAAAATCTGTTTTCTCCCACACATGCTGCACATACATGATGGATCATAACAGAATCCACATTCCATTCCTTATACCGGTTTTTGGTATGATATGCACATTTTAAGCAAATCAATAAAGTTCAGCTCAAGTTTCACACAAAATATAGATTCAGTGTACTAAGAACAAAAATCAAATCCAAATGACAACCTTATTACATAAATCAACTTTCATCTAAGTCCATTCAATGGCGTTGGACACATAACAACTACAGGGATGGACGAACATAATCTACATATGCTTTCACTTTGTGCAAAGAGACAGAAATAAAAGGAATACCTTGAAATCCTCACGTGCATGGGCGCCACGTGATTCCTTCCTGTTCTCAGCTGCAACAATGGCCTGCATCGCATTCAGCATGAGATTTTGCAGTTCCAGCGTTTCCACCAAGTCTGAGTTCCAAACCAGACTACGGTCGGACAACTTCAGGTCATCCAGATTCTTGTACAGCCCTTGCATTTTTTTTACACCTTCCTGTAGGGTTTCAGCTGTCCTGAAAACAGCTGCATGTGTTTGCATGGTCTTTTGCATGTTCAGACGCAAAGCTGCTGTAGGTACAGATCCATTTGCATGTCGCAGATGATCCAAATTTGCAATTGATGATTCTCCAGAATTCTGTTAAACATTCAACCACAGGCACATTATACGCCTGAGCATTTCTGCAGCATATTCTTGGATACGATATTACCACTTCATCAAAGGTCACTCAAAATTTCTCTTGGGTCTTTGTTGTATTGGTTTCACCACAACCAAGAGGATGGATAGCTAACACATTATAAATACATATTCCTGTACTGGTATATTAAAATAATGAGTACAGTACTCAGTTTGCTCTGGTACACAACACAGCTCAAGCAATGATATGGTCCATTTTGGATTGAGAACCATACATAATGCTTGAATACATAATGCCACAGACTAGAAGAACTTAACTATCTACTACAAAAATTATAATTTTATTCTGGACAAATCATACCTACTTTATAAGAAATGTTTTAAACCAAATTTTAATTATAACATTTCAAACCTCATGTATATTGTCAGGTAAGCGTTTTAAATCATATGCAAAAGAGAGCGGCTAAATTTGCAAATAATATAAATGAGTCGGGTTGGGAAACTTTGGCACATCGAAGATTAATAGCCCGAATATGCGCCTTTTTCAAGGCATACACAAGGAGATGGGCTTGGAAAGCAACAGACTTCTAAAACCATGCTATGTGAGCAGGGATGATCATAATCAGAAAATTAGGAATAGGAAACAAAGAAGAGATGGAAAATATTCCTTCATAAATAGGACCATTAAAAGCTGGAACCAATTACCTGCAGGCTTACTAGCTTCTTTCACCTGTAAACTAAACACATTTAGAAAGAGAGTTAAGAATGTAGTTACAAGCAAGGGAATTCAAGTGGGGATTGAATGTAAATAAGTTAAGTGATGTGAAGTGTAGTGATGTGGAGTGAACTGACGTGATTTATGTGAAGTGATTTTATTGAAGTGAAGTGAGTTATGGTGAAGTTCATGGGGATAAAAGTGCCATGTACCTTAGGGTGACTTTATACTGAGGGTACCTGACTATATTGTGAATATTTCATTTGGGTATATCTCATACTGTGTTTGTTTTAACTTGTACTGTGGTTGTTTTAACTTGTTTTGTTATGTGTGGATGTGTGGGTTTTGTAATGTGTGGGTGTTCTGGCAATATGCATACTTGTATTTAATGTGTTTTGTATTGATTGTACCAAGTTTTTCTGTATTGTTTCGTATACATATATTTATTCTTATTTGTTTTGTCTGTACTAGTGTGAGGACTACTGCCACCGAGTGACAGCTCACTTGCAGTTTAGTAGTAGTAGCAGTAGCAGTAGTGGTAGTAATAGCAGTAGCAGCATTAGCAGTAGTGGTAGCAACAGCAGTAGCAGTAGTAGTAGTATAGTAGTAGTAGTAGTAATGATGTATATTTTTTCTATACACAACTGACATCAACTGCATATCATACTACAGGTAATGAAACTTTGTAAACATTATTTCACTACTTGTAGCCGCTTTTAATCTTGGAACATGTACTCCCTGAGGATGGTATATTATTACTGAAGCATGTCAGAATAGTGTCTCTACTATCTGTATGTATTGGATATTGTGCATTTGGTTTATTTCACAAACAAATACATTGATCTGAAATGCACAGAATGGACAACTTTAAAATTCCCAGAATATGTACACTGTGATACAATTGCCATACTTATCAATTTCTATTGTGTCTCATAAAATATGTCAAGGTGTCAAGGGTATTTTACTTCCCTCCCTGCCAAAACAGATGACATGTGTAGTTTTCCAGCTCAAAGAGGTTTCCTGTTCTGCACTTCAGAACATCAGAACACTTTTGAGCGCCCAATAAAGTTGCCCCTGTACATGCCATGAAGGAACTTGGGGGGGAACAGAGGCAATAGCTCCACTCACTATTAGCCTGGTACTAGAAAAAGTAAGTGGTTAGCCTCATGCCCTGCAATTTTAGCCCTGGAGAAATTACACCCAGTACACACTGAACAGGGGACTGGATATGCCCCACAGCCATTCTAGACATCTTTGAGAAGAGAAATTTCCTGCCCCTGCCAGGATTCAAACCCTGCATCATCCAGCCTTGATCCTAGTCACTATAATGACAATGCTATCATCGTCCCCAAACACAAGTCACTTTATTCACTACTTATATTTCCACAGCTGAGACAAGCCCACTTTCTGAATCAATCAGTCAAGCCATTTGATGGAGTAAAACCAATATTTAAGAGTAATGCTACTTCTTCAGCCTTCTGCTTCAAAGTAGTTAGCTGAATAGCAACGTTTAAAGCCCACTTTTGGCACAAACATCCTACAAGCATGTCCTCAACTTCCATGCCTTTTGACATCCCTGATTTCTTCATTCCTGGCTGGGCAATTACACTCCACCATAGTAGCTTTGACTTGCTACCTGTAACACTGTTGAGAGTTAAAGGGGCATGCCAAGTTGCTTTCACCTTATTTGTGGTTGGGCTGCAACTAAGATTACTGTCATATACCTTACATATCTTAGTGCCTTGATGAATGACAAGCCTAACTTTCTATGTAAAATGGGAACTGTAAGGTATCTTAATTACCATATTTACCCAGATATGACAACCCTCTCCTTAATCTTCAATTCTCAGGGAAATATCTACACAGAACATGCTGAACTTTCCAAATGATTATAAGGTGCCTACACATTTTTTTTCTGATTATGGATTTGGTTAACTTGTAAGACCTTTAAACAGTAAATCTGTTCTAAGGTATCTCACACAGCAGTCCTAAGGGCTAGCAACTGGGAACTCTGAGGTCTGTAAGTAATAAGGCAGCTCTAAGATATAAAAAATGGCAAGCAAGAGAGGAAAAGACGATTCTGAAATATATAACTCTGATCCAAACATTAGTAAGAACTCCCAATACCAAGTTTAATAGAAATTCTATCATGGACAGCATGACTAATATACGTTCACAAATAAACACACCAAGCAGATAAACCAGCTTAAAATGACGTACAAGAAGGAGAAGAAGTTATGTAAACAGAATTTTAATACACACACACACTTACTGCTTTCAGAGAACCAATGGTTTCACTGGGTTTGTTTTCCTCTGCGATGGTCTTTGCACATGCACGTCCAAACACAACCAGATCCAGTAATGAGTTTGCACCAAGACGATTAGCACCATGTACAGATGAGCAAGCTGCTTCACCACAGGCATAAAGACCTGGCACAACTTTGTCCTTTCCTCCAGAAACAGTAAGCACTTGTCCTCTGTAATTGGTGGGAACACCACCCATATTGTAGTGGACTGTTGGAAGTACTGGAATTGGTTCACGTGTTACATCCACACCAGCAAAGATCATAGCTGTTTCCGAGATACCAGGTAGTCTGGTAGCCAGCTGCTCTGGTGGCAGGTGATGGAGCTGCAGGTATACATGATCTTTCTCAGGCCCACATCCTCTGCAATTATTATACTGCATTAATGGTCTTCCCTACACATTACACAGAACTTGTCCTCTCCAAGCATTTACCAAGAAACTGCATGTGGGTGTGTGTGTGAATGGATGCATGCATGCATCCAAGCACACATGCAGTGTTCATCTACATTAATATCCATTAGTTATTTTACAAGGTCTTAGAATGTTTCATACTCAGATTGGTTCACTTTGGGTCACACTGCAACAATTAGAAATATATCATATACCTGTTATGCATGAATAAGTTGAGAGGAGGAACCCTCTCCTGAATATTACATTGCAAAACAAAAAAATGTTTCATATAGTTAAATACAGCCTGTAGAAAATAATGCCATAATTTACAAAGGCTCAAAATTTGAGCATGTAGGAGTCATGTGATAAAAAGAAACTATGAAATTGGAAATCTGGTCCTGTCACATCTGCATGGCATATTCTGTGGTGTGTGCATGTATTTGTATAATCCTTAACCTCTATGTGGTGCAAGTTTACAAGAAGAAAACAATGATAAAAAGTATGCTGTGTGCAAATCAGGGCTGTCTTTTATTTTAGGCATTAATGGTAATTTCATGGCACTGTTGGTCCTGGTTTTTGACCATGATGAGACAGAATTGTTGGCTATTTTATGACTACCCTGTGACATTTGCAGATTCTTACAGTGCAAACAACCCAGTCATTCACGTGCTGTGCACTAGTAACGAGAAAAATGCAAATTAAACTGACCTCAAAACGGTTTAATAGTCTCACGTGGTGTGCACTATTAAAAAAAAATTCAAATTAAAGAGGCTGGAAAATGGCTAAGTTGTCTCAGATACATCACTGCCAATGCACTACACACAAATGAGGGATGTGTTCTATATATACTGATGATGACCATGGGGGTATAACTTCATATACATGATGGACACAGCAGCAGAGATCTCTGTAATGTAAGCAGCACAACCTACTACTACATGCCATCATCACCCTGTAGCAAGGTTCTCTTCCTGGGGGAACCAACTGCTTTGGTCACATTCTTCATTCATACATTTAACCTACCTTCCTTCTCTGATTTCAAGAGTCATAGATCTTGACACAACGTCACGAGAAGCCAAGTCTTTTGCTACAGGGGCATAACGTTCCATAAACCTTTCACCTTCACCATTTATGAGATATCCTCCTTCTCCACGACAACCTTCTGTGATGAGGCAACCAGCTCCATAAATACCTGAAGCACAGCACAGATCTCTTCTGTGTATTACAGAAGCATGACACTCACTTACCATAATTCTTCTCCTGTGATCTATTTATACACTCTGCATCTATTTCATGGAACTTTCAATAGCTAAATTTGAATTATTACTAATGAAAGAATTTGAAAGGATGTGGAAGGAGGTGGCCATGGCATAATTTTAGGCAATGATCTGGGCCTTTATCTGGTGGGACAGTTGAATCATGAGACACCTTAGGGATCACTGAACTGCAACACCCAGTCTTTTATTTTGATGACAGAGTCATTATACAATCCTCCCACTTTGATAAAATGCACTCACCTGTTGGGTGGAATTGTATAAACTCCAGGTCTTCATTATAAAGTCCAGCTCTAGATACCATAGCTGTACCATCACCTGTTGACGTGTGGGCTGAAGTGCATGAAAAAAATGTTCGACCATAGCCTCCAGTTGCTAGAACCTGTAAGATGAAGTAATACCAAGTCAAGTCATTTTAAATTCAATTTCACACATCCGTCGTGAGTCAAGACTATAAATAATTGATCCATGGGTTACTTATTACCCTATTTCAACTATTACATAAATCTGTTCAGTGAAACTGTATCACACCTAATTATTTACTGCAGACCATTTCATTGCCTGCACGTGACCTACCAACTGTTTCCAGTCCTACAACTTCTGTATTAATTTTTCACAACTGAAGACCGTCACAGAGGTGCTGCAGCAAAATGTAAACTTCAAGTGCAGTATGACAGCTTTTGTTGCAGTATAAAATAACATGCTGTTGAGTTAAGCAGTGAAAACCTGTGTAATGAGATACCTGAAGTGATGAACACAAGTCCGATAAATAATGAAAGTTCACCTGTACCAACAAGTTACTTTGGCCTAATTGTTTGATGGTTCATTATGAACTGTATGAATTTTTCTTTAGCAATAAAGTAACTGCATATCAAAGTTCCCCTGATAATATACATCTGTAATCTTAATAATTAAAATATATTAAATAACTGATTGGGCTCAAAATACAAAAGCAGATCCCAAAAATAAACCCCATTATTGCATTCTATTTTACTGGACTGGTGAAAAAATTCTTATGCAGGAAGCACTACACATTCTATAACATAAACAACAAGAAACATTAAACAGAAGTTCTACTGTATAACTATTACTTATTGTGAAAATTCATTACTAAAAAAATGGCAGCATGCACAAAACTTATGTTTCATCACCTTCTATACAGTTATGGGCTCTCTCTACCAAAAGATATTCAATTCTACTCTAGCCATTGATTAACGTAGTTTCAATAACATCAATGCAAGGACAGGACAAATTTGTTATCCCCATTTTTCAACAGTCTTTCATACTTATTTTCGTTGTTATACCGTGCATGTTGTCAAGTCACCCAATTATTTTACCAACCACTGCACTTATATATAAGTGCAGTGGTTGGTAAAATAATTGAGAGTATTTCATACATTTACATACATTATTCTTGTGAAAGAGAATATATATATAAATTAATTTCCAGTGTTTGAAGACACATTGTACATTCAATGGCATTTTAAAGCAAGCTCAGGTTATATCTGATTGATGCATGGTTTATTTAACAAAGCTGTCAGCACATCAGAGTACTTGAAGTTCAGATTATAACGTGTAATTACCGTGTTCTTTGAACGAAACCTGTGGATACTTCCATCTTCCAAACACAGAGCAATAACTCCACGACATTCACCATCCTCCATCAGTAAGTCAAGAGCAAAATACTCGACAAAATAGTTGCAGTCATATCTTAATGACTGGCCATACAAGGTGTGTAGGAGTGAGTGGCCAGTTCGATCTGCTACACAACAACACCGGTGAGCCTGCCCTCCTTTACCAAACTTCAGTGACTGACCTCCAAATGCTCGCTGGTAGATCTTGCCATCATCAGTCCGGCTGAAAGGCATTCCTGAAAATAATATAGTCCCTTCAGACCGTAATGTGAAAGACATATTGAACGTTCCAATCTTGGGGGAAAAGAATTGTTCATAACACTAGGTTACAAATGCACTTATTGTCCACTATGCACTCAACAGTTCTACATGCCTGCTGAACTATTATTTTTATTACATACATGATTCATGTAGCAATTCCATTTTTGGAATTTAGTATGTTACAAATGCCTTGCTTTCAGAGGCCATTTTTCTATATAATTAAGTATAAATTAATACACTAAGTACTAGGGTTTATCCACTATGATACTAATGGCACATTTCAAATAAATTAATGATATTGCAACTGTACACTGAACTCCAGGACAGTAAAAGAGAAAAATTCAGCAAGAGAGATAAAAATCTTACACTTACTTACTTACTCCATGGTGCAGAGTCCTTCTTGAGAAGCTAGCTGGTTTGCAGCTAGTCAAGAAATTCCCCGCATTTCATGGAACCCGAAGGTTCATTACCGCACTCACAAGCGT
>Ga0136643_10002593_pt1 | contig 23607 bp, 10 predicted proteins | sample TergutLab28metaG_FD_96883 | JGI IMG/M metagenome (GOLD analysis project Ga0136643, IMG submission 96883) | Labiotermes labralis P1 segment gut microbial communities from Petit-Saut dam, French Guiana - Lab288 P1 (version 3) (version 3) | ecosystem: Host-associated > Arthropoda: Insects >... | reverse complement strand
TTAAATTTTTTTTAAAAAAAAAAATTTTTAAAAAAAAATAAAATTTTTTTTTCCAAAAATTTTTTTTTTTCCCCCCCCCCCCCCAAATCTTACCATGTACGAGATAATGTGGAAAGGTATTAGAGAGCGGGAAGAGCCACAGATGACAATATGGCGCATGCGCATTGCCTGCTGGATACCTAAGGCTACATATACACACTCAGGTTGTTTAATACTTATTGTTTTTACACTGCAACAATGGTTGCACGAACGCGCCTCACTGTTACGTTGTACGTACATTGCCTGTCTTGTTTGTTTTTACATCCATTTACTGTAGGGAGAAATAAGTAACTAAGACTGATCACTGTACAGATAGTGCGCGGTACTAAGGCCTGCATTATATTGTTTACCAGTAGCAGTACTGTTTTAAACTTTTCGGGATTTCACAGCCGTTGTTGATTAGTTGATGGCCTTCGTTTGGGCGCGGAACTCATGAGAAGGCCATGGACAGAAGTAACCTCCTTCGCAGGTGTATTATTCCTTCACTTACCAGCATCGCCTTATGTAGTACTTAAATCTTACAATGATAAGAAATTATTGAATAAAAACCTTCTCATGTATGTTCATGGAAGTGTGGGCGATGACGACTGGAATTGCATCCGCTATGTTATGCGTACTTCTGTTTTAAGAGACACATTTGCGGTACATATTGGCAAGAGTACGGAGAAATTTGATACCATATATATTTTTTTTGTGTTCTGTGTTAGGCCTTAGTAGGAAATGGAGAAACGTAACAGTATATTTGTGTGTATGGACGGTGTATTACATCAGTTAAAAGCGTAGATAATTGCCCTGTGTTTTGTTACATTATTAAGTTCGCTGGGCCTTCAGTAACATTTTTACATTATAGGTTATGCGTATTTTTAAGCTGCTTAATCTCTTATCTTGGGAAATTGGATGTGAAAAACAGGATTGTATGTGGAATAATATAAACATGTTTCCCAGAATGAAATAGTGGGAGAGATAACATTGAAAATATACAAAATAGGCCTGGAACTGAAACTATAGTTGTACCAACGAGAATAAAGGGAGACTGCAAATAATCGAGATAAAATCAGAGCGACAAGAAGGCATGGGAGTATAAAATTCTTTTTTCAATCCCGTTACCTCCTCCATGTTACGTCCAAACGTTCTTCTCTTCGTCCTATTCCCAAACACGTGCCGCGTATTCTTCTCAAATATGGCGGATGATGTGTCATACCTATAGAAAACAACAATCAAAATTGAGACTGTTTTTTCCATTGAGAAGTAAAATTGATTGATTGATTGATTAATCGATTGATTCCTGCCTTCATGGTTTGTGTATTATCGCCACCAGCATGACCAGAACGACCATCGATTTAGATTTTTTTTTGTACTATAATAGGGCTGTTGAGCCTAACACAAGGTGTGGATCACTTAGTAGCATTTTTCCTGGGGACGTACGAGTTGCGTCCCGCGGTCAAGAAAGCATATCAGTTGCGTTCCAAGGTGTCTGCTTCATGTGTATCAGTTGTGTTCCGAGTTGGCAATCGTGTGGTTGAGGAAATGTATCAGTTTCTTCCCAAGGGCTCTGCTGCATGTACAGAGACAGGACCAAACCTCCTGAAAAGACCGGGAAGCGAACCCGCAAGGGATACCACACACACACACACACACACAAATCAAAAGACACCACCCAATGTCTAAGTTTTCGATATTTTCGACGACCACGTAGTCTGAAGTGCATAACATTTCGTAATCTGTTTCATATGTTGTGGAAATGACTTTAATGTGTAAATTGATATCTTGCTCCAACCATTCTGCCTTCTTTGATTGAAAATAATGTTGGTTTCTTCTTGAATCAATCCATTTTTTCTACAATCCACTTCAAACACGACATATATATTCTGACAGATTTCCCTTACAGCACCCGGAGAACTTTCTTCAGGCCCAAAACGAGCTGTAAATTAATAATTATGTTCATATTAAAAACACCGAGAATAAAAAACTAATTGAAAATTGAAAATAAAGCAATTACTATTTAATTAATATTGAGTGTAATTTTCATAAAACAAATGTGCAAGTGATATCTAGATTCTTAATTAAAATAAAAAATATCTGTAATCCCCGTGACAGTATTTTGAACGCATTCATTCTTTATGTTGCTTTGCTTTTCTTTCTTTTGTGTCCAAACCTTAAACAACTCTTTGTGCCTTAAAGTTATATTCAACTGTAAATAATTGGGCGAAATTTTTCGTAGTTTATTATAAAACATATAACAAGTATGTACGTATATGTATAGGAACATAAATATATTTTGATAAATACAACATATATAATGCGTAAGTCTGGTTAGTCACGCACACTTTACTCTATTAAAGTCGACAGTGGCCACTCAAAGTGATAGATTGCATGTCAAACCACATGATCAAATTCTGTAAGTACATGACACTGCTTTATGCAGTCGTTAATACCTTGCAGACCAGCATGTGTAAGCAGCTAGTTTTTGTAAAACAACAACAACAACAACAATGTTTAAAACTATACAACAATGCAAGAAACGGAGCTTGGTCGGCTCGGATCAATTTTGCAGTGCTATGTAAATAATGGACTTAAATTTTATGCAACAAAGAATTAGCGTAAATGAATTGACATAAAAATTATTTATTTATAATGAAATATTACGTTTTTAATTAGTTCACGCATTGCTTAACTTTATTTTTCTGCACGATAATAAATTCAGTTAATAACTAGATTGTCACCGTAAACATGATTAACAAAACCACTACCAGAGTTTGCGTACAAAATAGACCTACTTTTTCAAAACGCTGCTACTAACAATTTTCTGTTTGTTTTCCTGTGCCGAAAATTATTACACCCCAGTTGTCATCAAACGTGAATTTTCGTTAGCCTGGGAACTTTCTTTTGCCCCTCATTCTTAAGCATTGGGTTGAAATCGAAGAATTTGAATGTTGGCCAGCTGTCGCTTAATTTGACCCATAGTGCAACCCCGCAAAATGACATCGAAACAAGGTACTCTGGAACCCATTCTCCACTAGAGCTATTTCTTGTCCTCAGCCTGGTAGACAAGTGTTATACCTGAAAACTGACCGTTGGACGCAACGAATAGCTTGACCCTCAGCACTCTGGGCCGCAACTGATACACAGCCTTACTTGAAAACTGACCGCTGGATGCATCTATTCAACTCCGTTTTTCCTGGGTGCAGTGGTGAAAGATGGCGAGGGAGATAAGTCCTGTGGGCTGGAATTTATGCCGAAGGAAGCGGTCTTGAATTGTTTTAAGGCACTGTCCTCGAAATTGCCTGGATAAATTTAGGGAGCCGACGGAAATCTTTTTGTGATAGCTGATCGCCGAAGCAGAATTTGAAGGCGGGATTTTACGAATAAACAACGTGGGTACGTCGATTGTACCGACAGTTTTATGGGAAACACGATTTTTTTATTCAGATTTTGTGTCCTTCATTGTTACGAATTTTGAAAACTCTAAACTTTGGCTTTCATTTGCGCTTACACTTTTTTGATTATGAGTGATAAGCCATTGTAACTAGACGCGTGAAAGAATTTACAAGGCCCTTCACTAGGTGTATGCATTCGTCTTTTGGCTTCCCGTAGGAGGTTCGGAAGTTAAAGTGGTCTTTCCATTTACTTCTAAGACTTCTAGATATATTTTCCTCTGGGATAAGGGATCTATACATCGCTTTATAGAAACTGCTTTGTTTCAGTCTGTCAACATGTTGCCTTCAGCTTAACTGATAATTTTTTTCGGACAGTTTTGCAATTTGCAGTCTCTGTATTTATTTATTCAGTTTGTAATGTGTATTAATACATTGAATCCCAAGTTCGAGCCCAACTGTCTGCGCGGCCCACACCCGAGCCCATCTCGGGTTTATGTATCCGTGTCTGCATTATGAAGTTCATGGCTAACTCGGGTTTGGTTCGTTTGGAAAAATATGTCACAAATGCTTGGGTTTCTGGAGCCGACGAAACACTAAAGGGCCGTAACTCAAAGCGTTAAGGCTACTAATGTTTGCCGTGAAATGAATCTCATATTTGCTGTTTTTAGTCTTCATCTGTTAACACAATGTTGTCACGCAATGCGAACTTCACGTTGAAGTAGCTACATACGCAGGTTCTTAAGAGTTAAAAAGCAAAGCTATCCTTGTACAGGCCTGCACAGGCCCTTTGGGCTGGAGGAGGTTGATACTCCTAGTATTTCTAGAAAATCGTTACATGAAGGTGGCAAGGTTGTCATCCCTATACACCGACCAACTTTACCCCCAGGAGATGTTGCTGGTACTCATTTCTCTTAGATTCTGAGTCGACCCCGGGGGCCATAGTGCGACCGGATGGATCGAGTCAATGAAAAATCCCGTTGGGAATCGAACCCATAACGTTACTTAAGAGTACAAGCGGTAAATTGTAGGTAGCGTGTGCTGAACATAAACAACACCTTATGGAGTGCGAGGTGGTGATAGGAGCCAAACATTCGTTGTCCGCGGCGGTAGAGACTGCCTAAGCGGAGGAGTACAACCGAGTTATCCGTTAGACTGGGTGTACAGCGTGCCATACTCGCTCCGTCAAGTTCGGAGCCATTTTGTACTCTGTAGTACTGATTTACTACGGGCTGCCGTGTTTTGCTGTATTGCGAGAGTTACTGATATTGCGAAAAAGAAGATACGAACTGTTGATACATAATTGAAGAAAGCTTTGCATTGCACTGGAATTGTGACATGATGATTGGATGTGTGGCTGTTGTGTGTGCGTTTATGTGTTTGAAGTGAATCCATAGAGGAGAATACCTTTTGAGAACCCGATAGTCGGTAATCTAGTTACGAATTTTTCTACCGTATATTAAACCTGATGTTCCATTACTGTTGTCACGGTCGTCCGAAATCGAACCCCATTTTGAGCGACTTAGATCCTATCTACACCCGCTTTCTTTAAGATCCGTTTTTAGCCCACATGTTTTCCTTAAGTTAGGAAAATTAGACTTTTCAGGTCATCGTACTGTTTGTATGTGTCTCTGTGCCACCCAGTTTCGAGTTATGAACTAATTCACCTGGTTCATCGTACGTTTTAAATGTCTACATCATATACCAACAATGTGGCGAATGCGCGTTTGAGGCACGAGCAGCAGCCACGCCCTTTACGTTTAGGGCCTGGAATGAGGATGACAATAGACGTAGGGAAAAATAAGCAGCTCTTCTTAAGACGGTGTTTTTGTAAAGCGTACGACCGTTAGATTTTTTTCATATTTTCGGCTTGAGGTTGACAACTAATGTACCTTTGAAATTAGGTACAAGAAATTTGGTGTGAAGACAGATCGGGCTCATACCCAAATATTGCATGAGAAATATTATTTATAAAGGAACAATAACAGAGTGATGACAATGTAGAAATTCACGATTATACCCGACAAATGTAACGCTTACGGAAGCGTTACGTAAGTACTCAGTAGTGAGTTCTTCACAGAAGTAACAAAAACAGTAGCACTGTTGATATAAATTTAGGACTAGCAATTCGTGCACTAGGGAAGAAGTTTCTACGAATTACGCTTCGAACTCTTTGTTAATGTCTTCCCTTATACGTCACGGTATTTCCAGCGATTCTTCTCTTGAGATTTCGATATAAAATATTGTATACCTTTATCATCTCTCTTTTGCTCCATGTAAGATATATATAAGAATATACACAAATAGATGTATGTGTGAGTGTATTTATTGCAGGATGAAGGTGCATACTTCCCAGCGCGGGTGTGAAGTTGTGATTTGCGAACTTGTTAATTACTGATGCCAGGAGTACCAACACACCGAAGCGAAGATAGCTGCATCACTAAATCCTTCGCCACACAAAAACAAAATTTGGAACGCACTTAATATCCCATCTGAGATTTAACTGCTTACAATTCTTTATTGACTGTCACTTCTATATTAGAATATAATCCACCAAGTTAGGCTTTGGTTTTTCATATTAGTAACGGCCAACTTAGAGGAAAACAAGAAATGTAACCAACCGAGGTTATGACGTAAGTTGTCGTATCGGTGACAGCCAACATAAACGAAAACACGCAAAATGTAATCAAACAAAGTTAAGCTTTGCGTTTTCATGTTGATGACGATATCTCAAGTCACGGTTGTCAGCATGCATGAAGTTTAGGCTGTGACGTTTAATTTTAGTGACAGACTTATGGCATGCCTGTCATTTGGCGAAGACGAAAGTTAATCTTTCAGTTTTATTCTTTGTAACGAGCTTAGTACTTTGGCATCCGCCATTTGTGTTACTATCACTGTCTGTGTTGGTGGTTTTCATTACATTAGATACAAGTAAAGGCACAGAAACGCACAAATGGAGGTAAATGTTTCGAGTGCGCAGCGGTTTTCACTCATAAATATTGCTCCTGATGCTGAAATGCTAACAGTATTTCAAAGGGCTAGGGAATAAAGTGTGAAAGCCGGCCGCATGTTACAAGTTACACGCTTGTAACTACTTCCCCTGTTCTGTGTTGTCGTGGTTCCTTATGCACTTGCATGGTTATTACATTCCTTCATATGAATTAGTGATTCTTCTCCTTCACTTCTGTAATCGTGTCTGCTACAACAATACAATTACGCGTAATTCATTGTACATTGTCTTAATGTAGATCTGTACTATTTTAAGCGCAGTAGAGACGTGGTTGCCGGTCCCAGTGGCCGCGCGGTCTATGGCGTAGGTCTGCGGCCGCCCGCTTGCTGATATTGTTTGTTCGAATCCTACCGGGGGCATTGATGTATGTCTGTTGTGAGGGTTGTGTGTAGTCAGGTAGAGGTCTCTGCGACGGGCTGATCACTCGTCCAGAGGAATCCTATCGACTGTGGTGCGTCATGTGTGATCTAGAAACCTCGTGAATGAGAAGGCCCTCGCCCAATGGGGGCTGTCGATCCAAAAACAAAAAAACAAACAAACAAACAAAGACGTGATAAACTACATCAGATGTATTTAGACTGTGTTTCATGGAACCTTGGGGTTCCGTGGGCGACTTTCAGGGGTCCAGGAAGAACATTTTCCTTTTAACGAAACTGGTGTATATAATTTTCTAACTTAATTTGCTTTTCTTTTTTTTCTCCAAATCTTTGTTGGTATTTGACTGTTGGTTTATTTTAATGTAACGTTCCAATAATAATATTTTGTTTTTAATTACTGTGAATAAATATTTTATTTATTGAAATGAGCGTTTATGTTTTTAAAGTTCTATTTCATTTTTTTCACACAAAAACTCGTTTCTACTTTACAGGGGCTTTGCGAAAATTCGGATTCAGTCACACGGATTTTGTGGTTGTCAGTGGTGGGAAGGCCACCAATCTATAAAAACAATTGCATACCTAGTGACTAAATTGGTACTACATATACAGTTCCAACGAAATGCATTTTGGTAGTGCACGAAAAATGGAAAATATTATCCAAGTGCCTTTTGTTGGGCTTCGATGTGCACGGAGTACGGTATATATTCCAAGCGCATTTCATTGGACGTACTCGTGTAATTGTGTAGTGTACGAAAAATGGAAAATATTAAAATTAGGGAATATCTGATTAGTTTACTAACAAGCAATCTTGCAGTTAATTACGACTTAAAAACAGAGTGAGCCGTGTTGTCTAAAACCATTAAATGTGCTTTGACTGTCTTACAGTAAGTCACGACTGCTTTGTTTCTCTTCTTTTCCACTTCACCATTCACAAATATCGTCCTTTTCGACGCTGTATATCTAATGCATTTGAGATGGCGTAGCTAAATAAAATAACAAATATGTGTATATGTAATATATAGGAAGCCAGCGTATGCTCAAATTCTTTGCATCTTGATATCCATTGTATGCATCTAGTCATAGAGTTCACTCATCTGTGTACAGCCTTTATTTTACATTGTTTGTGTTTTTCCCCGTTGCAGTTCGGTGGCGCGCGTGTTGCTGAAGGGGAGCCGGCGCGACTCGTCGGGACGCGTCGATCGTCACTTCTCGGAGTCACTTCGCCCTCGACGCTTGGTTCTTCCTAAGTTGTGCGGTACAGTGTTGTGCTAGTACAGAATACTGAAAGAGAAACGCTATTATGCCGTGTGTCAGTGTGTGTGTAATTCTCGACTTTTGGGAGTGAGAAATGCTGGTGTCCTCCGGTGCGGGCGGCCCTCGTGCCATGTTGGTCATCGTAGCACTGTGGCTGGCAGAGTTCGGAGTTGTGGTGACATCGTCAAATGTGGCATGGCAGGAGAACGTTCGCCCCAAGATGTACGTCCAGCTAGGTAGGTGCAATCGAGCCCTTTCATTTGCATTATAGTGTGTGTTCTTATTAAGAGTGTGTGCTTCGTGACAATATTGTCATTTAGGGGATGTTTCGCTCGAAGTAGTGGTCTCTTTTTCTCCTGATATTGTGATTATTCTAACGATTTTCCATTATCTGAAGAAGCGGATCTGAATGGACGTAAATTGTGGAGCATGGGAATTCTGCATTCCAGTTTTATAAAAACCCTGCATGAAGGTAGCTTTCATGATCAGATGTGTCGTGTCTGTGTACCTCCCGTCCATATACTTTTACGTCATGGATTTACATAAAACTTTACGATTCATGTTGTGGTCTCCTGGCTTGTGGCACCGTGCTATAATGTGACATGTGGGTACCAGCGTTTCGGAGGAACATACTGCCTCAACTTCCAGGGTTAAAATCTACCAGACTGAGGGTATCACAACACAGACGACCGCGATAGGAATGTTATCGCCGTATAAACCAAAAACCTCATACTCGGAACTGCGTGATAACTATGAGCCCGCAGCCGTTTTTGGTTCCGTAACAGACGCTAAGTGCTGGTCTAGCCTGTCTTCATTTTAGGAGGCAGAATCCGTTCAAGGTCACTGACCGACATTAATTGGTCTGGAGATTTAATGTGAATTGTAGATTTATAGGGGATCCCCGATGTAACTACCTGTTTGGAAGAACCCCAGATTTATGCTTCAGGACTTGGCGATTTTACTCGGATTCTCCAGACAGTTACCAGGATGATACAGAAGAAGATTTTGACCGATTGTTGCTCTGTCACTCGTCATTCACCATTGATAATTACCAACCACTTCCGTAAGCGCCAGTGCGATAGTGTGGGACATTTGACTGTAGAATGTATAGTATGTGCACTGAGAATAAAAAAGCTGTAACTTGAAAGTATTTGTAATGGGTGTGTTCCTGACTACGCACTGTCTACAATCCTAAATCATAGATTTCTAATGATAGGCTCACTCATGAAAGTTAATGGAAATAAACTGTGGATACTATAGGGAAGAACCAACTAAAACTTTATGTTCATCCATGTGAGTTAGTCCCGTGACTGAAACGTCTTTACTTCCCAGCGGCATAATCGTTTAGTAAGCATACCTCCTTCGAATTCTTCAAGTCCCGGTTTCGAGACTTTTTGAAGGAACCGACTTAGGTGTTTGCGGTCATGAATTTTCTCATTTCAGTTACTGAATGCTGGTATAGTAGGCCTGAAATACGTTAGGCCAAGCCAGCGTTGTGCTGTGGCCTGGAGGCTTAGTCACAAAGTTAACTTACCATTCGACGCCATGCAGGTGTAAAACCATGTTGCTTGAACATGTGATCCACCAGTCACAACAAGTCACATTCTGGAGATTTCTGGATCGAATTCCAGGCTGCTTGCTTTTCTCGATTTCACTTGTTCCAGGTGTATGCTGGGACGTTCCGTTTAAACGGACGACCACAACTTTATTAATCTGTCTAGTAGTCCCTAAGTCACAAACCCAACACCAGTCATTCGATGCGTATAAATTTGTAGTTGGAACAGCTTCATTAAATGTACTATAACAGGAGTCATTTCTTCAATTAAATAGCCACTAACAGGAAAGAAAGATGTGGGTTTGTTTGTGTTAGTGCGTGTGATTTTTTTTTGTATTCCTCCCGTTTTATTAAAATGGAAGGAGGTTTTCAGGCTGTTGGGGCCTATGTACAGAGAACCAGCAGACTGCAGGGAAATTAGACAAATAGTGATAACAAACACAGACCGTGCTTTTATGTATGAGATATGAGATTCTCACGGAGAATGGATTTCCTGCTAGAAGACTGCATTTAGCCTCCTTGTATCTTTTCTCTTTGGTTCCATAATGTGGTACACGAAGCAGACATATTCTGAATGCATCTGCAGGCCTATTATAAATGAAAAAGTGGTATATATATATATATATATATATATGTGTGTGTGTGTGTGTGTGTGTGTGTGTATCTGATGACAGCAAAATCGCAAGTTTAGACCGTAATAATAAGCCCCACGTTTTACAAATACTTTCGTTTTAGTTTTGAATAAACAGTTGAGAAATTGTCTTGCCGAGGGGTGGACAGTTATTTTTACTGTGTGTCGAATGGGGGTATTTTGAAATGACGGCGGGTCGGATAACCTCTTTAGAAAGACATTGTGCAGGGATATAACGCTGTGTCTTGTGGAAACAATGTCCGGATATTTGGAAGAACGTGCTGTCTTCTCCTTCAGATAGAGGCAGAACGGTTCGCTGAAATTTTGGTGACCATGTTAGGAAACCGCAAGACAATCTGAAGTGTAACCGCCATGAAGAGACCTCAAATTCCCGTATAGTCCTTCGCTGCAGGTATTTTCAGCCTTTGCCCTAAGTTACTACTTATTTCACAATAGCATGTCTTTGGGCTTTGTCATGAGCTAGATGAATCCAAGTTTCAGTCTTAAGTGTCGTTCCCAATAATCTCTGCAAGTCCGCAGCTTCATGTGTGTCGGTGGTTGGAAGATCCTAGCTCTTTATTCTCTCCTCTACTGGCTAATCATTGTACCAGTTACTGTGCATGTGTGGAGACTGTCTGTTCCATCCCAGACATGAGGACGAGCCGTCTATAAGTTACTATGATTGAGAGAGAGCAAACTGTTAACGGACCATGTTTTTAATATCGTAATCATATCTGGGCATTTTGACTAAGTTTTCGGCACACGGTCCTCATTATCTTCCCATTTCCATTTGTAGAATTCATTGCGCGGGGCTTTGTTATGATATCAGTATTGAGATATGCAGTAGCTAGTTAACTGCGGTTTGAAGATGACCCGCCTTTGACAGGAAAGTGACAAGTCAAAATATTCATATTCCGTTCTGTCAGTCCTTCGCACAGAAGATGTCGCGTTGCGGAGTTTTCCGAGCCCATGCTAGCGTGAATAACTTTCGTGTGCGAACGTATCTTTTTTCCGGATAATAAGGGGACTACCGTGTTCCAGATAATAATGAGGCAGGCATCTCTTTCCATGCGTATCCTTCAATTTCTGTGAAATGTTAACAGTGTTGCCTCGTGTCACTTTTCTTGTAAAGGTGCGATATCATCATCAAAGACAGAAATGGAACATAAGCTGTAATTTTTGCAGCGTGAACACCTGATCAACATGTTATTGTACAGTGCACAAAAGTAACACGGGCAAATTTAGGTATTTATCGTGTGCCAGAAATCGAAAACATTTTCATTACATTTAATATTAATAAGTAAGAAGGCTTTAAATGAAGTAGACACTATCCTTCAGAGCTAAGAGTTGGCTCTTAAGAAAAAGTATTGTCTCTAAAATTAACCTGTTAAGGAAAAAATGTGTTTTTCCTATGACTGTTTTTTTTTGTACCATGACTGGTCTGCGTTTTGGTCACAGGGTGTATTTGTGAATTTCGTGTAAATGGCGATTATTTTTCTAGGCAGCTCTAACAGGTCTGCCTTTGTATTGTGAAATTTCCGCGTGTCTGTGAGATTGCAGATGGGTTTCTAAATATATTTCAGACGAATTTTGTGCTTCAGAGTTGTTCTTAAACACAATGTGCTGTGTCCTGGATCGGCGGATAGAGGAATTAATATACGTTGCTAGATTACTGATACCTAAATCAGTTTTTATGTTGAAGAATGCAGCATTTCAGTCCCGAATGCTAGGAAACCCTCGGACTTAGAAGTGAGTAAATGAAATATGCACATGGCTATGTAAAGGCATATTATGGAGAGCATTGCTATTGCTAAGTCAGTGTGCATGATCTCATGTCTGTGTTAACCAGCTAAACACTGTCATTATATTTCGTAACATGGGTATTAATTTCTGTATACCCCAAGGTAGTTCTTAGGGAAACAGTATCTACATTATAACAAACACATATTGGAATGTTTAATGCAAGACATTACTGGACTTACCGCATTTGATTCAGTCTTGACCCCGTTTCTCTTACTTGTTTTTGTGGCGTCCCTGTTGTCAGTCCTAGGTTAGCAATGGGTGGGATAGACTGCACTTAGCGCGGCGAATGCTTGGGAGTGGAGTTGATTCGCAGTACTTGCCGCGTTGAAAACATCGGCCTAAAACCGAGCATTTTATTGTGGAAGAAATGGGCAGGTCGGCAGGCAGAGAAACTCAGAATTCAGAACCAATTGTAGGCAAGCTTACTAGAAGAGTTGGCTGGAAATCTGTACTATAATTGAACAGGTCTATATTTTCTCTAAAATACAAAAAAAGGGGCTAAATTTATACCGTTTAACTTAACAACGACAACTGTTGCCCATTCTTTTTCAACAGTCTTCTCTTAGCACTGCTTCAAATGCAATAACTGTCTAGCACAGATAATACACGATAAAGGCAGTGTCTGTACTGCTTGCAAGCGAGAATGGATGGAGATAATATAGAGCAGCTTCAGGGGGTTGGTTGTGTGCAACAGCATCCATTTATAAAAAACCTGTTTCAAACCTGATGGTCTCCAGGCATGTTGACTTCAAATCTATCTCAACCTTTTGTAATCAAACACAACATTCTTCATTATTTAAATCAAAACAGGCGAAATACATATTTATGAATTACAGTTCCTTTGCTGTATATAAAAAAAGAAGTACTTTGACTCACGAACAAGAAATAATTTTTCTACCTGCACGGCAAATACATGAGACAGTTTTCCTGTTCGACGCTAAAGGCACGGAAAGTGGAGACACCTAAGTTTCATTTTAGTGGTCTGTTATGTATAAGTGATAGTTGCGGGAGTCGAAACGTTGCACCTTTTTCGGGAGGTCCTGACTTACAATTCATGCCCAGAGCTCGGCGTTCTTGTTGCCAAATTTTTAGCGTCTTTCCCCGGGCTTTCAGACACGCTGAGGTATTACTTCATACCGCACATTGACCCGTTCCCGTCACATTTCTTACACTTCACGCAGTCATTCTTCCACGCTGTATAACATAAACGTTTGAGAAAGCATCGTTCAGTGAACTAAGGTGTGAGTTCTCCTTTTAATCGATAATTATTCGACACGAAGAGAAAAATAAAATTCAAACTGGACAGAATAGGAAATGTAGGCACAAACAGATATGAGTGATTTCAGACTTTCGCCGCGGTGTAAATGACATTTTTGCTCTTCTGGTCTGACAGTTACCGACGTTTCGGAATAACGTATCCGTCCTATCTTCAATCATCCCAAGAAGAATTCTCGGTTGTTCCGAAACGTCGAACATTAAGTAGCAGTATACGCTGCGTAACAACCCACAAGAACGAAGATTTCATAAACAAGTAGTGAAGGCGTGTTTTGAGTAGGTCTGTTTTAGTACAGGTATTGGATCACACTGGAACCCAATTAACTCATTTAACCTATTTAACAAGGGGCTAATGGAGGCCTGAATTATTGGTGCGGCGGCAGTCGAGTTGTATCGTCAGATGGAATAATGACTTTCAGGTCCCGTGTGATGTATTGTGGTCGAGACAGGAGTACCGCGGCGTACGTAGACGCTGGATTTCAGAAATTTGTGATGGTGTATGTTTGCTCGTAACTGCACAGTACGTGTGGTGATTCACGTTGGTCTGTGTGATGTCATAAACAGTTTAGGGATACTTTGAATTTGTACCTGTGCTACAACAGAAGGCCAAATGTAGGCCTGGAAGGTCCTTTATAGGCCTATTTTGTTACGCACTTTCGGAAAACTGTGAAAACGACATTTAGCTTCGTGATGTCTCTCCGTCCGTCCGGATGGATGGAACAACTCGGCGCCCACTGTTCGGATTTTTCATGATATTTGATATTTGAGCGTGTTTCGAAAAATGTTGAGAAAATTCAAATTTCATTAAAATGTAACAAGAATAACGGGCAATTTGCATGAAGACCTCTGTGCATTTATGATACGCCGCTGAATTCTTTTTGAAATGAGTAATGTTTAAGACAAAATTTGTAGAGAGAATCAAAAAACTTATTTTCAATAATTTTTTTTTCCGAAAATTCGAGCCTTTAATGAAATATTGTGGAAAAATATGGCACAACCAGACAGGCCGCAGATAACAATATAATACGACGCATGTACTTTGCGTGCTGGATAACTAAGGCTTCAGACACACACTCAGAATATGTAATACTTATTGCCTTTTCACGACAACATTGGTTACCCGAACGCGTCTCATTGTTACATTTTAGGCTACGTACAGTGCAAGTCTTGTTTTAATTACCTCGCTGCTGGACTATACCTGACGCTGGAGCGCAAAGTAATTTGCACAAATGCCCACCTTCAGCCAACGGAAAATTATTTTTGGTGCCAATTCGTTGAAATTTATAAAAAACCAACTAGGGCCATTTTCAGATCTTTTTCCCCTTTTCCTTTTGTCTTTGTCATCATTTGTTTACTTTAACATATTCGGAATTGTCGGACCGCCCGTATAAATTACATGTGAATTAGACTCGGGGTTTTTCTTGCATAAATCTGTGTTCCAATTAACCAACTTTTGATTTTCGTGACACATTAGGATTTTTCCTATGTGTGTATATTTTACAACTTGTCTGGTGGAGACTGACTGAAGTGCTTTTCATTTTGCAGAAGGTTGATATATATTGGGCTGCGGCTTGGTTTTACGATGCCTGCTGTAGGTGGTTACTGACTGTAGTGGTGATTGTGTTGTTGCAGCCGACTGATGATCGGTTTACAGCAAAACAAACATTCGACTGGGCAGTCGAGTTTATTATTAACGTTTAATAAGTATGACGAGTATGTGACCACTGTTAATTGTTCAGCGTAATGGGTTGTGTTTGATATATCATAATGGTTGAATGGCGAAGGCTACGTTGCATTCCAACCAATGCCCATTGCTTGATAGAGTAAATCTTCTTCCTTTGTACACTGAGGCTTGTTTGATTCCTGTTTGATTTTCCATCAGTTTCTATATATGTTTACTACCAAGGAATCTTTTATTACCAGTGTTCCCCGGTATCAGTGTTCTAATTTATCTGGTTTTATTACTTAGGAGTTTTCTGTTTTGACTTTATTTCAGTAGATTAAAAATAATGAACACTGTTTCAGATAATAAAATATCTGTTGTAGGCCTATTTTTTAACTGTCTTAGTTGGAACTATTTTTAAATTATTCTTTTTGTAAGTATGGGGCCTGCGTCGTATCCTGTATTTGGAACTCGTTTTGAATGTGGGGAGGTCACTGACTTTCCATCCTTATATTATTCACTTTCTTTCGGTCTGTATATACTGTACTCATGTATTTATAGGATGTGTTGAGTTTTAGTTCCGGTGGTGCGTTAATGCGGGTTCTGGCAGAGACCCAAGTTGTGGTACTGTTAAGCTTACGTTATAAACTTACAGGAAACTGTCTGCACTTTAAGTTGTGTTGAGCTGTCGGAATTTTGAATTTTGTTGAATTTTGTTGCGTATACCACTCTCACAAATAGGATTACTGGAATTTTTTACATGTATTATTTAACGTCGCTGTCAGTTGCTAAGTTTGTATGGAGTCGAGATGGTAGTTGAATGAATTGGTATGGCATGTTGGTGGCATGATAGTGACAAGGGAAAACCGGAGTACTCGGAGGAAAACCTGTCCCACTGTCACTTTATCCACGACATATCCCAAGTGGAATGTCCGGGAATCGAACCTGTCTTATACTGCTATCACTGCTGTACGTGAAAGACAATGAATACCACCTGGATGCAGATGAGACAAGGTTGATATTGCTTTTGTCCGCCACCAGGTTTAATATTGCTAGTATGACTTTAGATTTAATGCAAAACTTACACGTGGTCCTTTACTTCCTTCGCCAGTTAGCGGTGATGCACAAATTATCATCATTGCTATTAGTCCAACAAATTTTTAACGTCTAATAATGTTAATGCTGTTAATCAGTCGTTGAATAATCACGAAATCATATCTGACGGTGTAAACGTGAACCCTTGATATGAATATTGCAGAGTTTATTATGTATTTGCTTCTTATTTTCATGCAATACGATTTTGAAAGTTTAAATTAGGACATGCTTTTATGTTACCAGTTCTGTACGTCGGCTGTTTCCAGGTCATCTGCTTGGAAAGATACGGTAGCTTGCCCTGTCTGTCATGTTTTTTTTTCTCTCTCGTTTCCGACCGAGAGTTGAAAAGAAATAACAGTCTGATGTTAATATGCATGTAGTAAAAATTTCTCTGTCCCTGAATGTTGAGAAACTTGCAACTGCAGTACACATTCAAGTTACGTAAGGACTTCTCTGGGTTGTAAGGATATAATGAAGACTTAATATCTTGTTCTGTATTGAAAGTTGTTCCGATTGACGGGAGTTATATTTGATTGGCACCAGAATCACTTAATTTTAATATCTTCGGCTTTTACAGTTTGTTTAGATTCAGAACTAAACCCTTAAAGCATGTTGGTTAATGTATCATCATGTCGTAACGTGCCACAGAGGGCATTTGTTATATGTGGTTCTCAGAACAAACAGCGAACATCTTCCTGTATGGCATTAACTTACTGACTTTTATAATTGAAACGGAACGTGTTTACTGCGCGGTACGAACCGATTATCCAGGTAAGCCAGGTAGATCTTATGTTTATTTTTTAGGCGTATGCGCAAAATTGCGAAAAGTGTCCATTAACCCTGTCATGTTTGCCTTGCCTGTCTGTCTGTGTGTGTGTCTGACCGTCCGCATTAACAGCTCGGTTCCCACTGGACGGATTTTCATGAAATTTTGTATTTTAGAATTTTTCGAGAATCTCTCGAGATGATTCAAGTTTGATTATGAAATCTCACAAGAATAACGAGCACGTTACATGAACATCTATGCACGTTAATGATATATCGCTGAATTCTTCTTATAATGTGTAATGTTGCAGACAAAAGTTGTTTGATGCATTCGTGGCTTGATACTGACAGGGAAGACCGAAGAACGTGAACTAAAACCAGTCCCAGTAGCACCTTATCCACCTCAAATCCAACATGCAATGACCTGGGAATGTAAACGTAACTCCGTAGTGACGGACTAGCGGTGAATCGCCTTCACTATGGCTCGGCTGTTTGTCCTTAGTGTGTTTATTGTTTTACCAACTATCCCCTTCCCCCAAACAGCTCTAAGCGGTTGATCGTTGCAAGAAAATTCCCTGTTTCAACACTGATTTGTAGTTATATTTTTAACTACAGTATTTCTTGCGTGTTGTGCAGGGGTGTTATTAAACTAACCTTGTGTATTTGCACCTTCTCCATACAGAGATTTTTCTTTTATTTGTACATAAATACAGAAATATATAGGAACATTCATATTGTATTGTCGTGCAGGATTCCACATACTGTGAATTTTGAGTATTTTTTCAGTTATTTGCGTTAGGCATAAAGGTTTCAGTATGTTACAGGGAGGAACATGGTACAGATAGTTGAAAAAACAAACACAGACAGATAGGCTAATATCCTTAACCTCCCTTATCTTGTGGAATGAATCAAGTGAAGTTTCGTCCAGAGAAGTCCTACCGTGTGTGTGTGTGTGTGTGTGTGTGTGTCTCATTGAGTATGATCAGGTGCAACAGTAATACTCTACACCTACAGTGAGTGGGTAGAAGAGTTCAGACTAAGAAAGAAAGAAAGAAAGAAAGAAATTTCGCAAGTAACTCTTTGGTAATAGCGAGACTCAAAATCCGCGTTTGATTTTTTTCCCTCTATGGCGCTTCGACCCGATGCCGGGCCAGGCCATGGCTTCCCCTTATGGGGCTTCGCGATCACACTCAATGGACACAGCGCAGTCGGTAGGACTCCTCTGGACGAGTGAACAGCCCTACGCAGATACCTCTACCTGGAAATACAGAACACTCCCAAGAGGCTGACATCCTTGCTTCCGGTGGGATTCGAACCCAAAATTCTAGCAAGCGAGCGGTTGCAGCTCTGCACCTTAGACCGCGTGGCCACTGGGATCGGCTCAACGTTCGATTATTGTGTATTAAGATGGAGAGAAATTTTTAGTCCATTATTTTATTTCTACCGTGGCTAGTTAGAAGGAAAGATGCCCACAATTTGCGTGTGTTTCTAGGATTTACAAAACCCGCAGACGTGGTTTGAAACGAAACATCAGCAGGGTTAGCCGCTCTTGAACAACAAACTAGCTTGTTTCGACTGCTATGTAGGCCACAGGAATTTGTCTTGTATATTCATTTGGCAATGACGGACTGAATATGGGTATTGGCATTTTTATTAAAATAATGTAATTAGATTTTCATAAATATCTGGCACTGTAACAAATCCTGTACTGGAACGTTGGCTGACGCGGAATGTGTGGCCCGAATCAGGACCGGTATCGAGTATTACGTTTGGTTTTTTGATGCTTAGTTTTATCTAATGACGCTTTATTAGCGTCGTAGGTTGTAATATACCCGTAGCGTCGCACTATCGGTTACTTTTTAGGCGTATTTGCAAAATTGCGAGCAGAAACTATAAGCTTCGTCATGTCTGTCCGCCTGCATGGAAAACTCGGCTCCTATTTGAAGGATTTTCATGAAATTTGGTATTTGAGTATTTTTCGAAAATCTGTATAGAAAGCGCAAGTTTAATTAAAATCTGAGAATAATTACGGGCACTTTACATGACGACATTTGTACATTTATGAAAATATTCTACGGAATTCTTTTCAGAATGAGAAATGTTGCGAACAAAGTTATAGAGAAAATGGAAAACACACATTTTATTTTCAGTAACTTCTTTCCATATACTGTTCCGTTTATGAGATAATGTGGAAAAATATGGTAGAAACACACAGACCACAGATGACAGTACAGTACGGCGCATGTGCTATGCATGATGGATGACCTAGGCCAGAATACAGACATACACTCATAATATTAAATATCTTTTGCTTTTCCACGGCAACTGTGGTTACGCGAAGGCTTCTAAATGTTACATTATGCGAACATTGCATGTATTATTAATCTTGAATTGGAAATGAAATAGTCAAGGTCTGTTTTAAGGTGCTATTGCAACATTACCTGGAGGGGATGAAAGACTGGTAATGTTAGGTGGCTGGACTTACTGCTGATATTTAAAGCTTTGACTTTGGAATACGTAGCGAAATTGTCAACAGCTTTACCGCATCATTCGGTTGTACTGATTGTCCAGGTAAGGGGTAACACTCGAAGAGTTTTCAAATTGACGATATTAATTCACGCCAGAAATAATTAGAATCTGAAACCTTATTTTTATGTTTAAAGAAAAACATTTGTAGTTATTCTGTTATATGAATGCGAGTTTGTTTGGAGAAGATGCCGCATGCAAACATACGTATTGCCGTGTGGGCCTATAACCTCTTAATGCTGTATCATGTGTGTCATACCAACATATGGTTCTATCTGGCTGAATCAAAGCGGGTGATGTTATAGGAAAATTTTATATTTTTTTGCGTCTAATTGAAGTCTGTTGGTAATGGTTTTGATGACTGTTTCCGTGAGTAGACAGAACGGGATGAAGTCTGTTGCTTGACATATATATCCTGTCATGAAGACTTAAATAAAGCAGACAGTCTCAGGCAAACACTTCGGCTTCTGGTCCTTTCTTTACGACCTGTGGCCATAACAGAATGTCTGGTTACATGGATAAGGTCTCCACCCGAATATCCACAAACATTTTAATCGTTCTTTCATTCAGAACCTTGTAGAGAAGCAGCTGTACTGTTTGGGCATACGGTAACAGTTCTTCGCTATGGTACGTCATTTGAATATCGTGCAATGCCGGCAGTGAAACTATTCCTGACGTGCAGTTACATGGTCTGGAATATTGGCGTTTGATGTTTATGTGTTTAGGGAAAGAGGAAGAAGTAGGGCATAGCAGAAGATTTAAGTCTTCAGATACGAGGTCTGTTAGAAAAGTATCCGACTCTTATATGACGCTATGTCGTTTGGTGGTTACCAATGTTTAAGAGCAGCTTGTTACCTTCATATTCGGGGTCTAAGTGGTCAGCTTCAAAGTACTGTGCCTTTTAAGACCACGATTCAGGAATAAATTAAGAGGAGATTGAAATCGGGCAATACTTGCTATCATTCGGTGCAGAATCTTTTGTCTTCCAGTTTGCTATCCAAAAATATACAACATAATGAAGAGCTTAATGATCTGTACTCCTAAAAAAAATCGAGCTGAATGAGATGGGCGGGACGTGTAGCGCGTATGGGGGAGAGGAGAGGGACGTACAGGATTTTGGTGGGGAAACCTGAGGGAAAGGGACCACTTGGAACAACCAGGAATATTTGGGAAGATGATATTAAAGTGGATCTTCAGGAAGTGGAATGGGGTGCGTGGATTGGATTGATCTGGCTCAAAATAGGGGCAGGTGGCGGGCTCTAGTGAATACGGCAATGAACCTTCGGGTTCCTTAAAATGCGGGGAATTTCTTGACTGGCCGAGAACCGGTCAGCTTCTCAAGAAGGACTCTGCTCCATGAAGTAAGTAAGTAATCAGGACCGCTGTGAAAACCTCATATCTCGCATTAGCCGTAGCTCGGACCTTCTCGCTAGCGGATTAATTCATGGCTTTACGCTTCAGATGTTCTGGATATAGGCCTGAAATTCGAATTTTGGTCGCTAAGCTGCGTACACTAGCCGCTTCTCACAGTCTTCCCGCAAGCGACGTCTTGGCTAGTAACTGCTAGTAAACCACGACTGGTTTGATTCCATTTGCTTACTCCGTACTGCACATGCAATAAAAATATTTCCATTTGACAGTGTTGTTATATGGCTAGTCATTCGTGTAAAATGCAGACAGACTTCACAGTGCGCTGACTTTATCATCAGTTTTTTTGTGGTTTGTTCAATAACATTTGTGTCTCGTTACCTCTTGGAAGATACTAGAAATTGATGCATTTCCATCTCATAAGGAAAAACATGGGAGTTATTCTCGGTGTAAACGGGGATGGCAGTGGTTCCTGTACGGCCTCGAGTTGAAAGTCTTCGAAAAATTTCCTTACTATTTCTCGAAATGAAACGTTTATGCCTTAAGTTTAAAAGCTGTCGAAGTTAATTCTGGTAGGCGGTGAAGGGTAGATGAAGTTGTTCTTCGTAACCATACATGTTACCGGAGTAATTTAGCTTAAAAGGCGCGGTGGAAGTCGTTATTAGGGCGTACGGATTGTATTTCCCCTTGCAGTAACAACATAAAAGGAAGACGAATCTGCTCCTATTAAGTAATGTAAGAATTAAAGGAGTGGGAATTTGTTAAAGCTGAAACGTTCACATTAGTAACGTAATATAGAGTTTCATTGACACAGACGCAGGGCCATTGAATGTTACATCACGTCTTTGACAGGAATGTGTCCCACTCTCTTCTTTTGTGTATTACGGACAAGAATGACGCAGTTGAAAAATAAAATTCATCTGCATGTAACATGTGATTTAATTGGAAGTACGAGGATCGGTCGCACAATACGTATGCAATTTATTCTCAGGTTTTAAAAGTCTAATAAGAGCGGTTCAGATTTATTTGTGCTGATATTCCACTGCTTTTTCGCGTATGCTTTCGTACATTTGACCCGTTTATTATATTGTGGGAGGACCTTCCCCTGTTTCAAGCTGGTGGAAGTCCGTGAAATCATGTTATTAGCCACCGTGTCACTTCTGTTCCCACGTCGCGACTGTAAACTTTTTATCGCCAAGAACTTGCTTCAGCTCTTGAAAAAGATGGCAGTTGCTTGGTGACGGAATCTTCCGGACAGGATCACAAGCAGTGTATCGCTCATGAAAGAGAAATTTGTTGTAATCACACAATTTCTCAAACCGAAATTTCCCGCATTACTAGACAGTTGGGATAAAAATACATCTTGTGTCAAAATGTTGTAGATTTTCCTTTATATTTTCGTGAAAAACGAAACACGCTTAAATGTTGGTCTATTGAGGATCTATCAAATTTTGTTCTGTTTCCTGTACAATTATGTGTCGGTGGGTTGTGACAAATTGCTCGTCCGTGAGAGGAATGCTTTTAGGCGCGTTCGCAAAATCGCGAAATGCGACTATTGACTTCGTCATGTCTGTCCGTCCGTCTGTCCACCCACCCGCATGGAACAACTCGGCTGCCACTTGACTCATTTTTATAAAATTGTTCGAAAATCTATCGAGAAAATTCAAGTTTCATTAAAATCTGACAAGAATAATGTGCATTTTTTATAACATCTCGTTCAGTTCTTCTTAGAGTGAAAAATATTTTGGACAAAAGTTGTAGAGAAAATCAAAACACATATTTTGTGTTCGATAAATTCTTTTCGAAAATCGTGCCGTTTGTGATGTAATGTGGAAAAATATTCTAGAGGGGGGCAGGCCACAAATAACGATAATGGCGCATGCACATTGGTTGCTGTGTACCTAGGGCTACAAACACACACTCAAGTGTGTAATACGCGTTGTTTTTCCACTGCAAGAATGGTTTGACGAACGTACCTCAATGTTAAGTTACACGTACATTGACTGTCTTGTTAGTGATGAAATTACACGTCACGGAATCTCAGTTTTGACTGATCCTCGTACACGATGAACCAGAGATTGAGGTAATATCTTTATCTTGAGGGGTATCAGCTTTTGTGACTGAAAGTTTCGTAGTGTGTACAACATTTGCACATGAAACGGGAGATTGAGTGGTGTATGGAAATTGCGAAATTTTTCTTCAGATAACGTATTTATAATTTTTATGTTACGGAATGTTTTATACAGGTCTATTGCAGGAAGAAATGCGCTGAAAGAGGAACCATCAGCGCATTAAAATTTCGTCCGAAGAACATCACACGTACCGTACTTTTACAGCGGGCGAATGTTTGTACATTATTTAAATACTGTTTTTAGAGTGTTAAAATACTATTGTAATCCCGTTGACAGTTGAAGGGAATGTCAGTTACTAACTGACGTAACTTCATCTCCTTTCCCTCTTCTCGCTTATTTCTTAACAGTCCGTTTTATTTTTCGATGTTCTTGTCACGTCTATGTTCCCTTTTTTCTGTCTCTATCTCATTCGTTGAAACAGGTTTCTCATTTCCATTCTTTCTTTCTGTCTTTTGTCCCATTCATACCCGTCATCTCCTTCGATTAATTTCCCCGTTATTCATTTTCGACCCTTATTTCCCCACATCTCGTTTAGGTAATATCTGCTTAGGGAAATATCGCTGGCCGTTTGACAACGCCAGCCGTCGCAACTTTGTAGCGATCTATATTGTGCCCTATTATGTACTAAAACTAAACTCCGTGGCCTTAGTCCGCACGCGAACTATACCGACAGAGCGGCCGCCGCCGGTCGGCGAAGTTAGTGCCAACTTTTGCGGATAGAGGGGTGTCACGTGGTCAGC
>Ga0136643_10002592_pt1 | contig 23616 bp, 14 predicted proteins | sample TergutLab28metaG_FD_96883 | JGI IMG/M metagenome (GOLD analysis project Ga0136643, IMG submission 96883) | Labiotermes labralis P1 segment gut microbial communities from Petit-Saut dam, French Guiana - Lab288 P1 (version 3) (version 3) | ecosystem: Host-associated > Arthropoda: Insects >... | reverse complement strand
TATGAAAACGGACAAACAATAAATTTAACCTTGCAAAAAAAAAAAACCTCTCCTTTAAAAATTTATGAGGCCCCCCCCCCCCCAAAAAAAACAGTATTTAATTACTGATATTCCAAGTGTGCTGAACCAACAAAAGGACCCTCCCCATATGCGTGCACACACACACATATACACACAGAGTAGGTCAGATTGCATCTACTTCCTGGCAATGTATATTTTCAGACAAAGGCATAAGGAACACAATGAGGAACCCACCAACAGATCAAATGAAATTTCAGTTTCACTGAATGTAGCACTAGTGAGTGTGACATATAGTACACTGATTCAACATAATATAATGCATCAAAAACAAACACACCTTACCTTAAACTATCCTGGCATAAACTGTCCTAAAATACTATAACATTTGCTATTCTACACGACCATTAACTAACCTACTCTAATCTATAAATTATCATTACCAAACCTAACCTAACCTAACATGACATGTTATCCTACTCTGTACCAATATTGCAGGTAAACAGGTCATTTGTAAGGCCAACATGTGCTATTAAAAGGAGTGAAATGGTGTGTAAATAGTGCGCATAAGCTATTGGTATCAAATAAGATAGGGTGTTAAGTGAAAATAAATACATTAAGTAAAATAAAAGAAATATTAGTGTCCTCAGGAATGAAATACAGTGTGAAAAAAAGTGCAAAAATTCCAGTTACACTTGATGAAGATCAGACCTCTTTAGGGCCAACACTTGGTACCAGGAATGGAACAATGTGTGTCCATGAATGTCCATGCTGCTAAGGCAGTGTAAATGTAAAAATACCTACATCAAATAAAACTAAAGAATTATAATCATGCAACAGCAACAGTAGCAAACTGTGAACCTGAACCCCTTGCAGCCAACGACAATGGGCCTATATAAAGTGCCAGAGTTTGGTTTATAAAACCAACTGTGGTAGCCACTAGATTGCCACTTTATACAATGACTTATACTCACCATGAAACAAGCACAGTTAAGCTCTCAGCTTGATCATTGAAAGCTAGCAACTGTCACATCAATTACTGTCACCGTATATGGCATGTTCATATATACATACATGCATATACACACATACAATTGATCCATAAGTTTGTGAAACTGACAGCAAGATGTGGAATAAGTCATAAACATACAAAATACATAAAGTATGCACAGTGTACAGAATTACTAAAGTGTGAAATGCTACACACATTTACATACAGTAATAATGAAAATCTTTATGCATAAAAAAATTCATCCACAGAATGAAAAGAGTGTATATTTCAGTATCTTCTTAATGTCACTTTAAATTATGTATTTTCATTCTTAAAACTTGTGAGACTACACAGATAAATACTGAAAATTCTGATGCCAATATAAAATGTACTTTTCTGAAAACATGAAAGGCTGGCATATGGTCTGTGAAGATGGTGTTCATTCAGTGTATTAATACTGCATACAGGCAAATTTGTTTGAAAATGTTCTTTATTATCTATGATGTACTTAAAAAAATGTTAGACAATGATCTGAAGAGCTGGGAACTAATTCAGGTGTATTGTGTGAGGGTTCAGCTATGTTCACATACATACATTTTCAACTTGGGGTAAACAAAAAATAAAAACCAGTTATTATAATTCATAGTGGCGGGGCTTGCATGGTCAAATGATCCTGAGAACTGTGTGGTCGGTAGCGTGACTAGCGGCAGGGTCTCCCATTCCAGGCAGGTCAAAGGTGACAACCCAGTCAAAAAGGGATACCCTGGACCTCCAGGTTGGAAGTTGAGCGTGGGGCCAGTAATTCCACCAAATAAAAAAACACGTTCTGTTAAACAGCTTCTAAAACAAGAGGCTGCGGTCCACCAAGGACTGCAACCTCAGTAAAAAAAAAAAGTACTATAATTACGATTCATTGGACAACGCACACGACATGTGCCTAACTACACTGATTCAGGCAAAATTATATTGAGAGCTGAGGAGTAGAACTGCACTGTCCGATGGTGCTGATTTGATTAATTATTAACCGTCCTGACCAACTAACATACAAAACCAATTCCTACATGCCAACTACACACACAATTACACAAACCTCTAAAACAGAAGCTGGCTACGCTATACACACAGTTTCATTCTGACATAACATCGGCAAACATATCATGCACAAAGTAACGCTTTAACTGCACACGCAGGAAATCTGCCCACTTGTCATAACACCAAAATCAGCACATCATGACGTACACACCTCCTTACAGTAACATTCTGACTCGTACATTCCTTTGGATAGCATTCCAACTGTGATCACGGATTATACTTCCTTCTTATCCGTGTGCCCTCCTAGCGTAAACTTTAACGTATTTTATATCTCGCCACACACTTTGGCTGAATACGAGACCAGAGGGGTACAGATCATAGATCTGACATCTATCGTCAAAACCTAACACCACATCGTCCGGGTGTTGGTGGTTGGGTTGCATAAAGTTAAGGATTAAATGAAATTAATAACTGTTAGGACAAAGCCTGGAATTCTTATGGAATTTTACTTTTTAACATTCATCATTTTAGTAACTGTTATGAACAAACAGAACACAAATTATCGTAATATCAACAAATGAGCGATGTAGTGTCCTGCTTTGTAGAAGGGAATAGAGTCTCACCGCCCTTGTAATGTTCAGATGATCCCAAGTAAGCAGTAGATCGAAGGACTTCACAACCGTATTCTTTTGGAGTAATTGTTCAAGGCACAAGCACTGAGTTAAATCGACGTACTTAAGTGCCATCTTTGTAAGTCTATGAGACTCAGAAAAGAGATAAACATGAACCGTAAACACCAGTTGCTAATGTGGTGATGTAAATTTGTGGGAGAAGTAGAATACAAGGCCATAAAAAAGGGGGGGAAAATCTCCTACAGGTCAGGAAATAAAATGGTCAATATGTAGCCCAATACAGATGAAACTACATATATGAACATGCTACCAAGTCATGATTAACTCTACGTAACAAATCATTCAAAATATGTGAAACTTCAGGAAGGATGTTTTGACCGACACAGTCTTCAGCATGCGTTTTGCTTCACAATTAGCACATAATGCACAAAGCAGTTTCTTATTTTGTCATGTTCTTTAATGCAGCAACAGGAAATCTGAAAGGTCCTAGCATAAAGGTTGGTAGTGAGGGACTTATTTTATTATTATTCCATAGCCGGTGACCACGGCGGCTTTCCGACTTTTTTTTAAAGTGCCTGACACGTCTATTAACCATGTTAGGAAAGGTCCGCACAGCGTAGCACTTTTGGCATCTGCGATCTCTTACTGACCTTGAATTTTAAATTTGCGCTAATTTTAAGAAAAGCACTGAAAACTTGCACAAAATACACTGCAACATTTCTCAGAATCTTAGTTACAGATTTGTAAATGATCATTCTCGGTACCTCGTAAACGCTGAATTATCGCATACGGGGAAATGTACAGTCGACCAAGTTGTAATGTTGTCTTTAGATCACCAACGTTTCTTCGACTTCACCGCTTGTTTCACAGGGAAAACTCTCTCCGTTATGAGGACTAAACACCTACGTTCTTCACTTCAAGCGGTGGTTAGCAAGTTTCTGGGCACGAGGGTCAAATCAAGAGAGAAAATGTATTCGAACCGCATTATTAATATGTGTACAATTTTACTTATGATTACTAACAGCATCCTCATGTCAATAAAGCCAATATTGGGGCGGTAAAAATTATTTGAAATTGATCGTATAATATACGAATTCACTGTATACAGTATAATTTCAAAATATCGTCACTTATCAAGTCCTAACTTGTGTCTCTCTTATCACAAATCCTGAGTGAAGTAAACTGAGAAAATATGGACATCGTTCTTCTTTAATTAACCAATAAATGCACAATATTTGGCGTTAACACTTCTATCCTCCTTATTATGCAGGGTACACATCATTTCAATTTTATGAATATTGTGTTTGCGTTACATTTGTTCTTTCTGTTGCACTCTTTTATACACTTTTCACAACTGTTAAAGAAAAAGAACTTCAATTATAAAATTGGCATTGCTTATTCGTCACTAAATTGTATATGGTGTGGAGAGATTTGGGAAGCTGCAACACGAAGACAGCTCTCGAATCTCTCATCGTCGAGTTGATTTCTGTATGGATCCTTCACAATATTCACTTTAAAAAACTGTTCGTTAACTATACGCACTTCTAAGTCCATCATCTGTCGGGAACTGGAAAGTTATTACAGGTAAATAGATTTGAAAGAAGTCAAGAGGTGCAGTAACACGAAATTAACTTTTTAGGATTTCGTGTGAATGCCGATAAAATGATTATTAATCGAATTTCTTATGTTCTTGCTGCGTGTTTCTCAAAACAGAGCGCGGGCCGCATTGCTAAAGGTACAAGGGCCGCATTTTTCTCCTCGCTGATGTAAAGTAACCGTTACTTTTGTCTGTATTTAGCCGAAATAGGAATTGTCGACAAACTACAGTATGAACCCAAATATGGAATTTCACGAAAATCCGTCTGTTGGGAGTCGCGCTGATCCATGGTGACAGACGGGTGATAGGACGGACGAACATGACAAGGCTAGCTTGCCAAAAATAAGAGGTGCGGCCTAGGGGCAAAGGGTTGGAAACGCTCCCATTAGTTATAAGATAAGGTATCCAACACTCTAAATAGGACTTCGAGAACACTGACAGAAAGGACAGAAAATAAAGCGGAATTCGCGATAATTTTGCACATAATTTAAAGTATAGTAAACAAAGAGTAAAATCGAAAACAAAAAAAGCATTTTAAAATTTTACTAGTGCGATGAGGAAGCTTCTGACTAAAGGCAGACAATTCAACGCAACATGCATTAAGATACAATGTGTATATGAAATTAAGAACAAGATCCAATATGTAATGGGGGCCTAGATGTCAAACACCTTAAGAGATAAACACACAGATCAAATCGTAAAGTAACGCTGTCACTGTGCGAGCCATGAGGAAATATGGAGAAGTATAATTCCACCCATTGTTAACTTCGGCACACGATGGACACGAGTGGTCAGCCTCACGCTCCGGCTGCTCTACCACAGAAGAAGCACCTCTGGCGCCCATTAAATCGGAGGCCGTGCGGGCGTCAGAACCAGTCTGGACGCTTTGAAGAAAACAACATTCTCTTGCTCCCGGCAGAGAATCGAACCACGATACATCTGTCATCCAGCCCGTGGCCTAATCCATATGCCCATTATGCTATTACAAACTTCAAGATAAAATAAAAAAAGTAGCAACTGCGTAACAGTTATAAGTATTCTTAAAAAGACAAACTTTAATCGCAGTGTTTTTGTCAAATGTTTTAGTACATAAATGTTAACCCATAACTTTCACACCGCATCTAGCAATTTAATTATGACAGATAATTCCATAATTAAGTCTCAACCTTGGGATATAACTCTTTTCACGAAATACAATGATGACAGAAAAGCCATAGAATTCTCGTCACACTTCATATTGCAAAATCGTGTGAAAGTGAAGACCGATATGTGGACGCCCACGTCAGAATTAACTACTACAAATCAAAAATATAATGGTAGTACAATACACATCGTTTTGGAATTCGTGTGGACTCTTTTATGAATGAAATATAGTCTTGAAAAATGAATATGCGATAAAAACAGTCTTTTACTAAACATTTCTATTTCGTTTCTTGCAAAGAGGATGATTTTCTTCAGTAATACGTACATTATTATTATTATTATTATTATTATTATCATCATCATCATCATCAACAACAACAACAACAACAACATCATCATCGTCGTCAACAGGAAAATACTTGAAGGGAAACTCTACAGGCATTTTTATAAAAGGTTTTATGTACTCGACGTGGAAATTGCTTGGAACTTGTTCAGTTTCCACCTTCTCTGTTTGAGGTGAAAGTATCAGCGATAGTTGGCCTATGTAGTGTGTGATTTGGCCGTGCGGTCTAGGGCGTGGGTCTGTGGCCGATCGGCTGCTGAGAATGTGAGTTCGAATCCTTCCGGGGGGATCGATATCCGTCTCTTGTGAATGTTGTGTGTTGCCTGGTAGAGATCTAAGCGAAGAGCAGATCACTCGTCCAAAAGAGTCCTACCGTCTCTAGTGGGTCGCTAGGTGTGATCTAGCAATCTCAAGAATGAAGAGGCCATGGCCCGCGTTGGACAGTAGTGCCACAGAAAAACAAAATATGGTGTAAAAGAATGAAGATGTCATTAAATAATATCGACAACGGCCTCAGACTGTGATTAACATCAATTTATTTCAATTTGAAACTGCGCGCCAGCCTATCAGGGCACTTTCACAAGTAGACTTACTTTTAGAACTACACCCTTGTCAGCCTCATTAAGTATGTATTACAGCTTGCTGATCATATTTTGAAGTTTCCAAAGCCGTTGTATATTTGGATCCTTGCTTTCCATTGCACACAGGTACTGCATATCTGTAACGATACAAAAAAATACCACTATAACCGATTAAACTTACCAGGCGTGCTTTAACATTCAGTTTATTTGCCAATGTCATCATCATCATCATAATCATCATCATCATCAGTACAAACATTATCCATTTACACGCCAATCATTCCAAGCCCTACATGTCAAATTAAACATGCATTCGCCATCCCAAAGCCTTACGACGAACGTCATTATTAAGATGATGATGATAATAATAATAATAATAATGTCCGTGAAGTTCTCTCAACACATAATAAGAGGGTACGGACTTATGTGATTAAGTAGTTACCTCAATAAACAAACTGATTAACTAGTACAGTGATTTAAATAATACGTACCAATCAACTGTTAAAAAACCCACAGAACATAAATTTTTAAATGGATAGAGCAATTATAGTTCTCGTTCGTGTAAATCAAACACAAAAACAACACTGGATTTTGACTTTTTAAAATGACGCTGGCTCCGACGACGAGCATGCGACATGTTATGAGGAAGACGATGACTAAACAATTACAGCAGCGGATGTGCCTGCGGCAGGTGACAAGTGGAATGAGAATTAAAATTTAAAACACGTCATCACACATGAACTTACCCCAGAAACCTAAACCATTAAACTCTAAGAAACTCTTCCTACATCTGTGTCAACCAGCGCACTATTAATAAAGAAATCTCACTGAAATTTTTTCAGCATAAGGAAATGAGCAGATTCATGCAAGCGCATGACACCCTAGGAATAAAACAATGTGAACATATGGCCAACGACGTCTCTACAGACGCAGCCGCGTCCATATCTAAAACTAATCTCTTAAATGGTCTCAGAATAGAATAAGAAGTTGAAATTACTATGATTACAATTTGACACCGACGATTAAACCGGCTGCGGCATCAGAGTTTATTCCGACGCTAGCCACACGAACCTAAGTAGTACAACCCACCCAGCTATTCAATCGGCCGGCATGTCTTTTTCTCAAGGAATCTAAATGGTCTAAGTGGCGGGGCGGTGATATTACTAACACTTGTCACTATTAATGTTGTTTATTTTAATTCCTGATGTTGACATATACAGATCGCTGCATATGGATGCGCCCTTGAAAAATTGTATTCACTGCTAGCTTTGGTACGCGTGCACAACTTGTCACTTCCGAGTTAAAAACCAGACTCCTTTTGCGTTAAGTTTTCCAAAACGCGTAAGTTTTAAGTTCATCCTCTCTTAAAATTTCTTATTATACCCGATTGGCCAATGTTAAATTTCGCTGTTCCCTAATAGGTCCAAAAGTCAGAATTTTTAAATACGTTAACCCCATTGGCTTCCATTAATGTAATGTCGTTCCATTGCCGTCGCCCGCGTGAACTTCACGCGTCTCACTAATTTCTTTAGAGTCCAAGCGTGCCTAACATTGTAAATCTTTCCCGCACGATTTAAAATGTCCCAAAAGCTGTCAAGGTTTTCAAAGTCAGTTTTTTTTTCAACCTTCCTTATCCCACACATTTTGACACTGACAAACATCGAAATTGTTAGCTTGCTATACCCGCCATAAACTCTCTCTCCCTTTGAGTTGAAATACTGACACTCTACAATTTCTCCTCCATCATAAACCTAACCAACAATTTAAACAGTTCTGACCTATGCTTTAAATGTACAATTTTGACTCTTAATAAAGGACTTACTCCCTGTACCGGTTAGAGTACTTGAGCGTCATGTTGTATTTAAAGTATCAATGTCAGGTTTTTCCGTCCTGCTACAGCTTTATTTGTTTCAATTCATATTACGAAACGCAATTAACTTCGCTGCATGTATCAGTAATTACTGCAGTCATCAGGCGCAACCAGGAACAGGTAGCGAAGTTAAGTGCACGTTCTAATTTGAATATACACACATAAAATTGTATGACGACGGAACAACCATGACGCCGAACCATACGTTGTGTCATGAGGGCAATGACGGCAATGCAAGAGTTGAAGCTAATTAGTCTAGGATAGGGCTGGAAATAATATCTTTGAGTCTTCCGCAATTATTATTAATTATAGCATTATTATGTTTTATGCATATTATAATTATTATATTACATTTCTAACAAAGTCCTCGTCGAGGAATGCGATAAGAAGAAAATATGGCAGTAACTGGAGCTGCTACTACTTGCTTTTGGAAAAAAAAAATTAAAAACGTTTCGTCCGATGTCACGTATTCGGCCAGTCGCCGCCAGGCGTCAGGCAGGCAATCCAATGGTAAACATCCAGTCAGCACTTCGCACAGCTCCCGATTTCTGTAAAAACGTTTCACTCGCGTATTATTTGGTAGCAACTGTAGTTCATATACAATTTCTACGCAGTTATATACGTATATATATTTCTTCGCAATATACAGACGCTGGTCGGGCAAAAGAAATAAAAAAAAACTGGGACAGCAGTGAATGCCGCGTATCGTTTGGGGGCACGCGTATCATAGGTTCATCAGCCATGTAGAAACTAAAAAAAAATCCAATTTCAAAGACAATCTCTCACATATCCTCAAGTACCGTAACCCAAGTTAACCCAAGAACATGACGTAATGCAGCAACCCAGACACATTCTTGATGGTCTACTCTGCAGACGAAAGCAGCAATCTCCTCCGAAACGTCGGTACATATATAATATACTCATCAACATGGAATAGTCTACAAGGAGACTTAAATCTACATTGACACCTTGAAGATGGGGATGGAGTCAGTCCCTGAAATGTTGGAGAACTTTCACACCTTGACGCAGCTGTCTGCCCGTGAAGACTTTATTGAATTCTGTCGCCGCGAAAAGTTTCAAGACTTCTACACTAACAGCGCCGTGTGAATCCGAAGTCTCGCAACCTAAACGCGTCTAAACCCATCTAATCCTTAACAAAACGTGTTCCATTAATAAATATCAATCAGCATGACTAATAAAAACATACAACTCGTACAGAAACTCAAATGTGGGAGGAAGAGATGAAAAAATCCCATCAGCGACAAGTTTATTGAGGAAGACCGCCTCGAAACGGAGGAGTACTTTGTTTGATGTGTTTCAGAACAGAATTGAGGATTGGAAACATACGGAACTAACAGCAGACACCAGCGATTAAACCAACGCTAAGGTCTACAACAATTATTTGATATGAGACAGGGCCAATGATGACAATGCACTGGCATCCATGATAGTTTAAACTATAAGAATTAAATTCAATTCGGTCACTATGTCTCCACAGTTACACTTAAAACTAGAAGGTCTTTTGGGAAGGACCCTACATATGTTGTTTCGCGCAGTTAACTTTCGATAATGTCAGTAGTGTCAGTTTTTCTGAAAAGATAACGAAACTGTGTTTCAGTTCATACATTGGGCCTTCAAGACAATAACATTCGTTTGGATGGATACAAACAGAAAGTAGCAACACGCCAAGTTTGAAGTTCTAAATGCCGTGACTAAGAAGGTTACCGTCCCCTAAAACGCGATGCCGTGTAGTCTGGTAGGAATCTGCCTACGTTTCGGAGGGACGTATGTCTTCCTCGTCGGTAAATTTTGTACCATACTACACGGCATCACCCCCCAGAAGACGGGGATCTTCTAAAGAAAATCAGTAGTTGAAGTAGAAGAGTTAATAATATTTTGAATAAATTAATTCTGCTTATCCAATTACGAGATTGTAATAAGGAAACATAAGACCAATTAAGTACTATGCCTATGCAAAATCTTAACATAATGCATCTAGAATTGTTGGGAGCACACATTTATACTTTTTGTTTTATAACAAGACCGGGCCGCTCAGAGGATGTCGCTTCGTCTCTTCAGCCAGCTCCATTTAAAAAAAAAAAAGCGCGCGCGCGCGCGCACACACACACACACACACACACTTGCTTACCGCCAGTACGCAGGTAGTCGTTCAGAGGTTCGGCCAACACACTCGCCGGCACAGCCATGTTGAGTCGCGGGAACAGTGCCCCCGTGCAAGTGTCCATAATGTTGCAAGATATAAGCCCCACCAGGTCGCCGGTGCTCCTGAACAAGGCGCCCCCGCTTGCACCTGACTGGACGCAGCAAGTTGTCTGCAGCATGGCCACTGGGTCCGACACGCGGGTCACAACGCCACGTGTCACTGTCGGCCGGACGTTGTCATCTTCCGAGAAAAGTGAGAACCCCGCAGCGATCACAGGCTCCCCTGGAGGTTTCATCAGAAGATACGAAAATAGTCTTGATTACAATTATGTCGACAACGCGTGCAACCATTACGTAGGAGTTACCAAGGCGCAAGTCAGGATTGAGGGGGGAACGGCGGTTTCAAAAAGTGCTTACGAAACACTACACCTTTTTATAGTCCCTTCTCACAAACACTAATACATGTTTTAATTCCTTAGCCTAATTATTCATACTACTTCTACTACTACTACTACTGCTACTACTACTAATAATAATAGAAGTTATCGTTGCCTCTTTTATGTGCGTATATTTTTCGTGTTATTACTTCGAGACAGGCTTTTCACTGACTTACATTTGGGAGATGCTTGGTTCGAATCTTTGGCGTAACACCATATACCCCGACAGTTTTGTGATTTTCCTGTCTCTCGGGCCAACTCTATTGGCAGTACCCTAACCTAGGCCACAGCCGTTTCGCTCTACATCTTTCACAGTTCATTGTTTGTTAATCATCATTCCATTCGACAATATACAGCAGGAGACGCTGAGAGCGTAGTTAAATAAATCATAAATGAATAAATAAAACTAACTTTGCATCCATACATACGAGTATATTCGTTAATGAGTTCACCTGCAGTGAACTACTAATGTATTATTTTATTTACGAAATAAGTTTCTTATTTTGCATGCATTCAGCAGAACAAATTTGGAGGAAAATTAAAGCTTGCAAGCGGTATTTCTCAATATTTTCTAACAAGATTATATGTCTGGAGAACAGTATTTTGTCTTTTATGTATGGGGTTCTGTCTTAAACCAAGATAGGCTGGGATGTTCCTACGACTAAAGGTAATTACGCACATTATTATTATTATTATTATTATTAGCAACGCTATTTCAGCTACATAGACAAAATAGCACTGAATGTGTGACAAGAAGCTCCGGAATAGTTAGCAGGTATGGACATGGAGGCGGCGGTCGTGACCAACTAAAAGGAAAAGTCCTGACGGTCGCCGGCAGCGACAAAAAAAACACACACACACACAAAAATTCTCATTTAAGGTGCCTGGTAGGTAAGCTGAGGGAGGCTCATCCCAAACAAAATCTAGCATATTACGACTACACCAAGACAATTCGATTCACCGAGTACCTCTCTCTAAATACGGACCTGCTGAGGAAGACAAACAAAGGCTGCATTTCCAATTTTTTAGAAGTGTTCGGTCAAACGTAACATTTGCGCAATAGGTAAAAGCTGGGAATAAATGCGGTAGGGGTGCTGATTTTACTGCTTGCGATAGCGGAATATCATTTAAATAGACTGTATTCACAAGCCTATTAGGCTTATCATTTTGTAATACAATTTACAGCTCGTCATGCAATCTTTTCTCCGAGACAAAATTGAGCGAGATAAATAAAAAATAAATATTGGTCTTCATGTACAGTACCTGTTATTATTGTCAGATTTTGAAACTTGATCTTTTTCGACAGACTTTAGAAAAACGCTCAATTTATGAAATTTCATAAAAATCCGTCCAGTGGGAGCAGAGTTGTTCCATGCGGACGGACCGACGGACAGGCAAACGACGTGACAAAACTAGCAGCCTCTTTTTGCGATTTTGCAAACGCGCCTAAAAAACCAACAGTGGGTCGTAACATGCGTATTATTATTATTATTATTATTATTATATCAGAACATCGCCGTGGCCCAAACTGATTATGTCCGACTACATTCCGGCCCCTGGAACACATTTTTTTCGTCAATGGTATAGGAAATTCTAATATAGATAGCTGCTGTCCACAGAAAAGAGAAATTTTGGTAGCTCTAAGTTCTGAACAGGTGGATTTGAAAAAGGAATTCTAGCAGGAAGATGAAACGTAATGTGGACGCCATTGTGGTTTGACCAGGATACTCTATGTATGGTGAAAGACCGTGACTATCAAGATCACAGCCACAATTCACTCAATAAGACAGATAATTTTCTGGTTTTGCTCAGTTTCTTGTATAGTTCTGTCACTAACAAGTTACAGAAGGGAAGGATATTAAGGTAATACAACAGCAAAGAAAAACGCCCAATTAAAGAATAAATTAAATTGCAACATAACTTCAATCAATATTATCGATATATTATTACTATTACATCTACTAAGCCAGGTATATATAATCTTTACGTCGGAATGGAGGGCAGGAGTAGCCTGAAAGCTGCGAGAATGTCTAACTCAAGTAGCTCAGCGAAAGAAGCTTTGAAAATGAACTGTAAACCAGTAACATGACCGTACAAACTTCCACTTCAGTTATTTTAGCAGTATTTTAATAACTTAAAAAACAGCGAATTTATCAGTCAATCGAGCATTCCAGCTCTAAATTACAAATTCCTCAAGTCAGGCATCTGTTGAGCTTATGCTGCGACCTTCACTTGCTCTTTAGTGTGTGATCTTGAGAATGTTTTCTGCTTACATTCTGGAGGTTAACTACCTGTTCTCTCGGCACACTTACTAAATATAGCCGACGGTCGTTTATTGGTAATGCTCACAGACTCCTTGACAGACATATTTATTCTCGTGCCTCGCTAATTCAACTGGTTTCCAAACTCATCATATCCTCTGAGTCATGCTCTTCACGCTTAATCATATTTGTAAAATACACTGAATTGGAGGGAGCTTATCGATTGAATTACGAAAGTCAGATACCAGTACTGCTTACCAGGAGATAGTGAAACATATTTTCACATTGTTTTCGCAAAGTACAAAAAATAATTCAATCCGAAAAGTTCATCTTTTAAATTATTCATTGCAGTTTGGAACAGGGCGGCCTAGAAAAAGTCACAGGGTGAATTTCATGCCGGCCCAAATGCATATTTCTGTGTACCGTTTCTAACGTGCGAGTGTTGCAGTTATTTACTGTGAATAAGTGAAGTTAGAATTTTTAGAGTACGCAATATTTTCCATTTTTCGAGAGAGTTTCCTAAAGGACGTCCTTATAAACCAGTTCAATAAAATCGTGTCGATAATTATAATCTGAAACCGACAGTCTGCTCGTCTTCAATCCTCTAACACCTGAAGAATCGTTCTGACTAAATATGAATCAATGCGGAGCCCGTAAAGTAAAAATGTACACTCTGGACGCAAAAATGACATAAAACCGTTCAAAACACGAACTGTCATTTTAAAAAATAAAATGTTTACGCACATATATGAAAAATAAAATTTTTATATTCATTACTTAAACTGAAAACCCACTATATAAGAATAAGGAAGAAAATAAAAATGCAATAACACAATCCAAATTATAATTACTCATTTCATTCTGAAGGAAACGTGTTTGCGGAACCTCTGCAAGTTTAGCATTGCAACGTAAAAGTAGGGTCTATAGTATACAACTGTACGAATTCGCATCTCCATGAAGGTAAAAAGACAAATATTTGAGTAAACTCTATCCGAATCCAGCCCCTTAATCTCAGCAGCAATACATAATGCGATCCGCCGTAGTGTACATGTAAGGTCATTCGACAGCTGTATGATACGAGAGCACAGACACTAATGCATCAGATATAACTTCAGACGCCCCTCAGAAACGTCACATTTAAATGTTTGCAGTTGTAACCTGTCTGTCAAGACTGTTACAAACCTATTCATGATATTAGGACATACTTACTCTTATATGGTAAACTGCTTCATAATGGAATATGTGGAATAAATTACATACAGTATCTACCTAGGAATTTCTTGAATCTATAAGGCAAGGTTCACAAATAGTTCTGAAATGCAGTAGTAACAACATCGTTGCTGAAATATTCACGAACTAAATTGACACTTATTACAATAAACCTACGCAAATTACTCTTTCGTGTAAATAATTCTACTGCTTGTTGTATTCGTGCCATCTGAATAAGGAATTGTTTCGTCTCTCCCTACGTGTTACTGCAAATATTCTCTTAAAACATTTCCTGTTGACTTCAAGGGGATGTTCTCAAGTACGCGAGTTCCAGTTCCATTCGCGATGTGGGCTTTTGCCCGTGATTTTCTGGGTTTGTCATAACTCATACTCAGTCGCCTGCATAAATAGAATTTCGACACGATTACCGGTGTATACAGTACACGATTAACAGGCTGCAGGAGGAATGATAAATGACGTGCTAATATTCATGTTCTTCACACCATTTGTAATAAAGGAAATAGAAGAAAATTAGGAGAGGAAAACTGTACTCCCAGAATAGTTCGGGAATATGAACAACGCAGAAAAACTACGAAGAAAGAAAAACGCGTCTTCAAAGAATAATACGGGAAGGCGCGGAAAGTAGCCAAACGAGGCACAAAAGGAAAGCGTGTACTCATCGCATAGCGCCGGGACGGTCAGAAATATGGAAATATTGCCAGAAAATGTAATAGTACAAGGTAGTACAAGATAAAAAATACAGAATTAACGGAGTAGTAAAGGAACCTGCGTGCTCACACAATAATGCAGGAAGGTGAATCATATGGAATTACAGAGCATAAAAGGACATGTCTGCTTTCAAATCGCAACTTAATGTACCATTACTAAACCGACAGCACAAAGCAGCTAATTAAAACGCAGTAAAAACTCAACTAAGACTCCCTTTTGTTTTTATTAATAGCTATCTTCTGATGAAACTGCATCAAGCAACAAATAAGTAAATACTGAAATTGTAGATGGTCTTGGAATTGACGGTGTGGTGGATTTTTATCTCATCCAAATAGCATGAATAGCCACTTATGCTACTGCTTGTCCACTGTACGTATTTACTGGGACAACTCTATGGAAATATATATGCTCTTATGAAAAGCATTTTCGTGGATATGAAACAGCTGCACTGGATACCACGTACATCGTCATTTCGAACGAGTATATCCGTAAAATACGAAGGACAGAACAAGTAACGACAATTGCAGCAAGCAACAAATGCTTGCAATGTTCCATGATACATGACGAAATTGAAACTTCATAATTTGTTTGTACAGAGTAAACTTCCTTTCGGTATGACATTCTATCACTGAGTAATTTTAAGAACAAGCATGTGACTGTAAACTAAACGTCAGAAGTGAACGTGACATTTAAAAGTACAAGCAAAAATCATTAACAACGCCAAATATTTAGCCTCAGTAACATACACAACATGATTTCTGACCTGAATGTACGGTTCACCCCACAGAAGATACATAACACCATCAGAAATTTCTGATTTTCTTGCAAACTACTCCGAAAGGAAAAATAATGAGTCCACCAGTGCCAAACGCGAAGCATAATGCTATCTAGCTACATGTGATTAATTACCCACATATGGATTGGTACACCGGAAGGAAGGAAGAGAGAGGTTACTGTCAACTAATTATTGGACCACGGAAAGAAGCTTTATCAAATACATAAGCTGTGCACTGTGGTATGGTGAGGTGATTCGTGCCTTTATTGAAAAAATGAGAAAGGAAGTTTTTGTCTCCTAGTTTTAAATATACTGGCATTTTTATGAAGGAAATTAGAAAACATGACAATATAATTAAAGATTTGAACCCGGAACACACAGACAGCAGAAGGAAATGTTTATTGCCAAGTATTTTTAACAGATCTAAAAAAATGCGCCATAGTAGAGGTGGTATGTTCTGTACCTTTACTTGTCTGGTGTTTACATGGATCAAATGGGGATTCCGATCGGATAAAATGTCGGACATCAACTGTAATAAGAATGATAAAACTTCGCTGTTAAACATAACAGCACACTTTCATTGTGCTAAGGAATTTGTATAAATATTCATTCAAAAGGTGAAATATTAGCATGTAGACTGTTATTTAGCGATCTGGAATTATGATTTATGAAGAAAAGACAAACGTCCTTAGAGAAATGCATTAAAGTACTCGAGGCTGGAGATGACTGCAGTTATTCTACGCAAAGAAACGTAGGTGTATAGTAACAAACACCTACACAACCTTGAAGGTACTGAGTGACTGCACGTCACACATCCTTCGGCAAAGTTGATTTCGACACCATCGTCTGACGCAGTCAAACCCCAATATGGCGTCACTGTTCGTACACCGCAGTTTGTGGCGACATTTCGAAGGAGGTGGTAAACCGAAATACTGTATAACAGGAAATTTCACGTCACAGACTTTCATGGGTGCTAAGTGAGGGTGGCACTCTATCGAGGGTTGGCTGTATTTCCATATAGCAGATCAACTGCATGACTTGCGTGGGAAGTCGTAAATACCAGAGCTTATGAATCTGTGGTTCTTAGGCACCAGCGATGAATCACGTACAGGGTGCATTCAGCGTATGGGAATGTTAGTATTTCCTTCCTAACTATGTTGGAGCGATGCTGGCACTTCTGCGTATTTTACCAATTACTCCAAGACACACATAGGGCGGCCTGAACAGTCGCATGTACCTACAATGAACGGCCTGTCAAACTTCGCAGATATGAAAATATCCAGAGGGCATTTAGAACAACTCCTTTGCGGTTTTGCGGCTTCGGTCCTCTTAAATTTTGTCTCAGCCGGTGAAGCTTGGCGGTCAAGACACGGACGTGAGTTCTCGAACACATGAAATTCCAACAATAATCAGTGTAATACTAAATGTGCATAACTGTAAACATACCATATCACTTATTTATTAAGACTTCTTCCGTTGTCACAATTCACATCTGAAGAAGGAAACAGTTTCCAAAACGTTGTGTGGTGTTGTATGTTGTGACAATGAAAAAAGTCCTAATAAACACGACAGAACTGACGTTAAAACAGTGTCAAAAATAAATTCGATACAAACGTACTATCTTTCTGGGAAACAGGTTTTTTTTTTTTAATTGTGGGCTATGGCTTTCTTTTTGGCAAGATGGGCTTGAGGATTCAACTACTACGCCCAGACAAAGCAATCCGTCTGCGACCAGTTTCAAGGAAAATGGATTCAGAGGTTGGTAGCTAGAAGATTCGGATGCCTTAAAGATGATGGATATGTAAACCGGCTACATGGATTACAGGGATAGAGGCTTTCAAATAGGTTTACATCATGCCATCATCACATATGGCGGTTGTAAACAGATCATGCCTAAATTTTCAAGTTTTCATCATTGCAAAAATGACCTGCACGCAGAAAACGTTCATGGCGGGCAGGGTATTACCTTTAACAGCCGGGATACTGGAGAAATTTACTGAGCGGAATGTTGTCCCAGGTCCCGTTCTCAAAACGGCAGCGTCATAGGCGAAGCCATCTCTACTCCGGAACAAAACACTTGCGAAGTACTGTTTACTGTTCCAGTAGATCTTCACTCCATAATTTTGTGCCTGTGAAGGGAAAATTAAAAGGCAATGCGGAACAACAGACTCAACTTTTTAAAAACAACTGCCTCTATGCGGCAGAAGGATACATTTCTCTGCAATTGCAGAGCTGCACGCATCAGCTGTTTATTTCTCTGTGTCATCTCTTTTTTCCTTTTTGTAAAATCATTTGGTGAAGATAGATGATCCTTACGTCACCTGTTCTAAATACGTGATACCCTCATGCAATCATGCATTATTGTTACCACATTCGCACTTCAGGGTATATTTGAACTGCATATTAAACATTAATGGTCCCGTTTTGGGGCGGGTTCGCCTAAGTCGCGAAAAGCGCCTTTTAGCTTCGGCATGTACGTCCATCCGTCTGTCTCACCACATGTATTAACTCGGTCCCCAATGGATGGATTTGCATCAACTTTTATAATGGAGACTTTTATTACTGACCGAAGTTTGTTAAAACCGGAAGAAATATCGGGCATTTTTACAGGAAGACCGAAGTAACTTCATATTGTTAGGACACAAAATCGCCAAAAATTCTATCTTTTCGAGAGTGTATCTAGTTTTACTAAATGTTCATTGAAATAAAGTTCGCCACTTATGATTTAATCCTATGAAGACTCAACTGCAGCCACATTATATACAGTATAATCAGTTCGTACCTCAAAGTAAGAGCGTGTGCAACAAGCAGAAAGACCAACCGGTGAATTGTTTATAGCTCTATTGTTCTCTGTGACGTACGAGTTAAGTCTTTACATATATCGTGTAATAAGTTCAACATTCAAAGTGTTGAATCACAAGAGACGTGAGTGAATATTTTGAAGATAGGGCAGATAGATGGTACTTTGGCTGGCTAAAGTTTTCAAGCTGCAGAATGAAGGTACGTGCTGTCAAATTATATTACCATATTGACTGCTTTATAGCACCCCTTTTTTTGTCGACAGAGAAATATGCAGCTCAAAAATGGAAGGGCCACGCAGTGTTGCGTTTCCATGGTAACAATTGTTACGCGAACACACAACAATGTTACGTTACAGGAAGATTGCCTAGCTTGTTAGCACTTTCACAAGAGAGTTGGCATATATACCAGACTAGCGGGAATTCTTTTTTTTTTTTTCACGGATCAGGAGCTCTGAGCTATTCTAAAACAGGTTTATTCTGAAGCTACTTTTATTTCATTCGGACTCGCGTTCCGTAAATGGGACCATCGGATGGTATGTAATGTAATGACGTATAAATGTATCAAACTGAATACCACATTTCTTCGTCCTTCTGCTGGCTTTGTCCTTCATGCTTCGCAGATGCAGCAATAACTTCAGTGCATGAAAATCTGAATACCATGACACATTAACGACGGTCAAAATGATATGCACACTTTAGCTAGCCGCCTAAATCTATTATCATAAAGAAGAGAGACACAGAGAGATCAGGAGCCAGCCGAAATTAATATTGCAACGTTGAACCCATCATATCGAGACATAGATTAGCTTTCACATCAATTTCGTATTATTACTTTATCTGATAATGGCAGCAGAACTACCTCTCGAAACGTTGAGTACAGGGGCGAGCGATGCGGCCGCCCCAGGCAGTAGATTCCAAGAGGTAGAAAAATGGAAGGCAAAATTAATATTTCAGATAACAAAATTTTATTTTCAGCCCTCAACAAATCTTAAATTATTGACGAATAAAGGCAAATTTAACAAATGTGATTTTTTAATGTTCGTAACTTCTGCCAGCGGCGGCCATTGTGATTGCTCGCCCCGCGCGCCTGCGCCTAGCTACGCCACTGGACGTGAATATTAAGTACGCTTCAGAAGATAGATAATGCCCAGTGTTGTATTCTTATGTCACAAAGATTTAGAGAATCATTACATGATTTTTGACTATTCCGTAGGGTAAGAAGAAATCTGTGAAGGTTGATGAGAGACTTACATTACTAACAACATGCGAACAAGTCAGTATAATGCCGTCATGAGAATCGACGACAACCCCAGAACCCCAGTGGACTCCGCATCGCACCAGCACCACGCTGTCATCTACTCCGGCTGAAAGAACAAGCTTTTTAGGTTCACATGTAAACTCTCCACTTTAATATAAACATTGGACTCTGAAGCACAGACAACATTCATGTGTCACCTTGCACGATTACCACACATCACTGCCCAATACAGAACGATCTGCAGACCTAAAACGAATTCTGTAAGAACATTTCAACTGTGGCTAGTTACATGCATATATTACGTTCAGGAAGTACTCATAATGCCAGACCTCAGATGCTTTTAAGTTTTAACAGGACCACGTTTATTGTAGAGGAAGGCGACTGGACGCAAATGTAAGCTTAACAATATACTGGCCCACATAAATCTGCTTGCTTTGCTCGGCATATGAAAGACAAACAGCGCTCCTACAAAATAACACTAACAAAACAACAACAACGACGACAAATTCAAATCTCATACAATTTTTCCGCGCTCGTTGTTGAATTTACATTTGGGTTCCTCGCAAGTCACATTAAGAGACGTAAACAGGAAGATTGTGCGGTCTATATATTATTTTTCAGCCTAGTTATTATTCAGGCACGCATGTTTATTATTATGTCCTTTCCTTACCAGAACCATAACATATTACAGCATGATGAAATTTTGGATCAGTCCTATGAGTATGTCCAGTTATGAATTAGCAGACAGTTAACTCAACCACAAAACTTCAGTCGTCTGCAGGCCAGAGCTCAAATGTGTCTAATATGTCATCCATGACAAAAAAAAAAAAGACGTGAGATAGAAATGGAGAGTGGCTGAATCATTTTTACACACCTTGTAAAAAATATTTTGTCACTGTCTTTCGTAATTTTACCACAAAATATTTCAATGTGAGGGAAGTTACATGAAATCTTAATCAGAATCAGGTGAGGAAATACATCGAACTACCCTAGTATGAGCAGTTCTTACTGAACTGTTTATAATGTTCTGTTTACCGTCATGATTATACTCGTATCAACCCTTGGAACAGAAAAAAAAGATAGGCAATTGGTATAAAGCAACATTGAGGCGCCTTCGTACCACAACATGCAATGCGCATGCGCCATATTGTCATCTGTGGCCTGCTCGGCTCTACGATGTTTTTCCACATTACCTCATAAACATAACGATTTTAGAACATAAAATGTGTTTTGATTTTCTCTACAACTTTTGTTTGCAACATCTCACTCTAAGAAGAACTGAGCGAGATATCATCAAAAACACGTATTGGTCTTCATATAAATTATCCTTTATTCTTGTCAGATTTTAATAAAACTTAAATTTTATCGACAGATTTTCAAAAAATACTCAAATATACAATTTCATGACAATCCGTCCAGTGACAGCCGAGTTTTTCCACGCGGACGGACGGACAGACTGCCGGAGAGACAGATATGACGAAGCTAATAGTCGCTTTTCGCAATTTTGCGAGCGTACCAAAGTAATCTACTGTACAGATAAAGATTCAGTTTGTAACTCACCGAGAACACAGTATGCAAACATCAGAAAGGCAAGCTGGTTTATGATTTGTACGGAAATAACGGCCGTTTGCTGTATGAACCAAAACAAAAATAAGTTTTAGCTTCAAAATGTTCCCGGAATCACTTTATTTCTGAGAAACACAAAACAGTACAATCATTCAGCCACACTTCCTTAAAAATAATGCCCTTGTGTAAATATACACTTCTGCCAGCGACTGTCAATATGTTGGAAACATTCCTGGAAGCTTTTATAAAGGCCTTTACAGCTCTTCCGTCGCATTCTTAATGATTTCAGTAGCATCAAAAAGCGCCGTCCCTTTAATGCTGGTTTTAGTCGATGGAATAGGAAAAATCAGCTGCAGCCAGGTCAGGTGAGTATAGGGAATGCTCCAGTGTTGTCACATTGTTCTTTGATAAGAAATCCTTGACCAAAACCGACCGGTGTGCGGGAGCATTGTCGTGAAGGAGAAACCAACTGTTGATGCTCCATTTTTCGGGGCGTTTCTTTCTGACTACACCCTTCGACGACAGAAGTCAAAGTAAATTTCTTCATTCACAGCAGAAACTCCTGTAAATTATATCGGCGAATTCTGGGAAAAATTTGAACCTATTACGCCGTGTGGACAAAATTTAGAGTTTTCAACGTTAAACGTGGCGGCAGTGGTTTGATGGGGGTAAGCACATAAGAAATTAGCTTAGAATTGGAACCTTCTTACTGTGATTCGGTTGATGGAATCATATACTAGAAAATACATTAGAGCTAAAGGCCCTAGTACTGATTTATTATGGTTATTCATTGCTTATAGAGGGACGTCTGTAAATCAGATTACACTGCGTCGGATAGTAGATAATTAGAGAAATGCACTGGAAATGAAGCGGTTGAGGCTAAGTCTGAGCTATAATCCAGGGGAAGAACACGAGCAATCACAGAACGTCCGGTTGCTGGGCTGAAATTTGGAGCCGGGACCTCCAGAATACGAATCAGTAATGCTATACATTCCACTACTGTGTTCGGTAAAAATAGTGCTATTCATTCACTGTTTATTTAATGACCTCGTCAGTGACTCGGTGTATATAGTACTGAGTGGCAGGATGACTAACCCCTTAAAGACTGTGATTATCCTGAATTATATTTAAAGATTCAGTTCGTACCGCGCAGGAAACACATTCCGTCCCAGTTATAAAAACCAATCCGTTGATGTATGGGGAAATAATCGCTGTTTGTTCTGAAATCCATACAATACAAACACACACACACATGCATTCTGTAGAATTTTAGACGCGTACCAAATATTGCGAAAAGAGACTACTAGCTTCGCCATGTCTGTCTGTCCATCTGTAAGAAACAACTCGCCTCCCACTAGACGGATTTTCAGGAAATTTTATATTTGAGCATTATTTAAAAAAATTTGTCGAGAAAATTCAACATGTATTCAATTCTGAAAAGAATAACGGATACTTTACATTAGACTAATATACCGCTTTCTCCCAGAATCGTGCCGTTTGTGAGATAATAATGTGGAAAAATGTAGAAGAGCCAGACAAGTCACATATGACAATATAATATGGTGCATGAGCTTTGCATGCTGGATAACTAAGGCTACAGACAAACACTCAGACTATGGAATATTTACTGCTTCTCCATGGCAACAATGGTTACGCGAATGCGCCTCAACGTTACGTTTATATGCCCATTGCCTGTCTTGTTTAATGCTAAACGCAGTGGTACATAAAGTAACCACTGGGCTTTAAAAGCTTAATGAATAACTCATCTGAAGATATGTGGAAGGAAAATCATCAGGCTGGATAGTCAGTACCAGGACTGAGATTTGAATATAAATAAATATGTTGGGAGTGACAAAACTTCAGAACGGTCCTCGATGATACTCGAATTAAAGCGTTTAAGATAACACAAGTTAACTTTCAAAATCTATCTACATGCATAGCGACCGCCTCTGTGGTCTAGTGGTCAGAGTTTCTGGCTACAGATACAGAGGTCCCGTGTTCGATCCCCGGCGCTACCAGATTTTCTGAGTAGTAGTGGGTCTGGAACGGGGTCCACTCAGCTTCGTGAGCCTTGTGAGGTCAATGGTGGAGCTACTTGAATGAAAAAAGTAGCGGCTCCAGGTCTAGAAAACAGAGATTAACGGCTGTGGGGACCCGTTACGCTGACCACGTGACACCCCTCTATCCGCAAAAGTTGGCACTAACTTCGC
>Ga0136643_10002591_pt1 | contig 23618 bp, 20 predicted proteins | sample TergutLab28metaG_FD_96883 | JGI IMG/M metagenome (GOLD analysis project Ga0136643, IMG submission 96883) | Labiotermes labralis P1 segment gut microbial communities from Petit-Saut dam, French Guiana - Lab288 P1 (version 3) (version 3) | ecosystem: Host-associated > Arthropoda: Insects >... | reverse complement strand
GATGTTAAGTACAGATATTAACATTACAGAAACCACATATTCCTGCCAGTTTTAATATGTATTTGGTAATCAGTAAGTGTGTAACAGCTGTCAAAGTTTCAAACTTCTCTGGCCATTATCTCCTTAACCGTTCAACTTTGGACATTGGTGTTTTGGGTTATATCGGTATACTTTAACATAAGGAACACCCTCCCGAAGTCTGGCACATTCCTCCTGGGACACCCTGTATTTGATCTACCTACATATGTCTCTGCCCTGCATGTGACTTGTATTAGCAACTAAACCCTTTGTCAGGTTTTCATGAAACTCAATACAGCAGTTCTTTAAAGTAGGTTTTGAGCAAACATGAATTCCATGAAAATCAGTAAAGTGACAGTCATACTCTAGTTGAGGGCATAAACAAGTTTCTGCCTTTAATTCCATATTCCATGACTGATTTCAATGAAATGCGGTCTAGACCTCCATGTGACAGTTCAGCATTTGAGTAGTATGAAAATTGGTACAGGGAAAGCCATACTTTATTTAAGGTCATAAATGGACTTGAGTCCACTTTTTCTGTTTGTTTGATATGGATAAAATTGCATATGAAAGATCACGATACAATGCTTATTGAGCAGGTGTGAGTTTTTTTAAAATTGATGCAATGAAAGGCATACTCTGCTTACAGGTGTAAATGAAATTTTCCCCATATTTCCCATATTTTTTGCCCAACTTGCATAAAATTCATTATAGGCATATCCACAAAACTTTACTGAAGGATTGTCACCTTTGTGAAAGTCACTGCCAAAAAAGCCTTACTTTACCTTCGAGCATGATTCGTATTCTGTCCATACTTCAGATGTTTATTGTCTGGCTTTATTGAAATTTTGTATAAGGACTGAATACATTGCTGCTGTGTATTTATGGTTTTCATCAAAGTCAGCAAAGGCAAAACCATATTTTTCTTATGGGCATAAATGAAATTACGTTTATGTGTGTACCATGAAACGTATGAATTTTGAGGACACAATGGATCCTGATATATTGGGATCCAAGTACCAAGTGCCATAGCACAAATCCCAGAAGAATGGAATTCTCAAACCATATGACACTTTGAATCCCTTGCCACTTGGTACAGTCTGTGTACTGTGTCATGCTGTCTTCTGTATGCTTGAACCTCTTCCTCACTTAAGAGTCAAAAATTATTATATTGTGCATTTACAGGAGGATGTTGATGCTGGAGCCATACTAGTGCAGGAATCGGTACAAATCAAGCTGGGGGATACTGAGGAAACTCTTCAGGAGCGTGTGAAACTGACCGAGCACAAGGTGTTCCCTAAAGCTCTTACACTGGTAGCTACAGGAAAAGTTTCCCTGGATGAGACTGGAAAATTGGTATGGAAGCAGTGATGGTCAGGATGCACTCAACAGTTGCCGGTCCAGCGGGCAGTGTTGCATTTGCCCAGTACTGATGCATATAGTAATGCACCTTTCTTGTGTCTATGTTTCTTAAGGTTTTGAAATGAAATTTTAAATTGTCAGATTTTCTTGACAAATGTTTTCACTGTTGTTATGACTGACACAGTGAGGTCAATCACAAAGGATGAAGAGCATCAATGTAACTAGTCTGTATTATCATGTTTGGCAGCAGTGTTACATATTTTCCTTTGCCCTTTTTTTTTTTTGTCCTGTTACTTCATTCCTATAAAGTTATTTGTTGAAGTACACATGCAATGAATATGTAGCCAGGTACAGTAGTGGCCAGATAACTTGCTAGCTAAGTTTTCAACACAGTATATAGCTACAGTCTGCAAAGCATGGTCACGAACAGGCTCACCCCGATTCGTTTGGCCAGGCAGTATTATACCTCTAGCAAAAACTCTTTCTTTGTTGTACATTCAGAGCTTCAGTCACTGTGGATGTCTGAAATTGGTGGAAGATGCTTGAAGGTGCATCCTCAGTTCTTCCCCTCTTACCAGCTTGTCTCTTCATGTCCACGCCAACAACTGACAAGTAGTCTGGTCACTAGTATGTGTCAAGTTAGGTTGCCAGATGATTCACAGGCACTTGCATTCACACTACTGAGATGGGAAATGTCTGTTGTCCTATATGAAAATGTATGTAGACACACACATACACACACACACAGATTTGAATTAAAACAGATTGTGACAGTTCAGGTATTGCAACAGCAGTGATGAACTGAAAGTCCATTCACAAGGAATTTAAGAGCAGATTAAATTTTCAACTGGCATTCTACCTTTCAGAACAGAATCTTTTTCTCTGGTCTCCCACATTAAGGGACAAACATGGACTGATTGCTTTGGAGAATCTTGTGCTGATAATAGTATTCGGCCTTATGGGGGAGGAAGGAAAAGACTGCATTATGAGGAGCTTCCTGATTTTTACTGTTCAACAAATGTTATTAGGGTGATAGGTTAAGGACAATGAGATAGGAAGGACATGTAGCACATGTGGTAACAATTATAAATATGAACAAAATTGTAGCCATGAAACCTGAAGGGACTATCACTTGGTAGGAGACCTAGGGGTACAATAAGTGGTAAATTTAAAATTCAGCAGAGATGAGTAAGGAGGTGTGAAGGTAATTCATCTGGCATTGTGTAGAGAGCAGTGATGGGCTCTTCTGAATAATAAAGAATTTTTAGATACCATAAAATACAGAATTTCTTGGTTAGTTGAACAGCAGTCAGCTTATCAGTAACTGCTGTGTGGAGTCGCAACAAATAACTGCGGCCCCAGAACTGTGACATTTTGTTAAGATCTTTGTGCCTCTATGTGGTGTGCACTTCCACACATAGAGCTAGTGTAGTCACCTGTCCATGTACTTGCCTTGTAGAAGCAAAACCTTCCTAAGTTTTTTGGTGACTTTCTTCAGCAATATCATGATGACAATCCATATGGGACCCTGCCACAGCTCCTTAGTCTTTCTCAATGTTTTGACCAATTTTTTACAGTGTTACGTATAATACATAAGCTTTATGTTACATATGTCAACTATTTTTTATATATATATAGTACTTGATATTTTTATATGTATACCCACATTGTACTTGGTGAGATTTCTTCATATCATTTATTGCAGTATGTATGATATGTTAGTAATGATTCTGATGTTTGGACATTTATATTGCCTAGTGGCCAAATTACAGACTAATTTTCTTCCTACTATCAGCATACTTCTAATAATTTATGAAGCCTTCCTTTCAGGTTTAAACAGTTCCCTTATGTCAAACTCAGGTACAGTACTCTGTACCAAACTGCCACTCAGTACTGTTGTTTACATACAGTCAATGACTACAAAGTAACACACCTTTGTTCTCAGAGGTTGGCATACTTGTCACATCCGGTACATGTCTGAAAGCTACAGCTCTCTCGCACAGTCTGGATGTAGACTCATTTGGATGCATGGATGCCAAGTTATAATGCCACTCCATTCTTATGCACTTGCTTTTTTATACAGTGCCTACAGACAGTGAAACTCTCCGTAAGGTAATACACATGTTTCCATTTTATACCTGTTTTTCTTTAATGTGAGCATTAATTTCAAGATAAGAAATGTAGCACAGTCTATCTGGTGTAAAGCAGAATGACACACAAATCACTTGTGATGTCCGGGGAACGATCCCATTGACTTCACATTTTCTGCGGTATTTGAGGTTCTCACAGCAGCGTTGCTGAAGATTCAAGTTTTCTGGGATGTGACACTGTGTCACTGGGTGAGTAGTTGTTAGTGTTTTCAAGGAACATAGTGCCTTTGAAACGTCTGGGAATATTCACACGCTGACACAGCATCACTTCCTAGACATTCTTAACATTTACTCACAAAACACCGACCAAGAATTGTGATATTTGAGGTTTTCACAGTGGTGTTGATGAAGATTGAAGACATCTGGCTTGTAGTGCTGTGTTGTTGGGAGAGCTGTTATGGACATTTCAAAGGATCACAGTACCCAGTGCCACATCACATCCTGAAGACCTCACTCTTCAACAGGTCCACAAAATACCAGCAAGTGGCACTTCGTTTCACATCAGGTTTCTGTCTCGGATGTTCACAGTACACTTAGAGAACACACCTTCAGCCTCCTATCATCTAAGCTTTCTTTTCTCACTTTCAGTACAACCCTAATGTAATATACAAATTAGTCAAATATTAATGACGCAGCACAACTATTATACTATTACTGTTGTTATTTATGCTTGCTATTTGGTTTAGCTATGCCTTAGCCACCTCCAGGCAACCAACATTGAAGTATTGTAGAAAAGCACTTGAGATAAAGTGCCAAATATCCTGTTGTAACTATATATATACATACACACACACACACGTAAGTGTACTAGGTGTGCCAATATCACAAATATTTGACCATGACATGTATGTTCCTTGAAATGTAGCACAACTGGCTATACCAATTAAAGAATTAGCACTAATGATAATTTTATTTCCAGTTGTGCAAGGTGTGCTTGTGCAAAGTTCATTTCAAAATAAAATTATATAAGCAGACAAAAAAATATTTGAGTAGAACACATTCCATTAAATTAATTTTTATTTTCTGTTTTATATATATATTATATATAAATTTACTTGGCATGAGAGAGAAGTTCCATTCATTACATGCAGTATATGTAATGGTGGGTTGATTGTTTAAAAGTTCAATAATATGACACAGAACATGCGGGCTGCACTGTAACACATGGGTGTACACAGCAATCTAGTTCAGTTGCACTGATCATAGTTTCAAGTAATGGAAACAGCAAATGGTTTTTAACACCCCTGTCTTGGCATTTGAATGGCCTATTGTGTTCCATGCGCCAGCCATGCTCCATGTTTGTTCACATCGCAGTTTCTTTGCTACTATGCAATTCACGAGGTAGCTGAATACGAAAGTTCAGACATCAGTATTCTCATTGATGACAATTTGAAATAGTAAAGGTTTGGTTATTTGTATATGATCACGAGTTCACTTGCACTTCACTGGGAATGGTCTCACCTTATGAGTCAGACAAGATATCCAGATGCAAGGGGCTCTTTATTGTCACTTAAATGGATACCATAACAAGCAGACTAAATCAAGACAGTAATTCTGTAACATGTCGTCTGTTTTGCATGTTGCTATTCACACTGTACATTTCTTACTTCATCTGCTCTTTCACAGTTGTATTTACAATTGTGTGACAACTGAACAATACTGTATACTAATATTTTATACTATGAGGGTCCTGCAGCCATATAAACAACTGTGCAGTTCACCACAGATAGAATGAGCCAAGGAAGCTAAGGAAGTCAGACTGCTGATCCGCTGCACGCTGATTGCTTACAGCAGCATTTGTAACATCATACCGGGTTGCTCCAGTTTTCAGAATATTTTCTGATTCTCGTTCTAATAAAATATGCAATTTCTGTTTTTCCAGGAGTGGAACAAGAAGGTTATATTTATCTATTTTTGCATTGAGCTTTTTTACCATTTCTTTGTGTTTAGTCAGAACTTCATTCCACCTGTTTTTGTCATCATCATTTAGTGGTAAGTGACCAACTTCAGTTCTGCACCTTGCAAGACTTTCACGAAGATGTATCGTATCATTTGAAATTTCTTTCTGCAGTGTTATCCATTCCGGAGTGAAGCCATTGTCAATCAGTACCTGATAATGTAAGAAACTGCGAGTTACTTCATCAGATAAAATTACTGCTGTTAGGCCAAGCAGATGACAGGCTGGACAGGCAATTTAATGGGAGAATAAGCAGCACATAAAGAAGGTAAAAAAACACAAAGTTGTCCCTTTACAGACCATTAAGGTATACAAGGAATGTAGAGGTATAGCTCCACTCATTCTTAATCACAGCTCTAGATGAATTTGAGTGGTCAACTGCATGTCCTGGCCACTTTACCCCAAGGACATAACTTCTTATACCCAATGAATAGGAAGCTGGGTGGGCCTGAAAGCCAGTCTCAACATTTTTTAGAAGATAAAAATATATTGCCCCTGCTAGGAATCGAAACCAAAACCATAAGACCCGTCTAGTCACTATACCAATTGAGCTATCCTGCCTACCTAAGTAGCACCCACATAACTTAGAAAGCAACACAAGATATATTTTTAGATATACTACATGTACTTGCACTGTATTTCATTATCAAGGATGTAAGATTTAATTTTAGCAGTGTGACATTTTTATAATACATATAGGTATAATAATGACATGCTCTAATTATAAGTATCATTACAGTTAAACATAATGTAGGTGTATGGGGGGAGGAAATGAAATGCTGACGGGATTTTGGTGGGGAAACCTAAAAGCAAGAGACCAACTGGTCAACACACGTGTTGAGAGGATAATATTAAAATAGGTATTAAAAATAAGATGGAGGCTGTGGGCTGGATTAATCTGGCTCAGGATAGGGACAGGTGGTGGACTCATGTGAACACAGCAATTAACCTTCAGGTTCCATACAATGTGGGGAGCTGCGTAACGATTCTGCTCCATGGAGTTCGATAGTGCATGAACATGGTATTGTACTGCACTGACTAGGGAATGGAGAAAACCCTAAAGGGAATCTGTATATTTTTCACCTGGCACTGTTAAGGTAAAGATTCAGGTCTTCTGGATGAGACAGTTTGTCAGTGAACACGCAGTTCCTGGCATTTTGAAGGACTGCAGTGCCTTATTTCAGGATCCAGCAGTCCAAGAAGAATCCTTGGAAACCTCAGGAATTACTCACACAGCATCACAGCCTGCAAGACTACTGCTGCAGGATTCTCAGTCTCACAATGCTATGATTATTTTGTTCAGGGATGCACAGATGTGTGTGTGCACTGTGCCTTCCACAAGATTGCAAGATTTCACAGTCCATCACTATAATATCCATGGCAGCTAGGGACTGCACTACACATTCATTACCTGATTCATTTTATGAGTAACAAAATCAACATATGGATTGCTTGCTTGGTGCCTCAGCGGTTTCCCACTTCCAGCCAAATTATCAAATTCACCTCTTGACATTGATTCTTGGATTAAATCTTCCACAAGCCTATCCATTTCAGACCTGGCAACAAAGCAGATGTGATGTCCAGCACAGAAATCTTTATTTCACCACTTATATTACATAGATAGTGTAGGGCCACCAAACTCTAACATTACTAATGAATTGCCAAAGCCAACAGATTGCACAAAGGTTGTAGAGTTGTAGAGGTGCAATTTCCATCCCATAAGGCCATGCCATCTTCAGGGATGGCAACTATGAAATACAGACAGACAGTACAGAAATTGACACAAGTATACGAGATTTAATTAACAAAAATATACAGTAATTAAAGTTATGTAAGAATTTAACACATATCAATTTCATTTCCTAAAATCACTTCTTACTGTTTTTGTCTTTTGGATTGGAACCATGTCCAAGATGTAAATTGTAACATCTTAAAACATGCACCTACAGGAGGTACGAAAGTCTCGCAATATCATCCTACATATGGGTATGAAGTTTCACATTATCATGTCTATAAAAACTGGTGTAGTACCAGCAACACAGGCCTCCATCCTATGCGTATTGCCAATCAAGGCACACCCTTACCATTTATGACAAGCTTCCCATCTTATTTGACACTACAGCTTAGCCTCTGAGCAGTCTATCAAGAATGTTTGTCAGTAGAAAATTCAGAAACTGATAAAACTGCAGTGACCATGGGTCTGTTTTCATGCTCTGTATATCAGGCAAATTACCTTAGCTTAATCTTCTGTGCTTCATATTTATCTTTATGAATAAGCCCCTGTTCTTTGCCGAGGGCGACGTTAGAAATTCTGTGATTGTGAACATTTTCAAGAGCTTTCTGTGCTCTGTATTTCTGGAACTGCTTCTCTCTTTCATGTGGCATTCCCACACCATAGCCACCATAACTTAAATACTGTCTGTGTTGTGGTGCTGTATGCTGGATAAGAAAATACAGTTTATTGTTTAGTTTCTGTAACTATATGTGTAGTCATTATGTCAACTGACAACTGCTGGTTGTCACAGTCAGCTTGACAAGTCCTAATGTAGCCCACTCAGCTGACTGCCCACACACATACACACAAACAGTGAAGTAGTGATGGAAGTCACAAACAGTAGTCTGATAAGATAAAGATCGTGTGTTAGACATTTCACTCAGCATTACATATCCCTATACACCAGCAGAACACTGAATTCACCGTGAGCCTATATATTCATACCAATCTCACAATTTGGTATGCAGACCTCACATGATGCAGCCTCATGCCAGCATCAGTGAAAAAATTTGTTAATCATTTCAAAAGACAAGGCACATACCTCTTACCTTTATGTCAAACTCCTGCATTTTTTCTTTTTCTTGGTAATATAAGCCGTATTCACCTGCTCCTTCACCAGTTCTCCTTCGATCAATTGCAAACTTATTCTGCAGCTTACGATACGCATCCTCGATCTGGTAAAGAGTAATATGAACTTATCAAACACTATGGATTCACTACAAATGTTGCAAAGAATATACATTCCCCAAATTATCAGATATGTTGAAAGTTTCTCAGTCCTGGGTAATTTCAAGTATAATGAGCAGTACCCCTATTGAAATGTGCCAGCAGCTGAATATAACGTGAACTGTGTTTGCAGGACATGTAACATAGTAAAATGCTTGCAGGTGATTTTTGAGGAAACAGATTTGGTCACATACCAGAAACTGATTTCCACTTACAAAACTGAACAAACATGCTGCTTCTGTGAAAAATGAGAGAGTTGCCAACAGTGACAAAATTTGCTAGGATGGGAAATCTATGTTTGTGGAGCCATTACTATTCTAATTTTTTGCTCTTCTGAAAGAAAAATACAATTAATCAAGCCATCTTTTTGTCACATTTGATTCTTTTACTTGACACAGCATCACATTTGTTGCACTGACATGGTTGCATGATAAGGCAATGACATTTACCAAATACAGCACATCCATCACTTTGTTGTGCTTGATTCTGTGTCCATTACTATCCCTTTAAAGCTTTATAATGTAATATTTCAATAACAAATGTAATGCATCATATACATGGGATAATTTTTTCATTACCTAAGGTAATGGAAAACTTTAAACATCAGAAAATCATACCAAATGAAATCTGTCTGTATTTGCTTCTGGAGAGCCACTATCAGGATGAAACCTCTTCACCATATTCAGAAAAGCTTGACGAACTTGTTCCTGGTCACAATCACTTGATACTCCTAAAATTGTGAAATATTTCTGCAAAAACAATTTAATATAACAATATACACAAATCATACTTAAGCTTAGAATTTGAAGGCAATACTTGGCAAAAAACATGTAAAAAAAAAAAAGCTACATGGGAGCTAAGTTATTCAGACTGTCAACAAATTCTCTACCTTGCATGTAGACCAGTGAAGTCAGGGATTTCAGTCATGTCTCCTATCTAAAACACAGTCTTTTTATGGATGTGGAATTTTGTCAACCGGAGGGGAAAACATCGACTGCGGTGCTCAGATCAAATGAAATAAATATGGGAACATAAAATAAATCTGAATAAAACACTACCAATGCGCAGACATTCTAAAAAGTACTGGAAAATTTATAACCATCAACGGATAACAGCAAATTAACACTACACACTGGAGTAGGCAAGGGTCTGTAACATTATTGTGAGGAAGAAATATTTACCGAGTAATCGTCTTTGTCTCCAGAACTTCGGTAATTATGGTTCAAAGTCTTCATTACAGACGAAGGTGCACTACAAAAAATGGGCTTTTGAACAGTGACAACTCTAAGTTGCGTTGGCAGGCCATTAATATTCGATGTGACACGCATCGTAAGAACATTAGCCATGCTCAATCTTTTTTTGTGGGACAGAAAAGTCAAATGCACACGACAGGTTAAGTGTTGTAAAGTTTACGTGAAAAATAGGTGCGCGCCTTTATTTCAAAGACAAGATCTGGATCAACGCTTCTGGCAATAACTATGCCATGACATCCAGTTTTGAATTTACCAGTCTTAAAAAACTACTTGCAAACCGACAATTTCGAAACATACACCACTATTCAACTCGTCCAGACATGGCCTCTATGGTCGCCAACTTCTTGTCCATATATCGCTAACAAGATATCGGAAAGTCTGATTAACTAGAAAAGTCCCAAGACTTAGAATTATATTTTATACAAGATAACATATTCTGAAAATAGTAAAATAAATGAAATAAAAATAATAAGCATCACTCTCCAAACGCTGAAAGTCTAAAACTTTTTATGGAACCTGGTAGTCTACAATATTTAATCGAAGCCTCTACTGTCAGCAACTCGTGACCGCTCTGATCACCATGGTAGTAAATTTCCACAATGGACTTAGTGACTTATTCTTCAAATTGCCACCACTGGCCGCCTGCCAGAACTGTAACCTAAATCACATACTACGCAGCAGAACACTTTTAGGAGAAGTAAGGAAAAATAATAAAAAGGCAACTTACAAGAAACTCTTCTCCTTATTTTTTGTTTCCAAATATTCAGATTTTTTTACTTTAAAATTATTTATGTGAAGTGATTAGTAGTTAACAAGATGGCTCAGGAAAGAACAGAATTACTATATTGGCATCCCTGGTCGTCTGCTGGTATTACAACCTAAGTCACGTAGTTTACAGCATGAAAGTTTGCGGGGAAATGTTTGAAGACGTGGCAAAATTAAATTCGTAGGAAAGTTTTATGCGTACGCATTATTTCGAAATATTCAGTTTCTCTGACTTGGAAACAACTCGTATGATGTGATTAGTAGTTGACAAGATGGCTGAGAAGAGGAAAGGGAAGAGACGAAAGGAGGTAAATTCGTCTTCATTTTACGTGAGCGTTACATCCGTTTATGATTTTGTTCGTTATAACTCGTATTTACACGCACGAAGGTGGTTTGTATGTATTTTTTTACTCAATAATGGAGCTGTTTTCATAAGATGTCTGTGCAGAAAATAATGACGTTGGCTGTTGGTATTTTGTCATGGCACTCAGACCTTAATGTTGTAATTACTTAAGTAATGTGTATAACATTTATGCAAACGTTATTATGTAGCTGATTACATTCCAAGCGCTGTAATTTACGCATTTGAAATTGTATGTTTCCGATGGATGACTTGCGTGAATATGACCAAACTTGCGACGTAACGGGACTGCTATACAGTGTGATCCATTATTACATAGCTTGCAGATGCAGGTCATTGTGGGTGCGTTAACATGAAGGGTTGTATAATGTGAGTGTACGTCCATCAGAGGTTGTGATATTGGTTTTTCTCGTTACGTTTTATGTAGTAAATTGTCGTGTTTAGTTTCTTAGACGTCCGGAAATGTTAAGAAATGCGTGGTGTAAGGACAGTGTTTCATGTAATAATTGTGCATAAGTCCGTTTATGTTTTCAGGAATTTGTTCTTGAAGAACCACAGAAACCAAGTCGAGAAGAATATGCCATTGCAAAATGGCTTCGCAAAAATGTACCAACAAAGAAGACCAAATTTTTAAATCATAATGTGGAATACTTCACTGGTTGGTTATTTTAAATTTTCTTTTAGAATTACACATCTTCTGATTTGTTGTATAACTTTTACTTTTGATTTGGGATGTTTACTCTGTTGTTTGTTGATAGCTGTCAAAGCTGTGGATGCCCTCATGGAAACCCAGTGGGCTAATCCTAAAGAAGGAGATGAAGCTTTCTTCTCTTCAAGAGCTGATGTAGTTGAATTTCTTGACAGGTACATTTTATGTTCAGTTCTGATAATGTCCTTTGTCACATTGTTTGTTGCTTCTGTTATGACAACCTGAATACAAATGTGAATAATTTTATTTCCTGTTACTTATGTAATTATTATGAGCTTCATAAAATCATTTGACTAGACTAAGCCAAATTAATGTGTGTAGAAAAAGTATGCAAACCTGTGTTTAATGTGTGAGGGTAGATATTCTTGGAATGTAACTCATGCAGTCTTCCACTTTGATGCTGGAGGTAGCCGGTTCCTCCAAAATGGTGACATGCATTTACAAGCCTGTGTGGCATCACATGGTGTTAGACTGTATTTATGCTGCCTGATACATTCAACATTCCAGTGAATGTGAAGAGTATTATGTGCATCTTTTGAGTTATCAGAGTCAAGCCTTGTCCCTAAGTCTGCTGCAAGGTAACCATTTAAAACAATAAAGAAGTTGGTCACTGAATTGCTACTTGTATAACAGAGTACTACCCCCAGCTGTCATGCGTATGTTTCTTTGTGTGTTTTCTGACAATAGCATATTACACTTGCAATGACTTAGTTTGTGGACTTTGTTGATTGGTGTGTTCAACAACAAACAACTTTTTGGTAAACTGGCATCAGCTTTCATTATCACATGAAAAGGTGGGTGGGGGGGGGGTACCTGGAAAGTTGGGTTTGTGCAGTTGACAAAGGAAGCAGGTCCATTTTCTAAAGCACTGTGTCTGGAAAATGTATGAATAAAGTTTACAAGTACAGTGACTGTAAGTACAATGTGCCATTGTCAGAAAAACATGAAATTGATGCATTTACTTTTATAAAAATGAGCTTTTACTTGATAATTGCAATTGCAGATATGTTAGATTCATTACTTGGCAGATTGTTCGACATAATAATTTAGAAATATATCTGAAATTAAATTTGCTTACTACCTTTATTTTCTATCTGATATAGTAATATTTTAAAGTTTATTAGAAACAGTTTGTGTAATTTATATAAATGGGTAATAATTTCTTTTAGTATGGTTGGAGATCAATCGCTGGTTGTGAGGAGATATTTTTTGTTTGTTTTACATTTTTCTGGGGTGTTACTAAAACACAGCCTCCAGTTTAGGATATAAGGAAGTAGTAGTTTGCGGAAGAAAGGTACCAGATGTCAAATGGTGGTAGTGGTAGTAGTATCAGCAGCAGCAGCAGTGGTGGTGGTCACCATATAGTATCTACCTTATAAAATGTGTTGTTTTGTGAGTGAGTGATTAGTTGATGATTGTTGTGCCAGATGGCAGTTTTCATTGTAAAGCAGCCAAGAGAACTCTGGTTGGCATTGCGGCATTGGAGATTTCATAGTGTCCCTTTAGGGATATGATATGTATGAATAGATCTGCTGGTGGGTTATCTGTGGGCATTGTAGGTAGAGATGTCATGGATTAGTGCACCAGTATAATGTTAACACTTGTATTTTGGGGCTGTTTCTAGTGCTGTAGTAGTACAAGATTAGAATTAGTTGAGGCAGGCATATAAATACAAGGAGCACAGATCAGTGTGAATAAGTAGAATTTGCTGCACACTGCAGCTGTATCTTGTGTCATATTGGTACCTACATGGCATTGTTGTAGAATGCTGAGGCACAAGTTTTTCCATCGAGCCAAGAAAGTCCCTGTGTCAGAGCAGGAGCTGAAAGCAAAGTTGAAGAAGAAGGACAAGGAAAGAAAGCATGATGGAGGAGAAGAGAAGTGCAAAAAGGAGGAAGATAAAGGTGATGCGGATGCTGAGAGTAGCCATGCTGAAGGAGAGAAGAAAGAGGAGAAGTCTGTTGTTTTGTATGTAAGTTATGGAGCACAGAATGTTGTGGTTATGTGTTGCTGCAGCCTTGTTCATGCACTATTAATAAGGTCAGATATTTCTCATAAGACAGTGTATAGTGCTTGTCAGTCGTGCTGTGTCTGTTATATCGTGAAATGTTGTTGTGCAGTGATCCATTGCCACTCCATTGTGTTTGGAACATGCATGGCTATGTTGATTTAATTGAATTGTGTGGTTGATTTAGCTGCTACAGTAAGATGTCAAAATAATATTCTAACATCTAAGTATCTTGGTGGGGTGTGACATCAATCTATCCGGTAGGTGGGTGCCGACATTTCAGAGAAATATACAGGGCACCATTTCTACACTGAAGACAGAACAGGTTCTTGACCACCAACCAAACTATACAAGGTTATAACTTAGAAGATAATGTTGTGATTCAGAAGTGCCATGAAACCCTCAGATCTTTATATAAAATGGCTGTATTCTGTACCATTAAAATTCCAGGATTCACAATTAGCATTGATTTGTTCGTATGATATACAGTGTGATTTGTGTAATTGAACTATGTCATGAAATTTACAAATAAATTCGGCAGAATTGACTCTCAAAATTATACATCCAATTTAGGGTTTATTCTTCCAGTTAGATCTGGTGTTTCATGCAACTTCCCCTATGTTTCTTTCTAGTCTCACCCATATGCAATACAAATTAACATGTTCAGCAATTTAAAATCAAAAAAATATTTTGGTGTGTGGAGGCATAAATCTCTTACCACCTACTGTTCATACAAGTGAACTACTAGATGAGGTCTGTAAGAGATGTGGAGCAAATATGTGACACCCAGCATAACTGATCATAATGTGGCACAAATTCATCAAGTTGGTGGCTGAATGCTTGCGACAGTGAATATGACAGGATTTCATGCATTAGTGATGTTTTCAGACCATTACTGTGAGTATCAGCAGCAAACCAAACCACAACATATCTCCATCAGCATAGCTGGTCTTCAGGCAGAGGTTGAACTCATGACCTCCCAAATAATAATTGTGAATGCTACCCACCATGACTCTGGGACAGCTCAGTCACTATACAAACTAGGCTACGGGCTGGATGACAAATGAGCTGTGGTTCACTTCCTGCCAGCAGGAAGAGAGTTTTCACTGTAAAGTGTCCATACCAGCTCTATGGTCTGCCCAGCCTTCTGTTCTGTGAGTAATGGGGGCAGATTTGCTGGGAGTGAAGCAGCCAGGGTGGATCTGTACTTCCACTGTCTGATATGCCTTCCAGGCAACTAGTGCTTTCTACTTGGCTTTGATGCATGGTACCAACACAAGTAAAGTTAAAGGTCATCCCATGACTTGCCTATACAGGCACAGAGTGGAGGCAGAACTATAGCTCCCAACTCATTTGCAACCTTGGCGGTAGAAAGGGTGTGGTTAGCACCACACCCCAGCCATCAGCACCATGTCCCAGCTGCTTTATCCCTGGGTGAGGCTCAGTACTCTTGTACAAGAGATTGGGTGGGTCTGGGTGCTGGCTTGGAGGGCACAGAAAATCCCGCCCCCACTGGGGTTCAGTCCCCTGACTGTCCAGCCCATAGCAAGTTCTGGCCACCATCAACACAAATACTTGCTTGAAATATGTGATGTTTCTGTGAACAGATTGAGATGCATTCCATTGATTTTGTTTTGTTCTAGGAGGAGAAGGAGAAGAAGAAGCGTAAGATCAGGCTTGAAATGCATTTAGATCAGTTGTTTGTTGATGGGCTGGATGCATATGTGTGGATATATGATCCTATACCTGTGTATTACTGGTTCTTTGGCACTCTGTTAGTGCTTGCAGCTACTGCCATCTGCCTCTTCCCACTGTGGCCACCATCTGTAAGGTATGAGGATCAGCAACATTACAACTCTTAATGGAGAGTCAACCCATCCAGGACAGGCACAGGAATGTGTTTTGTTGCGTACTGGCTGAGATTAGGAAATATTATCTGGGTGTCTAGTGACATATGTTGAAAAGAAAACAACATTGCATGTTTTGCATTGATATTGTCTTGGATTATTAAAACATGTAAAACCAACATGAATTAGAAATATGGAAAAATATGTAATGCCATACCAGTATGGTGCACAGTAGGCAGCAGCACATGTGACATGCATATTGTACCAGAACAACACCCAACCTGCAGGTTAGAAAATCACAGCAGTCAGAGGCTTACATGTGGAAAAATTAATGTACTTATGTTTCACTCAGAACAGAAATATGGAAAATATATATGAGTGTTTACAGCAGTTGGTCATGCTGGTTGCAATAGAAATTGTGCCCAAGTGGCACCCTCAGTTGAATGAAACAGCTTGACTTCCATCGTGAATGTATTGCTGCTAACAATTATGACATTGGAGGGAAGTGAAACTGAAGTGACATTTGCATTACAGGAAGGGGGTTTACTACTTGAGTGTGGCTGCTGCTGGGTTCCTGATCTTCATAATTGCACTGGCAGTTGTACGACTTGTTGTGTTCTGTGCTCTTTGGGCACTGACATTTGGTAAACACCATTTCTGGCTCTTCCCTAACCTCACAGAGGATGTGGGATTTTTGGCCTCTTTTTGGCCTATATATCAGGTAAACATTGTTATGAGCTAACGTAATGATACTAGTTGAAGGTTTTGATATTTGTAATAGATGGACAGTGTTTTATTTGACAACTTCCTTAACTTAACTTGGACCATTTCAGGTGATGGCAGGCACTGTGGTATTTTCTGCTATTTCAGTTTGCCATAGGTCAGGGTCAACATTTACTTATGTACTTGCTTCATGGAGCAGAGTTCTTCTTGAGAAACTAACCGGTTCTCAGCTAGTCAAGAAATTCCCTACATTTTATGGAAGCCGAAGGTTCATTACCACGTTTGCAAGTGCCCGCCAGCTCGAACCAGTCCAAATCCCCACAACCCACTTCCTGAAGATCCATCTTAATATTATCCTCCCATCTATGCCTGGGTCTTCCATGTGGTCTTTGTCCCTCAGGTTTCCCTAGCAAAACCCTATATACATCTTTCTCTGCCCCATACATGCCCCATTCATCTCATTCCTCTTTATTTGATCACCCGAATAATATTTGGTGAGCAGTACAGATCTTTAAGGTCCTCATTCTGTAGTTTTCTCAACTCCCCTGTTACCTTGTCCCTCTTAGGCCCAAATATTTTCTTCAGCACCTTATTCTCAAACACCCTCAGCCTACTTTCCTCCCTCGGTGTGAGTGACCAAATTCACACCTACAGAAAACAGCAGGCAAAATTATAGTTCTGTATATCTTCATCTTTAAATTTTTGGATAGTAAACTGGAAGACAAAAGATTCTGTACTGAATGATAGCAAGCATTCCCTGACTTCATTCTTCTCTTAATTTCTTTATGAATAGAATTTTGATGTGTTAAGGTTGTTCCCAAATATTTGAACTCTTCCACCCTTTCAAAGGAACTATTATCAGTCTTTATACAATGACTTCGTCCTACAGTCTCATCTTGAGACATGACCATGTACTTAGTTTTATCAGCATTTATTTCTAGTCCAGTCTCCTTGCTAGCAACTTGTAAAGCATCTGTATTTTTCCTTATAGTATGTACATTTATGCCCCATATATGTACATTATTAGCATAAACCAAAAGCTGATGTGTACCATTTAATTTCAAGCCCTCAAGCATCTTCTCGTTGCAAACCATTCTTATTAGGAAACATGTCAGACAAGTATTTGCCTACCTGGACTCTGCTATATGTTTCAGTCAGACACATTTTTATTAGCTATACCACTTTCATGGGGATAGCAAACTCAGTGAGAATATTACACAAGACCTCCCTCATAACTGAATCATAAACTTTCTTGAAGTTATAAATAGCTGATGAATTGCCTCATTGTATTACCATTTTCTCTCAGATATTTGATGAATGTGGAATATTTGCTCACTAGTTGACATGTTGTGTCAAAATTCACACTGATGATCCCCAAATAATTTCCTTTGCATATGGCGTTAACCTTGACAGCAAGATGTTGGATAAAATTTTGTACATAGTTGGCAAAAGTGATATGCCCCTACAGTTACTATAGTCAGTTTTATCACCCTTCTTATAGATCAGTACAGTGATCGACTCCTTCCGCTCCTCAGGCAATTCCTCCTTATTCCTAATATAATTAATAAGTTTATGGATCTTGGAGCGAATTGTTCTCTCCCTGTTTTAATCAGTTCTTCTAGGACTTCATCAGTACCTGGTGATTTATATCGCTTTAGCTTTTCATTGCTATCTCAACCTCAAAGGCACTTGGCTCAGGCACTAGTGGTTCTGCTGTGTGTATTTCTACCTACCTAACATCATTAACCCCATGTCCATTTAGTAGCTGAGAGCATGGTTCCTCCACCTAACCAAAATACTGTGACATTCTGTAACCAAATCACCCTTCTCATCCTTTACTATATTAGTTCTAGGCTGGTGACCCTTCTTAAAGTCATTCATGCCCCTGTACAAGTGTCTGATATTTTTGATTGTACTATTAGTTTCAGGTTCATCTAGGGAAACTTTGTGTTCACTGCAAACTGTCAGTCATGTGTTTGTGGTTCATATGCATTTAACTCTTTTTTGCTAGGTTCTGCCTACAGTTACCATAATCACGCACCCATTCGTGGGGAGGGGGGTGGGGTGGAACTGACATGATGAGTAATGGCATCAGTAATCTTAACAGTAGTACTATGTATTGTCTGTGAGTAATAAAGAGCCTGCAGTAAAGCCTGTGAGAGGGAATTTGATCATCCCTGACCGAACATCTGTGCCAGTGACAATGTGGAAAATCTACCATCCATAACAAGCTTAATAACGTTGAACTAGGCTTGAAGAACAAAACTGAGATGGAGAATAACACGCCTTCTACCTTAACCATCATCATACCAGTTATGAAATGAGCACAACCAGTCCCTAACATGACCACAGAAAGAAGCTTAATGATAAAAGTGACTGAACTGTAAAGGCTGTGAGAGTGAATTTAGTCATCTGTGATAATGACAATATGGAACACGTGTCATCCATGACAAGTTGTTTACAATTCTTTTTCAGTTTACATAGGCTAAAAACCTTGCTGGTTTCTGTATTAATATCAGTAACACAGTAATGATATAATAAATACACGTACATGTACCACTTATGAACAGGCTGTCATTGGTATGATTGCTTCTAACCCTAACCTGTTCCATTATTGCATATGGAAATATCATTTTTGATGTATGCCTCCTTTTTCAGGAACACAACTAGGGTGTAAAACAAGGGCTACATGTAATGCAGAGGGAGGGGGGATAATATGAGGTGTATGAGGAAGGAGGGAACATGGATGCTTGGAGGGTCCTCCCACTATCTTCCCCAGTTGACTGTCACCCACTGTCCACAGCTACTACTCCAATATAACTCACTTTTTTCCTGTATCACTGTTCTTCTTGGACTAGAGGCACTGTGATCCTTTGAAATGTCAGGAACTGTTCGCTCAATGACAGTGTTGCATTCTTCAGCTACACCAATAAACTTGAAAGAACACCCCTGGCAGTTTTGTGAATTACATTATGGAGTTCAGCCTTTGCAGTCTTGTTCACTGTGTGATTAGCTGTTTCAACCATTCCTTTCCAGTATGAGTATAAAGGTCAAAATACTGAAGTAATGAAAAAGTCTGCAAAAAAGAAGAAGAAAGATAAAGATTCTGATAATGAAGAAGAAAATTTGGAGGGAGAAGTGACAGAAAAGGAGGATGCTAACAGAACAGAAGAAGAAAAGTAAGTACCAGTATAAGCAGTAGTAAATTCATGGGACCAGGTAAAAAAATGTACTGAAAGTTCATTATTCTGGTGTATGTTGAAAGGAGATTTTGCTCTACACAGTGTGTCAGGGAGAAACAACTGTCAGCTTACTGTTCATGCAACATGCTTAGCCAGGCTTAGCCATCGTCGGGAAGAATATGTAAAATATGAAGCATAAGTTGCTTAAATACTGAAATGAAAACTATTGCATTAAGTCAGGTGACAGTTATAGAGTATAATTGCATGATCATGTATTGCCAGAATCTATATAAAATGTCCCTGCTGTGTTATTCTGTGCCACAAGTAAGATGATCAAATACCATAGAATCTTTCCTGATTCTAAGTTAATGGTAAGATATGTGCTATTTGTCCCTAGTAAATTGATGCCTTAGGTCATATCCTTAGGCTTTGGTCTGTGAACATCACAGTTTCATTCAACCATTTGTAGTTAGTTGTTAATGTTACATCAGTTACCCTTCAAAGAGTAATGTGGAAGGGGTAAAGCCTTCAGTCACATACAGTATGTGATATTTGTGCCTCAGACTTGGGTGTCGTGGTCACATCATCATAATAGCATTTTGTTATGTTACAACTCTTATAGCACTTCGCAGAATATTACCTGGAATAATTGATGTACTGGAAAATTTGACTTTTGTGCTATAGGAACATCTGTTGAGTCTTGTGGAAAATTGCATTCCAGGACTGTAACACTTTGCTGTGATGATGGACTAATTGAAGTGCCTGTTATATACTGGACCAAGGTTGCCGTCAGACAATGTACTATAAAATTTTGTGTTGACTTGTTGTCAGGCCACCTGACGCAGAAGGGAAAGCTGTAGATGGAAAGGTCACAGACAATTCAGAGAGTGAATCTGAAAACAGCCAGAAATCTCAAACAGGGAAAGACTTCGAAATGGTAGAACGGGAGGAAGTAGAGTCTTAACACTTAAATACGTGGTAAGAAATATGTTTAACCATTTATTACAGTTAAATGTAGACAATGGTGATAAGAAAATTTACTTTGATTTTGCAGTATATGAATTAGATGCCTTGCTGAAATTTAACACTGATATAAATTGTATTTGTAATTATTATTTCTGTTTATACAACAGTTATGTTACCACAGTGAAATTAACAAGCAAGGAAGTTTTGCTGCATGTATTTCAATATTGTCATACTGTTGTCATATGGTGGCGCTCTCTTAGACTCTGTACCAGTTAATGATTTCACATTTGTTTTACTGTCCTTGTCCTGTTCTGATGTGCCACCACATGACGAATGTCTGTTTCTTGTAATGTTTTTGTATCAGACAGGTTTTATGAAATTAAGGTGCTAAACAAAGGATCTTACCAGGGATGTGGTCACATAGGAAGCAAATGCTGCAGTGGGTGTAATCATCTGCACCAGATGTGTGAGGTTGAGGTATCCCTTTACATATATCATTACTAAAATGTACTGGAAGTGGCTTATCCTAGTGCAGCACAACAAAACCAAGCATAAAAGTGTTATGGGTAGTCAAAACCTAAAAGAAAACAACTTTGAAACTGAGGATTCTTTTCATTTTTGGTATGTCGCAACACTTGGTAATCAATTCCCGACATTTTGAGACAACTACATTGTCTTCAAGTCAGGAACCAATTACCTGATGTTGTGGGTGCATATCCCAGTAGAACGGAATCCTTAACTGCACTGCTGCAAAAATGTTACATCCTGTAACTTCAAACTTACTCACCCAACAAAACCATAAGTCTGGAAATGAGTTCCAAGACCAAATTTGGATGACGTTAACTGGATGCCGTACCAGGAGCAAGAAGCGAGACTCAGTTCAACTTACTTCATCAGATTTGAGAGTGCAACTACTGCATAACTTGTGGAATAAGGATCCCGTTTTTCTGTGATATTACACAGCATCATGTCCCAGAAGAATGATGGAATCCTCTGCTACACTGCTGCAGAAACCTGGAAACTCACAACCAGGGGGATACCTGTATTTGCAGATAACATTATTCACAGGTATAGACTGCTTTAAAATTATTCTTATGATGGGTGCTGCAATTGACAATATTCTATGTGATCATAACCACAGCCATTCCATAATTTATGTTGTAATGAACCTGAGTGTAAGCTTAAACTTCAATACTTCAGTGGACGTGTCATGTCCGATTATTGTGAAATGTTGCAGTAAAACAGTATGTTACTGTGGGCTATGGAGGAATGTGTTCAGCAAAACTGCTGAAGGGGTATCATTTAACTAGCTTCTTGATTTTTAGAATGGTGTACATATACACATATAATACACAGTTAAAGTATTGTATGAAATGTGACAAGCGGAACAAGTGTATGATGTTACAGAGAGCAGTGTTAAGTCAAACAGCAATTAAGATAAGATAAATGCACTGCAAAATTTCCCAAGTGAAAACAAAGTTATATGACAAAGGTACAATACTTTCCACCCACTGACATTACATTACTGTATAAACATACAAACTTGCATTTTCTTCTCCTGATAAGTGACATTTAGTGACTTAGCCCTGTTATCCATAGCAACACAAAAGCGTTATAATTGGCCAATGTTCTTGATAGCTACATTTGCTTTCCATGCCAGAATATGCATGCTGTGTATGTTCATACACATGCACATGCACAGTGGTCTTGTTTCTAGTTGTTGTGTGTCCCTCAGCATGACACTTATTCTGGGAACTTGCATCCTCCAAGAATTCAGAGTCCACTTTTCACCTGCAGTTGAACTGGCCTTATTTCATGGGAAGTCTGGGAAGTGGTGACCTCCAGCTTCTGTGCAGGATTTGCACCTGCTGCAAATATTTGACACACAACAAAGCTCGTCTCGAAATATTAACATATACCCTTGAATTCCTGCAATTATGGCGAACTTCCCTGTACATTTTCACTTAATTCTGCATATCATTTTGTTGGGATTAATTGAATTGTAATCAGAATTTATTTCTTCCAAAAACATGTATTATCTGATCTGACATGCACTCAGAGCACTGTAAGGTCACTTAAAGACAACTTTGTGAACTGCACAGAGATCATTTCTGGGATGGATACTCATAAGAGTTTTTATCTTAGTAATTAACCAACTTGATGCACAAAATTTTTTTACAATAAGAGGCATGAAATAAACTTACTGTAAAACAAGTTTTGTGGATCAAGTTGGTTAATTACTAAGATAAATATACTGAGATGCACAGTCAGCAAAACATTAAAAACTCATAAAATTGTTGCAAATGAATACTCTTAGTTCAGCTAAGTAAATTTTACAAGTGCACAGATACCATCTGGGCTTCGTTTGTAATAACAGTGGACTTAGCAAGTGGCCATTCAGTTGCTCACTTCTCAACTGTAGTAATGCACCTGAAGTTTTGGCTCATAAACCCATACGTGCTGAGTTAATGTTTTCCTGTACTCAGGGACACAACTCAACCTCTGTTTCTATGTGCATGTATGTATATACACACATGCTGTAACTATTTCACAATCTCTCCATTTTAATATTGTTGCTGTTTTCAAGTGTGAATGATGTGTTTTTGTTTTGACAAATCTTGTCATGGATCTGTAGCAGTTATAATAAATCTTATGTATCAAAAAAAGATGTGACACTGTTTACAATTTTAATGCAAGGTTGGAAATGTGTGCAAGCACCAAACTTCACTCTGTTTTATACAGGTTGCGGCAGAATGGACTCCCATATTTCAAAGGGTAATAAAAAACGAAAGAAACAAGTTACGGAAAAAAACTTTATATTTTCAAAAAGTACTTACAAACTAGTTTTTTTCCCCATTAGGTTTTGAAAATAACATCACTCAGGTGGCGGCCGTTATTCGTGATGCACTGCCGAAGCCATTCTCTAAAGTTTTCCAACACTATGTTGGTCATCTCTGGGGGAATGGTAGTAACTTCCTCACGAATAGCGTCCTTAAGTGCTTTGAGGGTTTGAGGCCGATATTTATAAACCTCGGCCTTGAGGTATCCCCACAGGAAAAAATTGTAGGGGGTCAAATCGGGCGAGTGCGCGGGCCACCCGATATCGCCTCGTAAGGAGATGAGTCGACTTGGGAACATCTCTCAAAATTCCCAGTGAACAATGAGCTGTGTGGGCTGTGGCCCCATACTGCTGAAACCAAAAGTCCTGTGAATCATCAAATTCCTCCAATCTGGGCCGAAGGAAGTTCTCTAACATTTCACAATACCGATTAGAGGTTACAGTCACGGTCTCACCACCTTCCTCGAAAAAGTAAGG
>Ga0136643_10002588_pt1 | contig 23621 bp, 25 predicted proteins | sample TergutLab28metaG_FD_96883 | JGI IMG/M metagenome (GOLD analysis project Ga0136643, IMG submission 96883) | Labiotermes labralis P1 segment gut microbial communities from Petit-Saut dam, French Guiana - Lab288 P1 (version 3) (version 3) | ecosystem: Host-associated > Arthropoda: Insects >... | reverse complement strand
GTAACAGGGGAGGGTAGAAATGAGCAGGCACGCCTTTCTCCTTCAGCTTGCTGAGGAATTACAGGAGGTATACAAAGACAAACGTGAATCTATGGTTCCAAAATACAAAGAAGAGCAGTCGCAGGACAAAAGAAAGCAAGCAGAAGGCATCAGTGTCAGGTAGGTATGTGTAAACGCAACAAAACAACTGAAAAATGTGAAATATGTTGAAATATGTGTATGGAAAGTGCACGAAATCTGTAGAAAAGAAATTCTGCTACAAGAAATGCACGCTGTAACGCTATTGAAGATTTCATTCATTGTCAGCGATGTTTCCTGGTATAGGCCTATTTGACACATCATATGTATAAAACATGACAAAATAAATAACTAAACGATGATAAATAAGGATTTTTAAATATTTACCTTCCCAACTTAGCATGATATAAATTAAAAGGCAATAAACCACACTGTGGTCAATTTGACCGCCATTGGCGCTTTCAGGTAGTGAAGCACCACTGGAACTTCTAGCGTTAAGTGTTCTTTGTTTACAACTATGAACTTTTACACACTCTGAGTTTTATTGGTTAATAGGGTTATTGAACACTGAATTGTTTATACTTGTTATTGTAAACATTGTTTGGGATCCCAAGAATGTAAGCAGTTTTGTAAGTGGTTGGTTCATAGTGAAGGCCTGATGATTACCCAGTAGGGTTGAAACATGTTGCCATTCTAATCATAATAAACTAGTTGCGTTTGACGGAAACTTTGGACTATTAATATTTTCTAGTGAAAACACATCGGGATGGCTTCCATCACATTTTGTATGACTGTTCTGTTATTATTTTACAGCTTACAATGATGTTACCTTATTAAAAACTGTGTACTTTCTAAGGTTCCTGACTACACAACAATTCAAGGCCCTGCTTATCACAAAAGATTTTTCATCTTACAAATTTGTATGTCTACTATTTTATTGTTACTGATTTCAGGGAATGAAAATATATAATTTTTTGTGGCACACACACCTGCACACACTCATGCAGCGTGGTGATCTTGTAAGTCTTCTTTCTGTCTTTCTGTAAGAAAGGAAAGTAGGACAAAAACATTTCAATGCCATGTATTTGAAACAAAATACAAATGCTACACAACAATAAAGAAGGTTTTTCATTGTAGTATCTATACTGTTAATTAGATGTGATAATATTAGAATAATAACTATGTTAAATGGGAATGATAACCAATTAGGAATATAATTTGGTAGGAACTTGTATAACAGCTTTTATGTTCTCTGTTTAGGGTATATCTCACTTCACTTGCACGGTATTGACACTATGATTGTACATATAATATCAGATTGAAAATCTTGTGTTAATCAGAAACGTTTCTCTTTCTCCACCTACACAGTTGCTCCAGCTCAAGTTAGCATCTCAGGTCCAACAGAGGCTCGGAGAGGTGACTCAGTACCCCTCACATGTACAACTGCCAACAGCAACCCACCTGCAGAAATCAAGTGGCTTGTAGCTGGAAGGCATATTCGAAATGCAACTAGTCACACTGTAGTATCTCCTGAAGGGGGGTGGATCACAATGTCAAACATCACAGCAATTGTTCCACAAAATAAGCGATCATTGGTTGTGATATGTCATGGCATCAATGTGCAGCTGACAGAGAACATTGTCAGCACCCACACCATCAACGTGCTACGTAAGTGTCATTACTTCACATTGCTTATTTTCACTTGGGGAAATTACCATTCATATAACTTTATAATTGTAACACTGTTCATTCAACCTGTATTGTACAGTAAGAGTTTGTGTAAATACCAAGAGCTGTAGTCATATATTAACTCGCATGTTTTAACAGGTTAATAGGGTTGTATTTAAATAATGCATGTGGTTGTTGCATGAACAGGCAGTGAGAGTCCTTGAGAAGATAAGAATTTCACAGGCAGTCTGTTTTATGGATACCATGTTAAAAGGACATACCAACCATATGAGAATCCATTCCACACACTTCCCTTTCATATCCTTTTAATATTTTGTCCCTGTTTGCACATAGGTATTCAAAATCATCTCTCTCTTACAGGTTCCTTGAAGAAAACTTTTTATGACTTCCTTCTTTTGAGTGTTCTATATATCCAACCCATCTCATCCTAACAATATTTTGTGAAGATTGGAAATTACGAAGCTCCCCATTTTGGAATTTTTGCAGACTGTTTTTGCTTTCTTCCTCTTTAAGTCTTAATTACTTTTCTCTGACTGCCTCCAACAACCTACTTCCTGCGTTGTGAGAACAGCAGTTTCATATACATGCAGAATAATGGACCTAATTATGGTTTTGAATATTTTAATTTCTATGCTATTAGACAGCAGATAACAAAAGATAATGAAACAGTCATAGCCAGCATACCCAGCATTTACTTCAAGGCCAACTGCTTTACTAGAAGGTAATGCAGTGTCTTGTTTTTCACACAATTTGTAAATCATGAGATTTTAAACTAAAAATTATATTCCTTGAAAGTCACTCTGCTATAGAAGAAACAATAGCTTCATTTAAGCTAGATAGTCTGACTGTAAAAGCTGGCATAAGTATCTTCAGGCTTATCAATAAGATGTTCAATCTCTTGAAATATTTGATATTTTTTTCAGTCTCACGTGATTTAGTCATGTTGTTGTGTAATACAGACGTCTCAAGATTTAAAAAAATTGTTAGTGTTTGTAATGTTAGTATACGGTGTCATATAAAAGTGTTCATGAGGTGATCAGTAATGTTCTATTTTGTCCCTGCTGTCATTCTCTGTATTATTAAAGTGAGAACCTTCTCCTGTACAGTTGTGAGGATCTGCTGTCATTGTCAAGTGTGTCTAAATAGATGTATTTTTACTGATTAGTCTAAACTATAAACAGTTGGAACATTTGCATGAAGGAGAGAAGAAAGATGGTGACTGATGTAGAACCGTTTTTATGTGAGGTGTCTCCTGTTTCCTGAATCCACGGAGACCTCCAATGAAAGATTGGACACCACCAAAATTCCTTGTGTATTGTGACCTTGACCAAATTTTATCTTGGCTTCTACTCACATTAGTGTTATGATCCATTACCACAGCGACATCTTCAAACTGTCACATTCACTAGCTGATGAGAGTGCTTTATTACAGTTACCAGCCAACACTAACCTTTATGTAATGCCCTTCTCATTCTTTAAAATTTGCACCATTATTACAGGATAGGGAACTGTATTCTTCTAAGAATAGTAAAATATATAATTCTTTCCCACTAGTGTAGGAAGGGTAAGCAGGCCAATGACAAAATTTACAACTCCTTGTGGTCATCCACCTACCTACCATTCTCACCCCAGCCTGCCAACTACAATCTGTGGGGATATTTTAGTTATTCATCAGAGTGTTGCTTTGGACTTCTTCAAAGCAACTGTGTCTTGTGTGGGTTCAGTGTTTATCCATAATTCACAACAGGGAAGTGTATTGTAAGTCTGTATACAGTCCTGGAGATAATTCCAGTACCTTAGCTACTATAGCTGGCCTGAAATAAAAGGATATTTCAGTTTCCTCACATTGCAGTGCTTGGTCAGCTTGCATTTAGTCATGTTCTTTTAACACTGTTTATTACATGGTGTTATGAATGAATAACTTACATTTGTTGTTAGGAAGTGCCATTCAGGGATTGTGTTTGTTAGGTTTCAAATATCATTTTTATGTAGTAAAAGTAAAATAAAGTTTTGCTTTTGTGTGCCTTATGAAAGCATATTGGGGAATGGGTGTATAGCTCTAATTACACTTAAAATTGCCACTAGATGGAGGTGAATGGTTCCTGGCCATTCAACATCTAGGCAGAGTGACCCCAGTATCTATTGAAGACATAAGTGAATAAAACCTACACAGGGTTTGGGAGTTTTGGAGAAGAAAAAAATCTCTTAACCCTGCTGCATAACAGAGCATGATTATTCAGCTGTTCAGCATACCACTTAGTTGCTATACTCAATGTGTTATCCCAGCTTCATGGCATTTTTATGTGAACATTTTAAAGCATCTAAATATCCTGAATTTGAACTTTAAACTTCAAACATAGAGTAATGTTCTCACTTTTAAGTATGTGAACAATGCTTAGATCCTGAATTTGTTAGAAATAAGAAGACAAATAGATCCTAAATGTGGGGTAATTTAAATGTCCTTTATTCTTGACTTTGTAGGTGTATTTTAAAAAAAATTAATTTAAAGCACATTTTATTACACGAATATGCTAATCCTTGAAGTCTTCAGAATGTGTGAATTTTTTATCCTGTGAACAACTATCAGCTGGGCAAAGAACTTGTACAGCAGAGTCATTTGCTCAGTGTGTCATATCACTTGGCTTGTCAAAGTGAGTCTAGTTTTAAAAATGTAAGTTTAAGAGTTTCAGAAAACTGGCAGGTCAATGTAGTGTATTTGAAGCCAAAGTTGGAAAGAGGCTGCTTGTCATAAATAAGATAAATGAACCAAACAGTATAATATCAGATTAATACTGTAAGGCTTGTTTGAAGCATCATATTATACTGAAATATAGAACATGTTATTTCAAGATAGGTAACTCTAAGTAGCTTATGATTTGGCATTGATGGCAGTCTCCTTTGTTTTCACCAATTTCTTCTACACTTAAGGCAAGACTGTTGATTTAAATTTGTTTTTTCCTTGAACATGGTAAGAAGCTGTTGTTTCTTGTTTACACATTGTTTCTGATCCATTACCCAGCATCATGCGCTAGTAAGTAATATTTTTAACGTTTATTGAGATTCACACACTATAATTTTTGTTCATTAAATATATTGATATTTCTACATACGAATTATTGGCACTGGTACAACTAGTTAGTAAACACTGTGATACATTGTTCTTGTCACCAACAGAACCACCAAGCCATCCAATAATTCAAGGCTACACAGAGGCAACAAGTATTGCAGCTGGCACAGTACAGAAGATATCTTGCATCTCGTCTGGTGGGAATCCCCTTGCAACTCTCACATGGTATAAGAACGACAAGAAAGTGAGTACCACATTATTTTGTAAAATAGTTTGAGTATTTTCTCACTTACATACTTCAGTTCATCGCAGCTGTTTACTTACCACTTCCATTCATTTAGTGTGACCATCTTTTCCTCAGCCCACAAATATCTCTTTTGTCTGTGTGGTTTGTAGTTTCATGCATTAGGATTCAGGTCTTGTGTAATATGATGCTGTGTCTTTGGGTGAATAGATTCAGTTGTTTCGAAGGACTGTAGTACCTGCAACTGAAGGGTCCACCAGTCCAAGGATCTAAAATACCTTTGTTGTCATGATCACTCCTTCTTGAACTGATTAATCCTGAAGCTGAAGACACTCTGATCCTACAAAACATTAGGAACTACTTGCCCAATAACACAGTGTCACATCCCAGTAGACATGAATAGTCTGCAACACCATGGGAGAACCTCAAATCTCACAAGTATGGGCATGTTTAGGGATTCTGACATGCCAAGCTGTAGAGATATTCAGTGCATTTTCTTTCTTACATATCTAATATGTTTGTGTATTTAGTTACTTCACTACTTAGACTATAATTCACCATATGTCAGCAACAGATGGCAGAGTCCAAAGGCAGAAAATTAATATTTTGAATGAAAAAATGTGATTTTAATTGGTTAAAAAAGGTTTATATTTTGTAACATATTGAAATAAATTTCAATCAGTGTGCCTTTTACAGTCATAGTTTCTGTTAGGGATAATCAATGAGGTTACATGGCTTAGACACCAAAAGACCTAGATATGCCACTGGACATGTGGAACAGTTTGTTAACTTTGTTGATGCAAATATTTGAAAGTGAAGTGTAAAGAAAAGAAGTGGACTGAGTACAAATTGTGAATGGTAAGCATAATAAAGTAGTAAAATGAAGAATAGGTGACAGAGTGAGCAGATGACCTTGTTAATGTCTGGTTGTGTGTGCTTACAGATCAACTCAGTAACTAAAGTAAATGACCAGTCAGTATCAGCAGAGGTGACCATATTGGTGAATGTAACAGACAATGAGGCACGGTACAAGTGTGAGGCATCGAATGCAGCAACTGAGATCCCACTCTTTGAAACAGTCACCCTTGATGTCCACTGTAAGTAAGAGAGCAGTGCTTTCTTCCTTCCCTTATGAAGATTTTAGTAACTGCCACTAGAGACTGAAAGTGCAGAAAAATCGTTCTTTTGTTATACCAGTTTTGAAAACTTGGTTTGTTCCTTGTCAACATAGATGTCTGTAGTTTACAACTCTCCAGGAAGGAGCAGTGTTGCTCCACCGTAAAAAGAAATATATTTAACACGGAAAGGAATTTCAAGCAACAAAAGTTATGTTTACTTTCTTAGTATTGTGGATGCTAGCACAGCAGGTTTCTGCATAGAACAGGGTGCTCTAGTGCCAGACAATTTGTATGTTGTGTTACACATGAAACTTGGAGTTCACAAAATTTCAACTTTTGATCACCTGTGTAATAGAATTAAGAGCTGCTAGAGCTGAGAGGTTTTATCTGCCAACTACCTTATATAAAAGTGTGATACTGTGGTTGGTTAGAAGACAAGTGGTTATTCAGCCAACTGAGAAACCTTGATTTTCATACCTGAAAAAATTCATGAACAAACATCACTGTTCAAATGAGTTTGAGGCTGCAAATGGAGAATTCATATGTAGTCAGCAACACTTTTTCTAAAAACATGGGTTGATGTACAGACTTGGCTAATAAATTCCTTGTGACAAACAGCTTGTGTGAAATTAGCGTCCATGATAAAACCTGTGGAGATTATTAAACACTGTGCTGAGAACTGAGAACTATGTTTGTATCATTTTCTGAAACCTAGCAAGAGGGTGGTTTGAAAAACCGGTGGAGCTAACCCCCCAGCAGATTTAGCTTGAAGTGTGGGCCGTAATATACATGTGTATTTTTTCTAGTTCCCCCAGACCATGTTGTAATTCGGAAAGATCCTCCTGAGCTGAAGACTGGGACAATGGCAACACTGACATGTGACTCCAGCTCAAGCAATCCTGAGGCTCGACTCAGCTGGTGGCGGGAGGGTATTCCTGTGCAGGGGGTCACCAATGTGACCAAACCAGGACTTCATGGTGGCAAAGTATCCAGTATTGTGCTGACCCTGGACATCACACCAGAACTTAATGGCATTGTCTACACTTGTCAGGCCACCAATGAGGCACTGCAAAGAAGTGTGCATGATGCCATTACACTAGAGGTCCTGTGTAAGTCTCATTGCCGTTTCTGTCATCAGTACTATGTCACGTGAGGAATTTACTTAAAAATTTAACAAGTTCATCCAATAACATTCAAATTCTTGGAAGTCACTGAAGGTCAATTTTCTTAACCAGTGGTCCTATCAACATTTTCTTTCCTGCTTCATTAATTTCCTATAAACAATTCAGCTTCTAGTTAAAGGGCTGCACAGCCACTGTGCCCAAGAAAGCAAAAGAATTAACATGTAGACTGCTGTTTGCAGACAAGCCAATATTTTCTGATGTGCCTATGGAGCAACAAAGTGGCATTGAGGGGCAGCCCTTGGTGCTGTCTCTGCAAGCCACGGCGAACCCCAGCAACATTGTGTATACTTGGACAAAAGATGGGGTAGAAGCAGGCCAGGAGACACGAGTAGTAGTGGATGGTCCCGTCCTGAACATCACAAAATTGCGCAAAGAGGATTCGGGTGTGTACATGTGTGAGGCAGTCAACAGTGAGGGCTCCACATCCATCAAGTTCAACCTCACTGTGCACTGTAAGTGGACTTCTTTTAAATATTTATGTCAGTAGTGCATTGGATTTACTAATGAAATGTGAGGAAATCTCTCTTCATGGGATAAGATTTGACTTTCTGTTAAATTTAATGCTGTTACATTACATAATATGCAACTTAATTTTAACGTTACTTGATTACTGAAATTTGGCCTTGTTCAATATCACAAAATGAAGAACACAATTTTTGGGAACTGAAACTGACCCAGTAAATGATAATAGCTCCTTCTATCACTCCCAGCTGAGTATGTGCATTCTAAACTGTACACTTGAGGGTGCACCAAGCTGGTTCCTAACACGGTATGTTCCATTTGGAATAATGGGTGGCAGACTAAGTCCAGAAACCATGTAAATGAAAGTGTAATACACCATTATCATAACCTTCTAGAATTATTCCTACAGTACTGTGATTATTTCTTTTATGTAATTATTAAAATTCTTTTCCTTCCCACAAGGAAAACCCACAGACTTCCATTACAAATATTGGTTTAATTCTCCTAGGGAAATATATTTTTTTTTGTGACAACCAGAGAAACACATATATTCACTTCATACCGTGAACTCTTGAATGTTAAAGTAGTAATAAACATAGCTACCACTGCCTTGTAATGAGTTAAATTATGTGTAATTTGTTATTTCTCATTTTGTTGTCAATGAACCTGTTACATAGTTTAAACTGTAATACATGTCACTGTTCTGTACAGATACTGCAGTTATAAAGGACACACCAGAGTTTGTGATTGTAAATCCTGGTGAGAATGCTCATCTGTACTGTGTGGCAGAGGGAAACCCTCTGAGTGAAAGCCACTTCAGCTGGCGCCGGGAGGGCTTCAGCGACAGTGACATGGAACACCGCACCAAGCGCTCATATCGTAATGGCACCTCCTACCTAATTGTCCAATCTCCAACCAGGGAAGACAATGGTAACTTCTACTGTGTGGTCAACAATGGGATTGGCAATGAGACAACTAGGCCTGTTTACTTAGTGGTGAAATGTAAGTACACAACAACAGACACAGGGTTAGGATGCATGTAATATGCAACTAACTTACTGTATGTGTATCATTTAATTATGCATTAAATTGGTCTGTGATAGAGATGCTATATTGAGAAGAGCCAGAAATTACTTTTCTTTAATTTCATTAAATGTAAACCATACATAAATATGTTCCAAGTTTTCACACTGTTGTTCAGTGATGTTTTTTTTTCACACTGTGCAATAATGATTTTCCCATCATTTAAAGGAATGTATTGCATCCGTCTTAACGGCCACTGAGTCAGATTTAGTCACCCTGAAGATGGAAGCAGTATATTCCTCTGGACTATTAGAACAAACATTCACTTCAATGTATGAAAAAATGGCTATTACTTGATCTTTTCAAGTTACCCTTACAAGTACATGTGAGATTTTTATTGTATGTCATATGGTAATTGTAGTTTTATTTTCATGTACAGTTACATTGATTGTTAGGTTTGTGTTGACCAACATGAAATTCTTCATCAAATCTCTGTATAACTCTGATAAGAGATATCAGGAAAAAATAGTTGAGTAATTTTGGGAGTGATATATGCCAATGAAGATATTAATGTGATCGCCTTCCACTCTCTTTATCCCATTAAGGTAGGATGATAGCAGGTTGTTATAGTGTCTGCAAATATCATGCATTATTTGTAGTGTACTGTATTCATCTCTTTCATCTTTTGAGTTTGAGGTATTCACAGGATTGTAGTTCAGGTCTTTGTCCTCCCAAGGTTTTTGTTGTTGTTGTTACTCTGCTATGGCTGTTGTTGCCATCATTGTTGTTGTTAATATTATTGTTGTGGCTGTTGTTTGTAACTGAACATGAAAAGTTTTGTGATGGACAGTGTGTATGTATTTGCAGACAAGCCTGAGATAGATACATCACCTCAGATTGCTAAGGCTGCAAGTAACACTGGTGATACAGGTCACCTCATCTGTCGAGCATCTGGTGCACCTAAGTTGCGTTTTACATGGTCTAGAGAGGGAGCCACTATTCCAGTTAATACCACTGAGAAATATTACATTGACTTTCGCCAGGTATGTGTTAACTGTCATGCAAGCAGGGTGTAATCACTCCCTTTAACACAATACATGAAACAGAAATTCTTAATGGACTAGTGTACAGACATAAAGGTAGAAGTAAAAGTAAAGGTAAAATTTGCCCTAGAACAAGCCACAAAGGCTCAGAGGTGGAGTAGGGGTATAGCCTGTTCTTTCTTTAACCTGGGCTCTGGATGGGAGTGGTTGGTCAATGCCATGCCTAGGCTGCTTTACCCCCAAGAAAGATCCAGTATCCATTGTGTAGCAGGCTGGGTGAGATCCAGGGCCGGTCTGGATGGGTGTGGAAAATTCATCCCCACCAGGTTTCGATCCCCGGACTGTGCAGCCTGTAGTAAGTCGCTATACTGACTACACTATCCCAGGCTACAGTGTACAGACATAAGAAAATTGAATACAACTGAATTCATGTTGTATTCTGCAGAGGTGAATTCTGCAAAGATCATCACATCAAGACAAGATGTAAAGCTGTAAATTCTGAATAATATTCGTTAACCTTACTTCAGGGTATTTCACATGTGACATGACATGTTGCCTTCCTACAAAACTCTAATAGACATGGCAGGTTGTCAATGTTGGGTAATCTGTATAAAAAAACTTACTTTTTTCTCTCAAGGAAGCAGAAGAAAGCAGCTGTTTTACACTGCATAAATTTCAGATTTTTGAGTCTGTTCTTAGCATCTTCTTCACACGTGTTGGTAATTCATGTTTGGGGAGGATGAAGGAAGTAATATCAGATCTTATGCCTTAAATATTTTCTTCCCGGTTTCTTCCACAGTGATACGTGTAATCTGTCGAATATGAATTTGTATTTGTCATTGGTCTTCACTTATGTAGTATAGGGGTAAGCTTCTGTCCTTCTCTTGGAATACATTTCAGTTGATACTAACTTTCTCATCTAATGATACACAGTTTGATGTCATCTGGTAACTTTGATTTATATGTTTTTTACAAATTTTGGTTTCTTATATATTGTAGGTTTAAAATTACATTCACATGCAACATGCTGTAACTCATTAACTAACAAACAAATAAGTATAATGGAGAGATACAGTAATTAACCCATGTCAAATAGTAAAAAATTTGAAATAATCTTTCAGTTGGATGTTGTGAAATACGAGTCAGTTCTCTTGGTTAAACACGTGCGGCCTTCAGACTATGGGGGTTATGAGTGTGTGGTGAGGAATGAGATGGGGTTCGCCACCACTACCGTCAGACTGGATGTAACTTCTGCACCAGATGCCCCTATGTCTCTGAGGGTCCTCAATGTCACCCATGACTCAGTGACAGTTGGATGGGTTCCAGGATTTGATGGTTAGTGCATAATCAGTCATATTGTCAGCTGTAAAGATGTTTAGTAAATGAAATGATTGATACATGGAGATTTGTCTCAGTAGAAGAACATTCACCACCATGTTGTTGTTGGTATCAGTTGAAAGTACTGTAGATTTTGTAAACCCTTTTAATAAGTATAGGATGAAAGTCAGCATGTGGGAGCAGTGATCATTTACATCAGAACTCCTTCAATCTGGAAGCTGATATGTCAGAAATCCTAATACATTGGCAGTTGAAAATAGTCCCAAATATTCAAATAGTTTGCAAGTGTGTCTCTGCATTGTCTGTTGTAGTATCTCCTAACCACCTTTCTTCTTCAGCTGTGAAGAGGATGTCTGGGATAGAATTCAAGCCCTAGTCAAACAATTTTTTTGGCCCTAAACAAGGGTGGCCTGGCAAAAAATCAAAACCTATGCAACACATTCAGGCCCCTGGGTTCCCTTCTGAATTGCTGGGCACAAGTAATTTGTACTAGCTGTTCCCCTTACCTTCAGCTGGCTGTAAAGACTCCTGATCCTGCAGCACCCCGATAGGAACTGAAGAGATTCTAGAAAACATATGCAGGGACCCTGATGCCTCCGAACTGCACAGCTGAAGAATATATCCAAGGAGAATACTGTGATTAGTTGTGCAGCCCAAATATATGAACAGTAACAAAAAATTACATCAAAGCATTGAAGTCACTGTAGGTAATGTTGGATAATCTGGAATATTTGATAATCTGGTACCTCACTGGTCCTTTGCAAGTGGGATTAAAGGAATTTACTGTAAATTGTTATTCCTTGTCAGTGCAAGACAGACACTAACATCTTCCTCTACCAGTGACCAGCTTTCCCTCTCACAAGCCATTTAAAAAGGCAGTATTTAGCATTTTAGTCAGAAACAGAAGACTGCAGTTTTCAAGTTGTTGGTGAGGAGAGTACCTTGAAATTTCACCAAAACACTACAACCCATTTAATTTTCATTCAAAATTCACATTCATTTTTTGTGCTATTAAACAATGGTTGTAACTGATTTAGCATCATGAAATAAATTTGTATGTAAGGTTATTAATTGTGAATAATTATTGATTTGCATACACTTGAAAACACGTTGAATTTTGTGCACTAGTTAATAAATTATAGACTGAGCAGGAAAAAATATTTTCTGAAGATTTAGATGGGCAACACTTGGAAGTCCGAGGAAAAATAATGCTGTTGGAGATAGGAATAACTTGTGAAGCTATGAATTGAAGTCATCTGGCTTAGAATTATGATGGGAGGTTCTGGCCTTTTGTGTCTGCAGTGTTGAACCTTGCACTCCATAACATATTCATTCCTTAGTTCAAAGAATGAACAAGGAAACTCTGTCCACATTGCCATCATCATCATCATCACAACTGCCTGCCCACATTCTTGATGACAGGCTGCTAAAGTTCAAGGATATCTTGAACTGTTTCCTCATAGAATCTGGCCTTTTTCTGGTGCAGGTGGTATGGAACCGTCCTACAGGATACGTTACAGACCAACAGCATCGTTTGGTGAAGGTTACCGATACGTTGATGTGATTGGTAGCAACATGAGTAGCTTCACAATCACAGGGCTTGCCATGGCAATGGACTACACTGTCAGTATTATGTCATTCAACAAACTGGGGAGCAGCAAGTATCTGCCAGACACACTGCGTGCCAAAACTTCTAGTAAGTACTGAAATAGAATTTTCAATTTATGTGCTTCATGCTTCACCTAATGTTATTATTGCTGTTAGGGCTAGAAAAATGTGGTGGGAAGGACACGTAGGGTATATGAGAAAAAATGTAAGTGGAAAGACACAGAGAATAGATCACTAGAAGTCCTAAGTTCATGTGGAGCTTCTTATTGTATTAATCATAAAGCAATGCATTCTGGATATACAAATAGAGTGAAAATCTCCCTAGATAAATTCCAATGGCAGCTTGTTTGGACATAGTGATGAATGTGCAGCAAATTTTATTGATGAGGTGATTATATACCAGGATTGGTTAATTATTTCATATCGATTAATTAAAGAAAATAAGGATCAACATTTTATTTCCTCCTTGTATCTACAGTTGCTGTGTTGATATTAATTTTTCTACTCATAAAACATTAAATGGTACAATGCTTCATGACAGCCATATTTAAAGAAGTTAAACCTAAAATTACTTCATTATAAGGGTCTGAAAGATGTGCCTTTACATTTGGCCCCTCTATTGTGTACTGAGTAATATGTCTAATAACCTGACATAAAACCCACTAGCTGTTTTACCTTTATTTGTGTCATCTGCACATGCTTGTATGTTCTGTGACATTGATGCAGTTACTGTTGCTATAATTAGTTCTGATGTTCAAAATTTGTTGCAGCCCTTATTTATTTAGTGAAAGAAATCTGAGATTGGCACTGTAGGGTCTTAGAGTTGTGGCATAAATGAAAGAGTCAGCCTGCATTTTTAATAGAAGTAAAGGCATTCTTCTTTGCATTTTAAATCTGTACCAATTTGTAACCATGCAGTGAGGATGGTGATTGTAACAAATTTTGTAATATGTTGTAGATGGAATTTTGATTCATTGAAATTGCCAGAATGTCAGAAAAAAACTCACAGACATTTGACTGTACATAGAAATTTTACAAATTAAATCACTGCCATTAATGAACTATAGAAGTAGCTTAAAACATAAAATAATAATAATAATAATAATAATAATAATAATGTCATTTCTGGAGACAGAAATATTGTCAAGAAAGAAGCTGTGAAGATCTTAACGTATATTAAGACCTCATAGCAGATATTCAGACATGTGGAATGTGAAAGCAAAAGTGATACCAGTAATATTAGGGGCAACTGGAAACATTTCAAAATTAACTCAGACAATACCTGAGCAACATACCAGGAAAGCATGAAATTCAGGAACTACCAAAAAAAAAAAAGCCATGTTGGGCACTGCACACTTACTACAGAAAGGGCTAATGTAAAAGTACAAAACATATTTCGTGGTGAAATAACATTATGTGTAGCACAAATTATAAATACAGAACAGCTGCAACATTATATAACCTAGAATCATGGTTTATTTCAGGTATGTAATTGTAATTTCTTTACATTAAGATAATAACAAGGATGATGATGATGATGATACACAATAGATTTATTGACTGCAATGATTACATTTGGGCAACCATTGTGTAATATATTTGATAGTGGAGTCTTTCTGAATGTAACAGATCCTTTTAATAACAGCTTTGCTTTTACTCTCTTCTTTCACTTTCATAGAAATGCTGCCCACATAGTACGGATAAGTATGTAATGAAACAAGGAAGCTGAGAACAATACACTGAAAGGAAATCAAATTACCTGCTGACAGTAATAGTTGCTGTAGGTCTGAAACAAGGAGAGTGAGGCAAACATTTGGATGCTTACACTACAGTATTGTCAGTATGCTTCTGTACTGAAGCTAACTGTTATTAATGAAATTTTTTTTCAATGAAAATATAGCCATCTTTGTACCACTATGAGGAATTTGTCATAGAATTTGAGAGTGTAGAAAATGGCACTGCAGCAACAAGTAGCATGCAGCAGTCATGCTCAGCTTGTCAAGATCATGCTGCAAGCTTGGCTGGGGCTTGGCAGTCAAGTTTGGCAGTTATAATGATGTTGGGATGGAGCTAGCGGTTGTGGGAGAGAGGAGTATCTGATCAATGACATATTATAGGCACTGGTGGTAACTATAGACTTCTGTCATTATCAGAGGATTCTGGATGTGCATGGAAATCCCATGGCATTTGTATGGAAAAATCTTAATTTGTGTAAGATTATAAACATGTAACTGTAGTAAAACACAGATAGGAAATGTACAGGGGGAACACATGGGAATTGGATTTTTAAAAGTGCTGCACAGAAATTATGTCTTTTTCTAAAGGGTAAATGAATGGTTTAGTAATAATTACAACTGTGTACTGAAATGTCACATATGTATTCTAAATTTATAGTTACATTTCCCAACAAACGTACTATGAGTAATCACAAGGCAGCTGGATGGATTTAGCAAAAAATTCTTTAATGTGCATGTGTAAGGCAAAGTATTGTATTTTATTAATATATGAATTGTAGATAATAATTAACCTGTTAACATTCAACTATTTTCCCTATATACAATGATTCATTTACAAAATTCTAATTTCATGCTGCATTTTCACTGTTGGATGCATTGTTGTAGCTTCAAAGAGAAGAAAATACTTGTCCTGTGCAGGGTTAAGGTATATTGTTTGTGTTGGCCTGAATTTTGAACTACAGGTTGCCATCATATGATAAATCTGAAATGTTACTGACAATCCAATTTTTAATTTGACTACCAATCATTGGTTCCTTACAGTGATATATTTTCACTGCACACAATAACAGCAAAAACCTACTGAGTAAGAGTTTTTCGGTACAGGGTATATCTCTTAGTTTCTCTTACTTTCCCTTCACTCTGACTGTGTCAAATTAGCTGATCAAAGATATCAGCAGCTCCTGGTGCTTCTCTGTATTGTACTGCATTAAATGTAAACACTTGTATGCATTGCATCTGGAGCATCATACATACTAATAAGTAGCATATAAGTTCAGGGAAGGCAAAATGGTACCTAACTTATTTCCAAAATTGTTTGTCTAAAAGTAGTAACAAACAAATTATGTCAGTAAATGCCACATAAATCTGTGGATTCAAAATTGTATTTTATCCATGCAGTGAATTTGAAGGTTTTGGAGTAAACTTTTCTGCAAAGTCTGAGGTTCTCACAGCAGTCTCTCTGAAGATTTAGACCTTCTGGAATATGAGGCCTTGTCACTGGGCAATTGGTTGTCGCTGTTTAGAAGGAATGGCACAGCATCATACCCAATATGACTGAATCTTGTTTGAAATGGAATTGGCATTTGAATCTTGATGAAGAGTTATGATTTTCTCTTAATGCAATGTGTTGTTATAATTTGACTTTCTTTACATGTTTTGGTGTGGGAACTCTCTAATATTTATGTTTCTATTATATTGGAAATTTATCTGTGCTGGCAGCTCCTTCATTGGTTTAATACGAAGAATTCTGCTGGATATGCACAGTCATATAAGTTGATTATTACTTCAGGCAGTTTCACAGTAATAAATAGGAACTGTGTACACTTATATCCTGAAAATATTGGTGCATATCTACATGATTGCACAGCATCACGTTCTACAAGACTGTTATCTAAAAGTGCCATTCTGTTTTGCGGCAGTTCTGCACCAATATCCAAATGCAATTTTCTGCACATTTTGACAATCTGATAAATATTGTTTAACACATAAATGACAAGTACTCTTCTTTGCTAACAGTGGTGAAAGGGTTATAATGTCAGATGATCTTTCATAATTTGCATGTGAATATGTAACAGAACTTTTGTTTAATTGTGGCATTTTCTGGGGTTTCTACTCTACTCTGTAATATATATAAATGATCTTTCTTTAAGCATAAGTAAATTTGCTAACTTGATACTATTTGCTGATGATATGAGCATTATTATATCAAACACTAATCCAGAGGAATTTAAAAATAATATTAATTCAGTAATGACTGAAATAACTAACTGGTTTCAGCATAATCGTTTAACATTGAACTGTAATAAAACACACTTTATGCATTTCTTGACTAAAAAACAAAATGAAAGAAAAATTCAAATAATTGCTCCCAATTCAATAAAGACTAATATCAATAGCACCAAATTTTTAGGTTTTATCATCGATAATACATTGTCATGGAAGGATCACATTGCTGCATTAACATCAAAAGTGAATAAGGCTTGCTATGCTATTAGGGTGATAAAACTTTTTATGTCTGTGGATATACTGAGAACAGTCTATTTTTCTTACGTACATTTAATAATATCATATGGTATTATGTTTTGGGGTAATTCACATCATAGTAACATCATTTTTAAAATTCCAAAAAGAACAATAAGAATCATTCCAAATTCTGGTAGTCGTGATTCATGCCGTTAAACAGTTACAAATACTTTCACTTTGATCTCAACATATTTTCTCATTACTTGTTTTTGTTACCAATAATAGAGGTCTATTTCTATCCAATTCTGAAATTCATGATTTGAATACACATTTCTACTACAACTTACATTTACCTTCTACAAATTTAACATTAGCGCAGAAAGGAGTACTGTATTCTGGAAGTAAGATATATATAATCACTTACCTTCAAATATTAAAGTTTTTTCGAATGATACTAAGCGTTTCAAATCTGTACTAAAGAGTTACTTTATAGAACATATGTTCTATAGTCCAGGTGAATTTGATGAATTTTATCAATCAGCATCCCAATGATCATGGTTCTTCATTTTTTACTTAGTTTGATTTGATAGTTATAAGATCTTATTTAGTGTGCAACTGAACTTATTCTTACTATTCATTACCTTCTTGCTTGTTTTACATGTATTTTAATTGTTAATTGTGTTATGACAAATGCACTGCACACTTTTATACATTTTTGTGACTGATTCCATATCTGTAAAGATCTAACAGAAGGTGAATGAATATGAATATGAATATGAATTTGAAACTAAGAAGTACAGTCGTAATTTACACTGGAAGTTAGTATTTTAAAGTGATTAAGTTCTGAAGGTTGTCCAGCATTTTTATCTCATCCACCAAACCATGCATAGCATATTGTGCATAATGGCATGCGTTATTTGAGTCATGAGCTTCAGAAATAGTGTATAAACAAGTGTCACACTGTCAGAACCTTTGCTACTGGGGATTGATCACACTTGAAGGGTTAAATTATACACAACACATGAAACACACATTTGGCTTGAAAATCTTGGTTGAATGGTCCACTTGAGAAGCTTAGACCAAGGCACAAGGATGTTAATGAGTGCAGCAAAAACAGTGACGTGTGTTTAGAATGGAATAACTTCAAATAGACAGAAGTTGTAATCTGTTTTGACCACATATTCTCTTTTCTAGAGTTTTTAGGTGTGTTCGCAAAATTGCAGTATTTTCTGTTAGCTTCATCATGTCTGTCTGTCCACATAGAACAACTCAGCTCCCATTGGACAGATTTTTGTAATATTTGATATTTGAGTATTTTTTGGAAAAGTATTAAGAAAATTCAAGTTTCATTAACATCTGACAAGAATAACAGGCACTTTGTATGAAGATGTATTTACATGTATGGTATCTCACTGAATTATTCTTAGAATGAAAAATGTTTCAGACAAAAGTTGTAGAGAAAATCAAAATATACATTTTATGTTCTTGTCCTTTTTTTAAATCACACCGCAGCATAGGAAAGGCACAGAAAATCTTTAATCTAACTGTCAGTCTGTTATGCTATACTGTGAGCAACAAATTACACTCATATGTAGAGACTTGTGTCAGAGTGGTTCATGTCTCGCACCACATTTCACTTGTGAATACCAGAGCTGCTTGCTTGTTTAAGATGCCTTATCCTTACAGCATATTTCACAAGGGATTCTCTTCCAAACTGCCACTACTAACACTAATGCACTAACTGCATGTTCCACTTGCTTGTCTTGCTCCTGTACAGATGAACCTCCCCCCTCCCTCCAATCCCCGAGTCGGGATGTAGACTATCAGTCAGGCGAGGACGGGCGAGGTGGGGTCTCAGGCCTCGTCATCATAGTGGTGACGGTTGTGGGGATGGCAGTGTTGATGCTGAACGTGTTGCTGATTGGCTGCTGCCTGCACCGGCGTGCCAACAAGCGTCTCACAGGTATGCACATTGCCTTACAGGTGAGGGGGATCTCCAGCAAGTCATCCCTGACATCCTGCTTGGCAAAGGGGACATCCCCCGTCTGGTTATCATTGGAGTGTCTGTTACGGGGGCATTGCTTGTCCTGTTGAATGTTGGACTTGTCACCTGTTTCATATATAGGAAGAGAAACAAGCGACTGCGAGAAGGTACTGTAGGAAGTGTGCTTGGTGAGTCCATGTCAAGATGTCATAATGAACTTGCTTTTGGACTCTTTTGGACTTCCATTTTGCTTAAAGTTTGAAATAAGTTCTGTAGAACATATAAGTAGATACTTCTTAGGCAGTAAAAAAATCTTAACATAATGAACACAAGTGCAAGGCTTTCGGCTGGTAGCACATTGTTTTTTGCAGGAAAGTTGTAACACTTCAGCACAACTTGCTGCTGACATATGAGCATTATAAATGGATAGAATTATAACTGAACATAGATTCAGTAGATCATTAAATTAATATTTGTCAGTTTAATTTTTTCCACATTCAAAAATTAATATCCTTAGGTCTGGTTTCTGTCTCAGCATTAAATTCTTTGTCATTAAGATTTTTCCATTTACATTTCTTATTACTTGTATTCCACATAACTTTGAATGGAAGTAACTGAAACCTGTAATAAGTCTACCACTGATAACCCTGTAGCATCAGCAATTTGTCATGGGACATTTACATGAGTGTGTGTAGTTGCTTGTTCTGTGTTAATGACTGTATCACTGTGAGGTTGTAAGAGGATAATATTAAGTCCGTCTTTCTTTGCCACTCCTCTGCATCCCCTATGAAAGGCGAGACAGTAAGTTCTCTATAACTGTCACAAATACATTCTAAAACAACATGGTGGTACATCCACAAAACTTGTGTCAACTTTTCTATTCCTCAGAGATAAACAGCTGTAACTGACACTCATATAAGTGTGAACTTGACATAAGGAACTGCTGTTCTATACCTTTGTTTCAGAACAACTTCTTTATTTTAAACTGCTGGTATTCATTGATTGGAATTGTTGCTTGTCCAGTATCATACAAAGGATTTTATTATATTGTCTTAATTACTAGAAAAGTATCAAAATGGTGTTCTAAGTGTTTATGTAAATTCTGTATTATATACTTTGTAACCTGTGATTCAAGAGGACGGTGATTGCAGTCACCTGTGATCAAATATTGGCAATTTGTTTAGCTGTACTGTATTATTTTTTCTTGTGCCATTTTTAATTATAATGGCAGTGTAAACTGTATCTTAGCTCAGGTAATAAGTTCCAGGATTAGAACAGAATCTGGTAGCACAATAAATCTGCTTACTGCTAACTTATATAGAGTGTTCTTGTAAATAGTTCATGGCTCATCTACAGATAACATAACTGTGTTTCGTGTTTACAGCAGTCAGTGAGCAGAGCAGCAGTAAGTCTGCCACCATTGAAATGTATGCTCCAAGCAGCTATAACGAGACTGTTACTGGAGAGACGCTCAGTTCTGTGTCAGAGAAGAGTGAGAGCTACTCCAATGGAGACAGTAACCAAGAATACCTGGTGAGTTTGACACAGACCCTTTGTCTCCATATCAGAAATTTGCATGGAACTCTTTGCGCTAAGATAGCTCAGTTATGTTGGTTAGAATAATGTATTAAGTTTTACTGTCTTAATGATGATGTCTATAGACTAGCTTTGAGAGCCACATAGCTTTCTGCCTAGTGGGTAATGGGCACATATTGAATGCTGCCAGGTGTGAAGGTGACCAGTCACTTGAGATTTGAGGTTCTTGGTGAATATTCAAGTCTTGATGCTCGGCCATGTTGACATTGCAGTGTCTTTAACTTCAGTGTCGATGATTGGCCCTGAAGATGAAGGCACTGTGATTCTTTAAAAATATCATTAAGTTTCATAAGTCAGCTTGGCATAATAATTTAAATAATGTTACCTAATTGCGAATTCATGTTTTTTCACACAAGTGCTTTGGAATTGCTCTTCTTTAAGTGGTTTGGAAGGGCAGATGGGTGAATGAGGGTGTCAGCTGATTGAGATTTGAATGACCAAATGTTTCCTGTATATGTCCCTTTTACCCCCCTCTCCTGAGACTTAATGTACCTCTCTTCTTCCATCCACCCTTCCCTCCCTGCCCCATCCCCAATATAAGGGGCACTCTTCATGTGGACAAATGTTTATTCATTCATTCACACATCCTAGTATATTTTTTTAGTTGTGACAGCATATTGTTTACCTTCTTCATTTATACATATTGCAGGAGGATGGAACAAAGGCAGCTGCAAGTACATACTTGATAGATCAAATGGAATACCCTTACCCTTACCCAACATACGAGATGCAGCATCAGCCAAAACCTCATCATGATGAACAGGGCATGAGGAATACATACAACCATGGTGTGGATGGTAAGTGCTGTAGCAATTGTGTGCTTCAATGGGAAACTAACTGAATAGTTAGAAAGTGAAGCATGTAGGGATAATTTTCTTGTTAGGGTTATATTCAGTACATCCACGAAAGAATGTGGGCGTTGACTGCAACAGGAACAGCATACACATAGGTTATTTGGAAGGTAAGTACCATCTGCGCATATCTCTCGTGCATCCTCGAGACTGTCACTTTGTGCATGTGCAGTGACTTCCTCTATCAACTGAGAAGCCACAGACGCCATTTCGTGAAATTCATGTTTTGTTTATGTTTGTTCCTGTGCGTTAAACATGTTTAAGACAATTGAAGGGGCCGCCGACTGTGAAACACGGTCTGTAATTCGTTTTTTGAAAGCTAGGAATGTGCTACCAAGTGAGATTCATCACCAGATCTGTCAAGTGTATGGTGACAGTGCGATGAGTGCTGGCATGGTTAGGAAATGGGTTCGGATGTTCAATGAAAGATGAGAGAACGTGCACAATGAGGCGCGAAGTGGGCGTCCGTCTTTGGTGAATGATGCTTTGGTGCATAAGTTCAACGAAAGAGTGCGTGACGACAGACATTTCACAATTTCTGATCTGTCCCTGCACTTTCCTTAGATTTCAAGGACTCTACTCTATGACATTGTCAGTAGTGGCTACATCGCAGGCAGCTGTATTCTATGAGGAGGGTATACAAAAACTTGTGCCCCGCTACGATAAGTGCCTCAATAATGGCGGCGAATATGTGGAAAAATAGTTTGAAGAATGTAGAATCTGATAACAATAAAAATTTATACAAAACCTTACTCGATTTTTTTTTGCAGTGAAATGGTACTTACTTTCTGAATAAGCCTCGTACATATCAATATACAAGAAGAAAATTTACTGTTAATTCTGCTTAACATATGGATAAGTGATAAATTAGAGACCCTGTATAAATAATATTTGAGTTTACAACCACAGACACAGAGCTCAGGCCAGTATATGGGGAAATGCAAGTGGGTGCAATACACCCACTAAAAATCTCTTTGCATCCATTAGGAATATGCAAAATATTTAAGATAAACATGCGGATCAGCCCACTAAAAAATGTGTGACACACTATCACATTCATTTGTTGCTTATTTTGAGAGGTCATGGGTGGAAGTAACTCATTTTCAGAAAAGTGTATATATGCAAGAGGTTTTCTGCAGTGTTATAGATTGCATTATGAAATTAAAGTGTTGATTTTGTGGCCATGACAAAGATGCTTGTTACATTTATGCCTACATTACACACACACACACACTCACAGTAGGCCTATATGTATAATGGAGCATTATATACATATATGCACCCACAATGGCAGCCACTGCACCCTCTGCTCTCATGGTCTGACTACAGGCCTGGCAGAGATGTAGTTACATCTGTGTTTATGTATGTAAGAGCTTGACAGAGTTTCCTCCCACATATTTCCAGATTTACTAATCAGAATCATCATCACGATCTATTTATGTTTCTACTTATATTTTCAGTTCTTATCTATTTTTCTAGTTCCAGATTTTGTCCTTTTTGCTCATTCCTTAATGTTCTGATCAGTGATAATACGTAAAATTCCCTTACTCTTAGGTATGTAGATGCTCAGAGTCTTGGATGAATCCATTTTTTCTGATTCTTTTAATTTGGTTAGAGTGTTTTTTGATCTACCAACATTTCTTATTCTCTTGACTTTTACTTCTATGCAAGTTTATACATTCTAAAATCTCTCATCATCTCTAGGTGTTTGATCCACTATTTTCTACAGAAATTTCCTTTATTTTATAAATTAAATACTTTCCTTGTAATTCCTGTTTAATATAATCATTTCTCTTCTTGCACATTCCAGTACATCTCTCTATGGATCTCAGTAATCACATTTCCAAATATGGTATTTGTATATCAGCTGTATGTAACATCCATAAGAACATGCTCCTTCACTGGCCTTATAAACTCCAAGACATTATGTCCAAACACGAAGATTAGAATTAAATTTAATGATGGTATATCTGAACCAATACACATAAACAAAGGAGTAAGACAGGGATGTGGCCTCTCACCAGTATTATTTAACATATACCTTAATAAAATATTACAGGAATTCAAAACAGTGATGAAGAAAGGTATACAACTAAATAACAGGAAATTAGTGAATACGATACTTTATGCAGACGACCAGATTTTAATGGCTACATCAGAAGATGATTTACAAACAATGGCACACCACTTGAACCTT
>Ga0136643_10002586_pt1 | contig 23622 bp, 27 predicted proteins | sample TergutLab28metaG_FD_96883 | JGI IMG/M metagenome (GOLD analysis project Ga0136643, IMG submission 96883) | Labiotermes labralis P1 segment gut microbial communities from Petit-Saut dam, French Guiana - Lab288 P1 (version 3) (version 3) | ecosystem: Host-associated > Arthropoda: Insects >... | reverse complement strand
CAAACCTAGATAGTATAGCCTACTACACACCTAGGCTATATGGTATAGCCTATTGCTCCTAGGCTACAAACCTGTACAGCATGTTACTGTACTGAATACTGTAGGCAATTGTAACACAATGGTTAAGTATGATATGATATATTTAACTGCAATTGGGTTGCCACCCAGTGGCAGTAGTACAGTATACATTTACACACAAACAATACATAGAACAACACAATTGACACAAACAATACACAGAACAGCACAATTCACTAATTAGGAAGAGTGCGGACCGTACCCCATCTTTGCAAGGTATACCCTGGTATTTGCCTTACAAATGAGGTAAAAGCACGGAAAAACCTCAGTCAGGTTAGTTGGAGAATGCCAGTTGGCATGATGAAAACAGAATATACAGAACAGAGCATACAAACAATAAGAATGCATAAACATAATAAGAATAAACAACTTACAGAATTAAACAAAAGTATACAAAACACACAACCATATACACAACGATTAAAAAAAAAAAGAACCGAAAGAACATCACTACACTGCAACACCTCACCACACTTCACCCAACTACACTTCACTTCCTCTCACACTTCACTACCCTCTCATTTGCTTTACCCCAATTACATTTCTTACCGCCCCATCTCACCTCACATCACTAAACTTGACACAGTACAGTTCTTCCATTTCCAGACTTATTTCCATAATAATGAACCCCTACACTGCCCTCAAGAACCTCTCACCATTTCACTTAATTTAACTTTTTTTTCACTTATCCTATCAACCCTTCACTTCACTTTACTAGTCATGCTCATCATATCTACAACTCACTTCCCCTCACTGGTTTTCACTTTCCTAACACTCATTTTGAAAATATGCTTTTTACCATGGGAAGTCCCTATCGCCCCTTCAGGTAGATGGTTCCAGTCAGTAATGGATCTATTCACAGTGAGTATTTCCCAATGTCTGTTCTTTGTTATCTGGTTCTCATTTTCCAATAATGATCGAACCTACTTAAGTAGTTTGGCATCTGTAACCTATCCCCTATTGCTTTCCATGGCCTCTCACAGTATATGCTTTGTAGAGCACATGCATGCGTGCTGTCTTCCTACACTGTGCCAAAGATTCCCAGCCTGAGCCTCCCAAATGATGTGCAAATTTAGCAGCCTTATTTTGTACACAGTCTAAGGCACTTAACTGACACCCCCTGTATGGATCCCAGCATGCCACCACATATTCGAGAATGGGATGTACTAGTGACATATAGGCTAAACTTTTCATATTTTTATTTCCCCCTTTTACAATACGCATTACGAAATGTAGTGCCCTCCAGGCTTTTTGAACCGTGTAATTTATCTGATCAGCCCAGCTTAAATCACTTCATATGATGATTCCCAAATATATGCAACAGCTAGCTTCAGGAATCTTTTGGTCCCCATGGGAATAATTTAATGGATCCTTTACCCTGGCTCTAGTGAAGCTTAGTGTCTTACTTTTATTCAGATTTATTTTCATTTCATTTCCTTCCGTCCAATTCCCCAATGTGTCCATATCTGTCTGTAATTTTTCTACGTCCTTGATATTTAGTATTTTCCTGTAAATTATACAATTATCTGCAAAGAGTCTAATTTTTTACTTAATGCTCCTCCAAATATTGTTTACATAAGCTAGGAATAAAAGTGGGCCCAGAATTATCCCTTGAGGAATGCCTGCCATCACTCTAACTTCATCTGAATAACGCCTCCCTACTCTTAAAACTCTGGGAACAACCTATCAGAAATTCCCTAACCCATATGACCAACCTTCAATCCATGCCCAACGCTGCAAAGTATTATAATATTATAATCTTATGGGACCACTGTTGTATATGTGGTCCTTTTTGACCGAAATGTTATCAAGTCTCGCATGACTGTATTCTATCAACACAATTATAGCACCAAAATCTGTCAAAGTGGTCAGGGGTAATAAGCACTCATATAAAATAATGACACAAGCTATGAAACAATAACAATTTAATGTACTACAAGCAGGAAAGATGCACACAAGTAACTACTTTCACATGCACTTCTTGGAAACTACAACTTCACATTTCCTCAAGAATATGCAGATAAACTCATTTATACACAGATTGCTCCATGCCTAGCAGATTATATCCAGATGATAACCTGATAAACTGAGAACACATGTGAAATGCTGCAGGACCTGTAACCACTAAAATAACTCAGTACTCTTACCTCATAACTTAAGACATGGATGTTGGCCTGTCCCAGTCCTACTGAAACATAATCCAAAACACAGAAAACCAGAACCCAATTTAGACATGTCACTGCTAGGCTGAATACCACAACCAATGTAACTCAGTCTAGATAAGGACAACGGAAAATGAAGAAGCAAGAGGAAGGGGGAGGGGGAATGCAAAACTGTAAATGTTGGACAGTAAGAGCTATGATATCTGGCACTGGATCATCCAGAAAGTTTTATTAACTGGTAACTAAGGGGTTCTTTATACCTTTCACTTTTCCATTAACTAGCAGCAATGTTGTGAATACAGTGATTAAAAGAGTGAAATACTGCGGTCTTATTAGTTCTTGTAAATTATATATAAAACAAGTTACGTAAGTAGTGGGGAAAAGGGAACAGAAAGTACAGCAAGAAAAATGGGACAGGATGTCCAATGACAAGTTACATGTCTATGTCTGCCCATGATCTTGCTAGGCACAATAAGATTCACACTGAGAAAAACAATGTTCCAATATCCAACACACAGAGAATACTCAAACCCTGACACAGTACCAATTAATGATAAATCAGTCACACACACCTCCAGCTGCCCTCGGTCTTGTCCGTTTCTGTCTCTGGTCCCTGCTGAATGCTGACCCTGTCTGAAGAGCTTCCAACAAACTATCCATGACACCTTCCTGTGTCTGATCTGCATTCATGTCCACCAGTGCTTTCTTCCTCATTGCACGATCTGCTCGTTCTTGCTCAGCCTTCTCTCGGGCCTCTCGTGCTCTCCTCACCTTCTCCTCTGTCTCTCGCAGCTTCAGATTATCTATTTGTGCTTGCTGTACATCAGACACACAAGATGCAATTACTGTTTCCAACTGTTGCATGACATTACTGATCTCTGGTACTTTGCTTTAACAGTTAAGAAACAAATTAAACCTCATAAAATTTACCAAGAAAGCATCCTTAAATGTCTTGATATCAGTGAAGAACTCCTCCAAACTATACTTCTGCTTATCAAAAGCATAGAACTCTGACAGATCTGTATATAAAGACTCCATGTTCTTAAACATACTATCCATGATCTGATGCTGTGACCGAGCTTCCTTGGAAAATGTCTGTTGGTTCATATTAAGGAAAACTGTCACATAAGCACTTTCCACAATCACTCAACTGTCTTTGAAATAGTCAATTATTCATTTTATGATGCTGTATCAACTGTAAATGTCACATAAAACTGAACAAGACACTGAAGAATATGTGATTAATAGCAAAGGATATGGAGTAAATGCTCATGCCCTACTTTAATATTATATTGTGACAGTTGCCACCTTTGACTGAGTTTACAGCATGAAAAACACCTGTTACAATAGTTTGCAACAAGATTTATACCTTCTGCCCTCTATTATGCAAAGAACAAACTAGACAGGGAATGTATGCCTGATGTTAACACTGTGGTGTTTTCAAAACTCTGTATCCTGCTTTGAAAAGAAATAACGTTCCAAGTAACTACTCTTTTCACACATTTAATTGTAAATATTGCACAAACAGTCATGGAATAAGTGCATCAAAACAAAAGACTGTTTGGTTCTTCATGGCCAACTTTATATCTACAATGCAGCTAAACTCTTTGGGGATGGAATTAAATGCAGGGTGTACTCTGCAGATGCTGGGAATTTAAATTACTGCCATTACATTGTGTGTTTTTGGTGAAATCTTTACATGACTTTGGGCATTTTAGCTGCAAAATACATGTTGAATGTAGTCAACTTTAGGCACCAAGGGGTTAAGCTGAGAATGCCTTCATTTATGATCTTACACAACTATGGTCTCTGCCCTTCCAGTGAGGTAAAGAAATTGAGGTATGCAGCAGCATAAAATAGGTCAATGCAGCCACTCTCAATGTTTGAATGACACAAGCAAGCTGGTCAGGAGAGATAATGTACAGCACCACATCAGGTAAGAAACTGCTGGGCATTCTTTCACTTCCCCATGTGCAGCCAACAGCAGGGGAAAATGTTCCTGGCCTCCTCTATCACAGAGTAGTTTCACACAGATGTTGCAGAACTGACAGAATGTACGTTAAACATTCACCTTTCAGACAAACAGGTCTGTGTTTCAAAATTCTGTTTCAGAATCTCATCAGTTTATTAAATGCAATACCGACTGCCCCAGGGAAAACAACAAAGACATGCCTGAAAAGGATACACCCATGACTTCACTAAACTTATCGTCTTCTTCCTGAGGCTGTTTTGTGTTTTTCAGATCAGTCTCCAGATTCTGGACGTTGGCATCCATTTGACGCAGTGACTTCTGTATTGTTTCCACCGAGACTCTTGCTGCTTTGTCCACATGAGCCAAGTCTTCGCTGAATGTCAATAACTCTGGGAACTTACTTTCTATTGTTTCCACCAGATAGTGCAGCAGTGTCAGCTTATTCTCTACATCCTTTGTACTTGTCAGCTAAACAGAGAAGATACCAATTCAGTTAACTCAGCAAAGCTATTCACTGTGGCAAGGGCACGTCATGGCTAGGTATGCTGAATTACCACAATCAGTCAGAAAATAAGTTTACAGTACACATGTTCTGAATTTTTAACTTTCGGCCTTAACATAAACAGTTCAGATTTCACTGTACTGCTATCCCACTACTTTTCCACTGTCCCTGTCACAAGTGAGGCATCTATCACACCATATGACAAGCTTTTCTATTCCCTGTGATGAGAAGTCCACGCCCTGTGTTAACTGATCATTGTGTCGAACAGTTTCCACCTTGCGATCTCCCTTTAAATTTGTTGCTGCAGCACAACACATAAATGGCAGTCACTCAGTTCCAAATTCTAACTGTATGTGAAATGTTCCAAGGTTCTTTAGCTACAAAATTATACATCACATAAACTCACTTCATGCACAACCCTCATATTTCACATCAAGTACGCTTAAAAGAAGACAGTAATATATTTAAACTCTTTCAAAATCTTACCTTAGGTAAGAAACTTATTTCAAAACCAAATGCCTGTCCATTCTTTGAGCCAGTGTTCATGTAATTTCCAACAAGCAGAATGAGCTCCAATATCTGAGCAAACTTCTTACTGGACTTAACTTCCTCACAAGCTGCTGCGGCAGCAACTATGTCCTGCCAATCATACATACAACAAAATAAAAATAGAAGTGTTGAAAGTATGAAATATTTGTGGTTGGATGGTTGCTTGGTTCCATCCATACCATATTTAATGGTACAATATGGTTTAAAAAACCCTTCAAGGCACAATGGTTATAATACAAACATGCTTTCTTCTTGGACTGTTCGATCCTTGAAGATGGAACTGATAGGTTGTCCCAAAATGTCAGTATCTAACTACCAATCAAACCCATGTAACATCCCAGAGAAGTGACGTTCTGTTTACACTGTGGCGGAAGCTTGAAATCACGTACGCTCTTAAAACATTACAACAATCTATTTTGCCCTTACAGTCCGTCGAGCTGTTTTGCCTCATTCTCAGAAAAAACTGTGAACACTAATCTAAACAGCATTAATAAAGATTTTCTGAGACAGGAATTGAAGTTCTAAATATTCAAATAAAATTCACGCTTTAAAGAGTCGATTAACCAGGGGATCTCAAGTAGATAAGTGACTCATTAGTTGTAAATAAGAAGAAGTAGGAACTTTTCTGTATACCAAAATATCATACTCCCCTCAGAAGAAAAGCCCACTTTCTAGCAAACTGAAGAACATGATCGAATCAGGTCAAACGTCATAAGCACGTTCATCTTTCTGGACTGGGACGGTACTGTTCTTCAGGACCTTCTTCCTCCAGCCCAAAAGATTAAGCAGCCTTTCTACTTGCACATTTTACAACATATAAGTGAGGAAGACCACTGCAAATGTCTGGAAAGATGGTGCAGCCAGGACTGGTCAGTTTAACCACTACAATCCACCTGTGAACCTGGCCTTGTCCATGCAGCAATTTTTTGCCACCAAAAACATGGCTGTGGTCCCCACCTTCCTTACTCACCTGATTTGGACCCTTCCAATTTCTTCTTTTCCAAGAACAAAATCACATTTATGAAGGTGTTGTTTTCATGATGCCCCTGAAATTCAGGAACTGCTAACCATCCTATGTATAATCCCAGAAAGTCAGTTCCAGCAGTGGTGAAAACAATGGATCTCAGCTTATGTTTGGATGGGGATTTACTTTGAACAGGCCAATCACTAACCAGTACCAAAGGCAAGCATATATTATGTTCTTCCATCAGTCCACGAACATTTGGCTTCACTTTATTAATCCTTATTTCTGATCAGTAGTCTCACGTCACTACTGCAATTGTGTCCTTAAAGAAATACCTCCCTCCCCCACAAATATTACTATAAAATGAAATTTAAAAAATCATGTTTTTCTGCAATCAAGACAAGTTGTTTTGATTAATATAAAAAAAATCTTAAATTTCAAAGTTGCCATAACTCATTAAGAACCTGCAACAATAAGCCTTAACACGCCCTCAGTATCCTGTGCCCAAACCTACCATTCTATTCCGGATCACATATCAGGGTCAAGGGAGTACCAATATACTTACAGGTTTGATGTCCTGAACCATTTCATTAAACTGGAGCTTAAAACTCATAGATTTCAGGCGTGGTAATAACCTCTTTATGTCTGCCAACTGTAATAAAAAAATATAAAAACAAATAACATTTAAACAAAAAATTAGCAGGTTTCATTGGATTCCACTCATTATAAGCTCTATGTACATTAATGCATAAAGGTGAATGGTGAAGTTGTCCATAATTAAACACCATGCCAAGAAGATATTTATATATACACAGCATCAAAAATGCTTTCTGTGCATAAAGTGTCCACTTGTTGTTGCTCTGAAAACTGGCACAAATCCCTGTACAGATATGAATGGCTGCTAATGCTATACAAAACTCAAAGCAGAATTATATAAGTACAAGCTGCTGCAAGTTATTCTGAAACAGAAATTTGCCAAACACTTGGGAATAATATACTACTTTAGTGAAGTGTCTATACCCCAATTTGATTTTAAACCCACACTAGTAACACAACAAATACTACATAGCTTTAATGATGTCACCAATCAAAACTATCACAATGTGTGTACATGGACCCACCGTGACAGCAAATTGCTCTGCTTCAGTGAGATCGTGGTATTCACTGCGGAACTCTTCCAGCTTCTTCAGCTGGTCAGGTGGAGGGAAGTAGTTTATAAGTTGCTGCAGGACATTGTACGTTATCACACTGTTATCACACTGCAAGATACACCTCCTCACATCAGTGTAACTCATGTGTTTCAGTGATCCTCCTATCAGGATTGATAAGTTTTGGGCTGTCTTACCATCAAGCACCTTCAGATTTCTCACTTTCTTCAAAGTACTAGGCCTGCAAGAATAAAAGTTTGTAAATATCATGCAAAAGCATAAGTTCTATAGCAAATTTTAGGGACACTGAAGTGTAATTAATGGCTTCTTTTATTTGCAAGCCTTTACTTCCTCGTTTACTCAGCTTATATTTCATGAGAGCTCACACAACTGAATCATTCTATGATAAGCATTATATCAGTACCAGAAGCAATACTGGCACATACAGAGTGTTGTGAAGGATCAGAGAAAAGCAGGCTAAATAATACACTTATTTATTGCATACTTGCAGGACTGCATATTGCTTTCAACTGACACACAAAACCAGACAGTCCTTGAACAAACTAATTACAAATTTATCTGCCATTTCATGAGAAGCATAAAACTGCTACTAATGATCTAGTAAAGCATCTTACTTACTTATCTACTGCATCCACATTCTTTGTGGGACGCTTAGATGAAAATTTTTCTGCCAGCCCATTAAGAATATCTTGTGAAGCAAGCTTCTCCTCTTGAACCTTCACCCAGAATGATTTTTCTGACAACTTCTGTGGTAAGATCTGTTGAATAAACCCACAGTATTATACACACAAGCATGCACACACAAACACACACGTTCTGTACTCTCCTCTCTTCTCTTGCACTTTCTCAACCACTAATAATAAATTAAATTCCATGATAAATGTGGGAATGTCTGAAAATTTTCTTAAACTACTACAATCATGGAACACCGATATTTTAATCTCACTGAAGCACAATATGTCAAAATTCTGGGGTCAAGAAGAAGACCAGACTTTGCTGTTTCAGCATGAAAGAAAGCTTTCCTATCTCAATTCCAACATGGTCCAAGTATTTATAAGTACTGCAGAAACAGTTACTAGTGTGAATGCTAATGCAAACATAAAAAAATGCAGGAATGAATATGCTGATTACCTACTCAAGACATTGAAAGAGAACTGCATCATGTCAAAGAAGGCAGTCTTTCAGTGCTATAAAATGTTAAGCAGGAATGTACACAAATAGAAACACTTTTCATTTCTGCACTAAAATTTTTATTTAACAGAGAAGCTGTGTGAAGCTCAAACACAACACGCATGTGAAAAATAACTTCCGTTCATATCACCAACTACTCACTGCCTTCCAGTTGGCTCGTTTCAATTGGCCTTCCACCTCCCACTTCTTCTTAGGTTTCAGTCCATGAGGTAACACATCAGGTCTAGGAGCCGCTGGCATGGCAAATCCAGGAGGTGGCGGTGGACCCATACCAGGCATTGGAGGAGGTGGTGGGCCTCCCATGCCAGGCATTGGAGGTGGTGGGGGCCCACCCATACCAGGCATTGGGGGTGGTGGAGGGCCTCCCATGCCTGGCATTGGTGGAGGTGGAGGACCCATGTGTGGCATTGGTGGAGGTGGAGGCCCAGGCATGCCAGGCATAGGTGGTGGTGGTGGCGGTGGTGGTGGCCCTCCCACAACAGGCATTGGTGGTGGAAGTGGGCCTTCTGGAACCTGAAAAAAAAATTAGCATATTCATGATCAATATCATGAAGAGAGAGGACATCAGAAGGTTTCACTTGGGTGTCACAGTTTATCTGTTAGCTATAATCTTTCCACAGTTCGAATACTGCAGAAATTCAAACATACTTTTACCTGAATGATTTAAAACTTAGTGTCATTACTGGAACTGTACACTTGATTGAGGGCTAAAACTAAAGCTAGGTGCTGGAGGTAATTTGCTAGGTTTATGACATTGTGCAAAACAGTAGTCCATTCACCTGTCTGTCACTCACTCACTCACATGTGTGCACACACATGCACACACACACACACACACATATGCATGCGCACAGGAAGACAGATTACAAAAAAAAAAAATTTGATCAAACAAACCACCACCATCTCAGTCAAGAGCCATCATCATAAAGCCTGGGCTTCATGGAGTGAGTGCAAAAATTATCTCTGCTTTTATTACTAATATAACCTCATACACTCAGCATTCCTGAGAATGTGTGCTTCTTTTCCACTAGGCAATAGTAATAATTTCATACATAACAGTTACAAGTCCTAACATAAATCACACAACCCAATAAACAATTACAACAGTTTGTAATAAAGCATGTACGAGGTGGTATCCAAAATTTTCCGCACTGGTGCCGCCATCTATACAGTTGTGGTAGTGTGAGGCACTGGCAGATGGTAGGACTACCATGTCTAGTGAGTCAGTATGCCAAGTTGCACGTAGCTGGGTCGATGTGGGCAGTTTTCACACGCGTTTGTTTGGAGTCATGTATGTGACCTGTGGCAATTTTCAGGACGGATCAGAGAAAGGAACAGCGAGTGTGCTTCAAATTTTGTGCCAATCTTGGGAATAGTGCTACGGAGACCCTCACAATGATTCAACAAGCCTTCAGGGACCAAAGGTTGAGTCTTGCTTAGGTGTTTCAATGGCACAGCCAGTTCAAGACCACTCGCAAATCAGTTGACGATGACAAATACATAGGGAGACCCACAAGCTGCACAACTCCTGAAACTGTTGCATGAACTCAAGAGCTCATCTGTCAGGACTGACATCGGACCATTCACAACATTGCTGAGGAAGTGGGAATTTATGGGACATGTCAATGGGTTTTTACAGAAGAATTGGGCATGCACCATGTTGCAGCCAAATTTGTGCCCAGGATACTGACAGCTGACCAGAAGCAGCAACGTGTCAACGTCTGCACTGAACTTCGTTGTCTCGCCTCCTATGATGAAACCTTCTTGTCCAGGGTTATCACTAATGATGAGAGCTGGGTTTACGATTACGACCCTGAGACAAAGCAAGAATCCTCCCAGTGGAAAAGCCCCATATCACCAAGGCCAAAAAAGGCCAGACAGGTGAAATGCAATGTCAAAAGCATGATCATCACTTTCTTTGACATCAAAGGAATTGTGCACTAAGAATTTGTCCCAACAGGCCAAACTGTGAATTCCGGGTTCTACTGTGAAGTTTTGTGGCAACTGTGTGAAAACACGCGAAGACGTCGCCTCAAACTTTGGCGAGAACAGACCTGGCTGCTTCACCATGACAACGCCCCATCTCACACTTGTCCTCACCCAGCAGTTTCTGGCAAAAAACAAAATGGCTGTCATCCCCCACCTACCGTACTCACCTGATTTGGCACCCTGTGACTTCTTCCTATTTCCAAAAATGAAATTGAAGCTGAAAGGACACCGGTTTGATACCATTGAGGTGATACAGGCCGAATCGCAGAGAGAGTTCGACACTCTGATAGAAAAGGACTTCCAGGAAGCATTCCAAAAAATGGAGGAGATGGTGGGACCAGTATCTACATGCAGGAGGGAACCACTTTGAGGGTGATGGTGGCCAAGAGGCCTTCTGGTGAGTTTTACGATTTTTACAGCATCAGTCCGGAAAATTTTTTATACCGTCTCGTAAATGACATAAAAAGATATGGCACTGCATTTACAAACGCACGATACTTACTAGTCTTACGCTCTGTACAGCCCCAGTCCACTAAAAGAATGAACACTTCTAAGCATGGACAAACATTGGTGATGATGATGATGATGATGATTACATACACGTACACACACATACATTCCATGGATCCACAGTTTGTCAACATGATCACAGGATGTAGGATATGTACAAACATACAAAATATACAAAGTACACTGATGATATGATGATAGGAACAAAACTGACTTACCTTGACATATCCTGGAAGATGCTCCAGCTCACATAACTTCTTCTCTGCATGGGCTAGCTTTGCTTCTGCCTCTTGTTTAAGTGCAATAGCTTCCTCCAGCTTATGGGTCAGTTCGTCCACTTTACGCTCATCTTCTACACGAGACTTCTCTGTAAGAACCAGTTTAATAACATACAGTATAAAAAAAAATATGTAAACATTCTGTTATCAACACTTCCACAAAGTCAATTAAATACAATATGCAGGATGGCCCCACAAGAACTTTACACTGCACTTTTAATACTAAAGTGCAGCATACCCAGAACTTCACATTAGCATTAGACAATAAGTAAATTCTCAAACTTTTGTTTGAAATGAGCTGGCTGACTGCTGCATGTCACTGCTGTAAGATGTCACTTGTTTTGAAAGTGGCTAAAATTATAACATGATTTTTAGACATACACACGAGAGTGTGCACACATGCACGTACACACCCACACACATGTGCACACCTGCACATGCGTGCGCACACACACACATATATATTATTTACATTTACATAAAATCAAATGAAAAAATGCATACAATGTACACAAGAACTAATTCCTATACCCAGATGATCAGAGAGAGAGAGAGAGAGAGAGAGAGAGAGAGAGGAGTCACAAATTATGTTAAACTACATAGCTTGTATGTACAAAATGTTTTGTCACACAACTAGTCTGGCAGCCCTTAAGCTATGAAAATGACTTTTCTTCACAGCAGTTTATCATAAGTCTCAGAACTATTCCCAATTACTTCCACATTTGAGAAAGCCACCTCGATATTGTCCTGCAAGATGACCTAACACATTCCGGTAACATAAACGTCTGTTATCTACATAATTTTTCTTCATACAAGCATCCAAAATGTTTTATGTCATGAAGGCTGATATCAACATTGTCAGGATAGTGTTAAATCTTATCACCTGCAGTGGTTATTTACTATTAAAAATATGAATGTATGCTCAAGTGCTGTACCCTGTTGAGATTTGGGATGAAGTGGTGGTGACAGTAAAGAAGGTGAAGCTGTCCCCGTCCACACCAGGAAGGTATAGAAGGAGAACAGAGGTATAATTCCATTGACACTGAACCTCAGCTGTAGATGAAGGTGAGTGTTCTACTGACACTCCCTGGTTCCTTTACCTGTGGGCAAAGAACCTTTGTACCCACTGAGCAGGAGGCTGGTTGGGCCACAGTGTCAGTCTGGAAGTTTTGGAGGGGGAAAAAAAAATATTCCTGCCCATGCTGGGAATTCAACCCTGGATTGTGCACCCCACAGTGTGGTCAATATACTGACTGTGCTAGCCTGGCATTCACTTATGGGGTCCAAGAAAAACCACAAACAGCTCAGTCAGGATGGTCAGTATCCCAACAACGATTTGGATAGGGCATCTCCTGAACACAAGCCAGAAGCATCACCACTTCACCCAATTTATTCAGCACATCTGAGGCAACATACAAAATGTCACACATCAGGAGAAACAAACTGAACACTTACCAACTAGAGAATCTATCAGTGGCTGAACATCAATCTGAAATCCACGTTTAGACTTGAAGTCAGGATCACAACCACCTTTGTGCAGCACTATCTGAGATACACACTCTTCTATCAGCTTATAATATGCTGGCCTGAAATTTAAGTAAAAATGTGCTTAATAATGTAAAAGGTAAAATTCACCTTAGAACAGACAATGAAGCCCAGACTGGGAGTAATGCTCTTTCTTTAACCTCAGTGGTAGATTGGGGGTGGGTGGTCAACACCACACCCCGGTCACTTTACCAATGGGAAAGAGACCTTGCACCCATCTTACAGGATGCTGGGTGGGACCCAGGATGGACTGGATGGGTGCCGAAAATCTCCCCCCCCAACCAGGATTAAATGCCTGGACCATCTATCCTGTAGCGTGTTGCTATACTGACTACACTATCCACTTAATAATGTGCTGAAAGGAGACAAATCAGCTTATGGCAATGCTGTTACTCCAGTTCTTCATGGTACAGGAGATTCAGTACAAAGTTAATACTAATGAATGAATGAGAATTATCACATCACTCCCATTGATTCTACCATGAGCCACTTCAGTCCAGTTCAAATCTCTAAGACAAATTATAACAATGTCCTCCTATTTATACCTACACTTTCCAAGCAGTATCTTCCAATGATATTTTCAAACAATAATTTTGCTTGCATTTCTTGTTTCTCCAATTTATGCTAAATGTCCCACATTATAACCAGCCTAAGAAAGAAATGTTTGAGAAATAGTCTGTGGAGGTGCTGAATGGTATGAATGGCCTGAAAACAGGACTTTGATGATGATGATGATGATGATGTGAATTGACTGTTCAGGGAATACTTCTTACCAAGTGTACCAAAGTTCCCATTTCTTTATCACACAATGACTGCATCTTTCCACTTAAGTAATATGTACTTTTCTGCACACCTTATTTGGGCATCATCTCGGATGAATAAAAGATGCTGTAGTATAGACTGGAAATATGGCTCAGCAGGGGAGTCCATAACAAGGTTCTTGATAACTTCAAAACAATCATTGACATCATCCAATTCAAGACGAACATTGTCAAATCGCTGTACAAACTCATAGTAGTCCTCTTCTTTCATATCATTGAAAGTCTTCACCTGGACTGTCAGGTCCCCACTAACACCATTCTCCAGACCCTGAGCAGGAAAAGATTGTCACACCAAATTACCTATATTAATTCTGTATTCACATTTGACTGATAATTAAATTTAAACCTGCATTCATCCACTATGTTGCCATATAAGTTCTAAACATGTGGTTAAAAAAAAAAAGGCACTCACAGAACAAATTTCTTACATAAGTAATGCACTCAACAATTTAAGAAGTACCCTGCCTTTTAGAAATCCCACAAATTCAGAACATCTGTAACTAGTTAAAGAAACTGGGGCTCCATGACATCAAAGCATGGTGCATCTACAGCCTGAAGGTGGAAATGGCCTCCAGATATGGGCAGTAGCTGAAAACACAGTGAATAAGCAGCTGCAGACAGCTGAAAATAGGCAGCCCTCTAGCATGGGTGGTTTTAAATGTCACAGTAAAACTTTTTTTCAAAAAAATCGAACGTCTAGAAGTACCATAAAGCAGAGGGCACAAAGCACAAGTCAATCATGTCCCTTGTTATAGAAAAAAATCTGTTAGGGCACAAAACACTAGAACAGGTTTTAATGGATGTAATCCTGTTTTATTGTAAAAAGTATGAAAATTAAATCATTATCTGCCTAAACACAACTAAATTCTATTTATTACATAGAACTACATGTTTCAATCTACCTCACATCATCCTCATGTTCACAATTGGTCTTAAAACATACTGAGAAAGAATATACATTATGTATGTAGGTAAAACACAATTACAATTATTCAAATTGTTCCTCTTTATGACCTCAACATGTTTAATAATCTTAATAACTGTCAATGAGTGTTATGGACTTACATTATGTATTTTTCTTCCTCAATATGTTTGAAAGACCAACTGTGAACCTGAGGATGATCTGAGATAGGTCAAAATATGTAGTTCTATATCCATCCATCTGTGGCACTAGAGCCCCTTCTGGGCCCTGGCTGTAGTTCTATATAATACATAAAATTTCATTGTGTTTGGACAGACATTGATTATTTTTTGCAGCAAAACATGTATTCATCAGCAAAACATTATTGACAATAGTATAGGAATTGCAGACGGCTTACTGCTGTAGCTACAGATTTCATCTTGTACTTTTGTGCATGATATCTGACAAACAGCAACACCCACAACAGTTTTGTCCAAATTTAGACCACTATGTACATTTAAGAACATATTAACTAAAACTGAAATATACTCATTCTGTTCTACAGCATTTACCTCTAACACATCAATTAATCCGGCCCTCATAATTTCATTCCTGAGGTGGAGTCGAAAATCCAGGTCATCTACACTGGCAAGTATGGCATTGATGAGCTGGAGACATCCCACCTACAAAAAACAATATACTGTTACATGTCATAGGATAAAAGTCTTCCAATTAACATTCTAATGAAACAAAAAAAATTTACAAAAATCTGTTGAGTGGGAATTTCTCTGACCCATGTCAATGGATGGAAGTACACAATGTGGTCCAAAAGTTTTAAGACTGATTTTTTTAAAAACTGAATACATGAGGAAAAAACAACTTTTTTTTATTATTCAAAATAAGCTCCACTGACATACATACAGGCTTTTGCGCGGTCATACACTTTCTGAAAAGCTGCTGAAAATTCCTCTTTTTCAACCTTCTTTAATTCGTCAGTTATGGCTTCTTGGATCTTGGCAACATCTGCAAAGTGGAGTCCTTTTAACTTCATTTTCAACTTGAGGAACAGAAAGTAGTCTGGTGGAGATAATTCTGGAGAGTATGGGGGGTGATAAAGGTTTTAACATTTTTTTTGGGTCAAAAATTGGCAAACACTTGCAGCTTTGTGGGCTGGTGCATTATCGTTAAACAAGAAAAAATCCCAAGAGAAGAACGCAGCTGGAAGAACCCGGTGAATGTGCTTCAGGAGGCAATCCATTACTCCTTTATAAATTTCTGTATTTACTGTTTTTCCGTCTGGTATGAATTCTTTGTGCAGTATGCCTTGAGAGTTGAAAAAAATTATCAACATGGTTTTGATGCGGGACCTTTGGAATTTCAGTTTCTTCAGCTGATGGGATGTCTCACCAACCCATTCAGAACTCTGTCGCTTTGTTTCAGGGTCATAGGCAAAACATCAGTTCTCAACTCCCATAATAATTTTGTTAAAAAAAATTTTGTCAACATTGGCCATCGCGATGTCTTTGCAAGATGTGACTCTATCTTCCCTTTGCTCAGTTGTCAAGGAGTGTGGAACAAAACGTGCACACAACTTTCTCTTTCTCATATCCTCTTTAAGAATCCGAAGAACTACAGTCTTGGGGATGTTCAAAGATTCTGCTATCCTTCTTGATGCGATTCGATGGCCATTTTTGACCAAATCAGCAAAAGCAGCAATGTTTACCTCAGTTCGAGTCAATTTTGGGCAGCCACCTCTCTCATCATCTTCTACCAGCTCCCTTCCATCTCGAAATCAAGAATACCACCTAAAAATGTTTGATCAATTCAGAGCCTCATTCCCGTAAGCCTTTTGCACCAATACTAGTGTTTCTGTCCCAGATAGACCGGCTTTGAAACAAAATTTTATGGCATCTCTTTCATTTCCACCATCCATGACATATAAAGAAAACTTACTTTACAAGACAAGTTATAACTTGTACACTGTTGAAGACAAACAAATGAAATTTGGTGTGTGAATGGATGTTGGTTGATAGTACTTAGTTAGTGGGTTGACTGATAGATCACTCTAGTTCTGTTATTTTAAAAAAATCAGTCCTAAAACTTACAGATCGCACCGTGTATGGGCATACATAAATACAGCCAACACCCAGACCTGTTTTAACTCCTTTATGCTTTAACACCCCTTGCCAGTTTCCACCACTTCTTAATTTGCACTCTAACAATTTCAGTACAATGCCCTTTGGCTGACTGCATTCTATTATGCTAACCTCTTATGTGTGATGGGAATACATGCCATTTTGATTCATGTCCACTTTTAGGGACACACAAATGGAGCATAAAATAAGGGCTGGGTATATATACTTACATACATCCATACACACGTGAAAACACTAAGTCATTTTTTGCAAGTGTTTTGCAAATGTGCCCAAGAGAGTAGACACTGCAGCAGAAAGACCATTCAATTAATGCTGTACAGGGGAGTAAACACTGTTTAATGTGAAAATCATGCAGAACACATAATACAGTGGCAAAATTTTGCTGCTTCTAAACTTAATGTAGGAGGTACATATATTTACACTATGCTTTAAAGGGTCAAAAGATCACTGCATGGTGTGAACAAGCTGAATGGACTGATAACTATGGCTGTTAGCTGGTGTCAAAACTTACTACAAGAGATGGGTGGCTCTTCACCAAAAGACCTTGCACCACTTGCTGGAACCTCTCACAACCCTTCATCTCTCCTGCAATGGTGATAGCTTCCAGTACACTCTCATGCCCCGTGGGTGGGATGAGGGACACAGCAGCCAGCAACAGAACCGCCTGATGCATAACACTGGGCTTCTTTCGATCCAGTGAACGGGCCAAGATTGTCAGAGCTTCTTTATGGCCAAACACCAACTTGATTCCATCTGTGTTGTTCATAAATGCTTTAAGGCAGCGGATACATTCTAACTGGATGCGATCATAGCGATTATCACTGTCAAATAAACACGAACACTGAAATTAAATTTATTGAAATAAGGTGAAGAGGATCTCTCCACAAGCCTGTACTCTACATATGGGTATTAAAATGTCATACGGTAAAAGTATGAGCAAATGTATGAAAGAGGACTGCAACCAGTCACTTGCCCTACACATTACTACCGGTCCACACCCCATTTGCGCACTTTTTATATTTCTCCCAACAGATGCTGGTGACAAGACATTTAATGGGACACAATCTTGTGAAAGAACAATTAACTACACTTCTTAGATATGGAAATATGTAAATGTAAAAAAAAAAACCCTTTTTAAACAACACTTACCCTGGAGTATGAGGAAACAGAATGAAATGGGTGCGGCACACACAGCACACATGGGGGAAGTGAAAAATATGTGACAAACTTTTGTCATCAAACCTGAAGGAAGGGAGACCTTGATGTAGATGGAAGGACAATTGATCTAAGAGAAAAAGGATGTGAAGTGGGTTCATTCAGCTCAAGATTAAGCTCCAGGCATGAATGCCTGTGAACGGTGCAATGGAACTTCCACGTTCCATAAAAGGCAAGTCAGATAACAGTTTATTCACTGATCATTTATCTAATGATACTGTCAGCAGCTCAGGCTATATAACAGGATAATTCAAAAAGTAAGTTTTTTTTTATCTGGATTATAAACAAGTTACAGTAAATAACACATGGGTCAGAAATAGGAACACGTGCAGTCTATTTTTGGATGACAGTCGCCAAACCCGTTGAGACACATATCACAGTGGCAGATCAAAGAGTCAAAGCCTTGGTGGTAAAATGAAGCATCCTGCAAATGCAGCCATTGCTTGATCTCCACTTTGACGATTTCATCAGTTTGGAAAAGTATGCTTCAAAGATGCTTTTTTCTTTTGGGAAACCAGTGGAAGTCTGATGGTAACAATTCAGGACTACAGGAAGGACAGGGAAGAATATCCCAGTGTTAAGCACTCGAGAGTTTCACAATGGTGCGAGCAGCATGTGGTTGGGGAAAATGATGCAACAGCAGTACTCATTTTGACAGCCAACACAGTCCTCAAGCACAGTCAGTGCACCCTGAAAACGACCAGCAATGGTTGTTGCTGCGCTATGGGTGAAATCCACTAAATGGTCCTGTGTGTGTCTGAGAAGGCGGTTCCATCATCTTTCTTGGTTTTGTCATCTTGAACTGTGATTTTACAGGGAACCTGGAATGCTTCCATGTTATGGATTCTGCTTGATCAGAGACTTACAGCTCACAGTGGATTTCTATGAGCTCAACACCTTTTATCAAGGAAAAACAAATTACAGATTGCATTTCATGCCTTGCCCATTTTTTCCAGTATGGTTGCCACAGTCCGACTGACACTGAGAAGAGTGTTCTGTCTGCATTATGGAAAAAGTCTGCCACCTGGTAGCAGGAATAATGTATTAGCATACAACAGAGTCACGGATTTTTGTGAGCATCACTTTCATGGGAATAAATTAGGGAACCTTACTTTTTGACCTCCTTCATGGCATCAAATGGGTCAATTGGTAAAAATTAGGTGCAAATTACATTGAAGAGAGTGGCTAGATTGTCTCCTGGGTGGCATCTGAACTGGGACATCCTAACTGAAAAACATGAGTAATAACCACTTGATCACAACATTCAGTAAAAACATAAGGGAGTAATGTAAAGTTTTGCAAAACAAAGTCTCCAGACTGAGGCCATTACCGACTTTGTAATTTACAATAATGTAAAGCACAGAACAGTACTGGTTACCTCAGCGAGGAAGTACTGTTGAAAGTCGAAAGACTAACTGAACTAAATGAATGTATTCACTTACCAGCAATAGCCACTAGTGAATAAAACATTCCAATGGAAGTTAGACATGGAAGGAAAACACACATATCACTTACACATCTCACATTCACACATCTGTGGTTAAATTAGTGAGAATAAAATAAATAATTTTAGCATTCCCATCTGTACATATACAAAAAGATATGGTTTTTCACTCTGTTATATCACAGCAGTCAATGTTGTCACTAGTTATTAAAAGACCCACAGACAGAAGAAATAAATGGCAGTTAGATGTACCTAAGCTTTGGTCACTACTGTGATTCTGATCTTTGCTGAGATGTGTCACCTCTGTGACACAAAACTCCCTGCTCTAGCAACCATTCTGCCTAAAACTTCTGAAGATGATAATGTACACATTCTGTGAAACTGTGATTTCAGTGTGGTCCTTAAGGTCTACCAGGTATGATTTCTTTAAGGGGAAGAAAAATCAGTGAAAACAATAGCTATGAATGGGAAATGTCACATTTTCCTGCTGAAATTTCAGAAGACTTTTTTTTTAAAATATAAATATGTATTTTAACATATTCACCTAAACCATACAAATTCCACATAAACTTGGCCACTTATCCATTAACCAAATCAGCGTATTTCCCCTTTAAACAATTCAAGTGAGCCAATGGGGACAATCTTTTCCCATTAAAATTGTTCTTACTCTTGTAAGGGTTACTGACTAGCACGCAGTTCTAGTTCCACTCCTCCCTTCCCCTTCTCCCAAACTTGACAGATCATGTCAATTACACACTACGAAAAGTAAGGAAGGCACTTCATCTCATAATGTGTATACTCAAAAAGGGAAATAATAATAAGAAACGTTTAGCTTATACGGCACTAGTGAGACTGCTACTTGAGTATGGAGTGGAGTGTTGGGACCCATACAGAGAAGGTCAGGTAAGCGCTTTAAATTGGGTGCAAAAGAGAGCAGCTAAATTTGCAAATAATATAAATGAGTTGGGATGGGGAACTTTGGCACAGTGTAGATTGATAGTCCGAATGTGCGCCCTTTTCAAGGCACACACCAGGGGACGGGTTTGGAAAGCGATAAGGGATAGATGTCTAAAACCATGCTACCTGATTAGGGACAATCATAATCAGAAAATTAGGACTAGGAAACAAAGAACAGATGTTAGTAAATATTCCTTCATAAATAGGACCATTAAAAGCTGGAACCAATTATCTGCAGGCTTACTAGCATCTTTCCCCTGCAAACTAAACACGTTTAGAAGGAGGGTTAAGAATGTAGTTACAAGCAAGGGAATTCAAGTGGGGATTGAGTGTAAATAAGTGAAGTGATGTGGCATGAACTGACTTGATTTATGTGAAGTGATTTGTTTTGAAGTGAAGTGAAATGAAGTGAGTTACACTGAAGTTCTTGGGGACAAAAGTACCATGCACATTAGGGTGACCTTATACTGGGGGTACTTGATTGTTTTGTGACTATTTCATTTGGTGTGTATCTTGTACTGTGGTTGTTTTATCTTGTTTTGTAATGTGTGTGTGTGTGTGTGTGTGTGTGTGCGCGCATGGGATTTGCAATGTGTGGGTGTGTGTATGTGTGGGTTTTGTAATGTGTGAGTGTTTTGACAATTGTGTGGGAGTTTTGGTAATATGTGTACTTGTGTTAACTGTGTATTGCATTGTTTGTACTATGTTTTTGTATTGTTTCGTTTATGAATATTTATTCTTATTTGTTTTGTCTGTACTAGTGTAACGACTACTGCCACCAAGTGAAAACTCAACTGCAGTAAATAATAATAATAATAATTGTTTACTCTCTGGCCCTGAAGATAAAGGCAGCAGGTCCCTCCTAAATGTTGGACCTATTTACCACACTACACAATAACACAATCCAGAAGACAGTAATCTTCAGAAATTACATCATTTCAGTCCTTTCTTACAAATGAGCATCACAGAAGTTGAATAAACATATGAGGAAAAAATCTGCCAAACACTGAAGTATTTATGCAGAAAAGGATAAATATGGGTACTTAATCAACCGCTGCAGAAGCCAGCAGCATCAGCTATGCAACCACCGTGTAAATAATTACTGTCCAAATATATATCTATTTTAGTGATGGTGTACTCAGCAGTTCAAATAATCCTACTTTTCCTGGACGAAGTTTGCCCAATGCAGGTTTGTCCAACCTACTGTCATCAGTAATCATGAAATCACCACATACAAACTTCTGAACTCATCTAAAAATACATAACCTCCATCACCAAATAGTCAATATTCAAATCAAAGCAATACACTCAATTTTAAGCATATCCAATACAGTAAAGTAGAGAAATATAAATATCACTTAACTGCCTTTTCTCCAAATCCCAATTTTGTTATTTGATGGTCCACTTACTTTCTGTAGCATTCGTTCAGTATAGACAGAACCCGCTCCAAACCCTTTGTGCCAAATTCCTGAACCCAGCTGACAGGATTGTTGGTAAGTGCTATCCTTAAGGACTCTATACAAACATACAGCTTGTTCACACTAAGATCAGATATGCTCAGGTAATGGATGTAGTCTGCAGGTTTCGAAAACTTACTGCAGTTATCCTGCAATCAGACAATGAGACCAAAACTGAAAAGGCTGCAAAGACACACACAATTCAATAAAAAAAAAAAAAAATACACCACATTTTAGTGATCATTTACCTGTGCTGATGATCCTTTATAATGGTTGACAAGCATCATTTTCTTGTTCATCGTTGGCTGTTGCCTCAGCGGCTCTTTCTTTTCTTCAGACAGGTTCATGTCATTCTACAAATGATAAAAGTAAGTGGGCATAATGCAACTAGACATCCTTCACGTGCACCATATTTATCTGAATACAAGATGAGAAATTTTTCCTAATTCATCATCTAACAAATGGATAGATACTGCAAGTCAGATAACATATGCACTGTTATGAGTTTTTAGTGCTGTGCCATATCAATCACCTGTTATAACAAAAATAATACTAAGTTTTGGACACTGCACCTACTCAGCTGCATCTCTTACAAAGAGCACATTGCAATTACTGGTCTCCCAACTTGTTAATGTAAAGTGTGGTGATCAAGGTTAGATGAGTCCCATCTTCTCACCTGATGATGAAAAGAGCTCCAGTTTCCAAAATACTGTTCTGTCAAGAAACATGACATCAAGCACAATATCACTGCCTGATCCACTTTATGACTGAAGTATCACGTTCATCAAAGTCTTTCCTTTACCAACAGATGCACTTTGTATCAGCCTTGTAAATCATTAAAATTTACATTAAAACTTATATTAAAACTGCTCCTACATGTTTCGGTCTACGACCATCATCAGGGAGATTACACTTGAGCCTAGCTAGAGCCACATTTATAAAATAGTCATTAGCAATACGTTGTTACGGAGTATGTGGTGGTGTGGCAGCATGTTATACCAAGTCTGTAAAAAGAAACTTTTGTCATAGTCAAGTGCTTTATAATAGTAATAATAAGTGTAGCTAGAAGAAATCAGACTTACCCATGGAGGTGTGTGTGTGCTATGTGCTGTGCAGAGAGAGAGTGTGTTAGGGGACGCGTAGTGGCATTTGTGACGTATCTGCAAGTGCGTACAAGGGGTTGATGTCATTGACCTGTTGTTCATTGATTAATACGTTGTTTGGTGGAATCCTTGCACATAAAGGGTCTCCCAACAGTTCATTCGTGTGCCTTTGTTGCATGGTTTTAATAACTCTAGTGCTTCTGCTGCGGTCCCGTATTCATGTTTATGTGTAGTACGTATGCTGATGTTGGGTTGTTAGTACGCACATAGCCTATATGTTCCTTGTGTCTTATTGTTATAGAATTCCAGATTGTCCAATGTATGCATTATTGCAGGTTTTGCACTTAAGTTTGTATATTCCACTGGGGTTGTTGTTGGTCAGTTTTTCAGTTAATTGTTGGTGTATTGTATTTGTATTTTGTAGAGCGATGTTTAGGTTGGTTTGTTTAAAAAGGTTAGTGGCCTTCCTCACTTATCACAGCCCACTAATAAGGAAGGCCACTAACCTTTTTAAACAAACCAACCTAAACATCACTCTACAGACTACAAATACAATACACCAACAATTAACTGAAAAACTGACCAACAACAACCCCAGTGGAATATACAAACTTAAGTGCAAAACCTGCAATAATGCATACAATGGACAATCTGGAATT
>Ga0136643_10002583_pt1 | contig 23628 bp, 14 predicted proteins | sample TergutLab28metaG_FD_96883 | JGI IMG/M metagenome (GOLD analysis project Ga0136643, IMG submission 96883) | Labiotermes labralis P1 segment gut microbial communities from Petit-Saut dam, French Guiana - Lab288 P1 (version 3) (version 3) | ecosystem: Host-associated > Arthropoda: Insects >... | reverse complement strand
TGAGTTGGCTGCCATATGGTTTTTATATCTGACGCTGTATTCCCCCCCCCAAAAGGGCGAAAAAATTGGGTGGCCCCCCCCCCCCCCCACCGTACGAATAGAACTATTGACTTCATTTGGGTTAGAGTTGGGCAAGAGTAAATTTACCTCTTACTTTTAATAATTGAATGTGACTGTGCATGTCACAAAAAACACTGTTAGAACCTTTCGACTTCATAAAATGAAACAGTGTTTGTTAAAAATAATAGAATACTAAATTGAAACGTACATTTTAAATGCTTTTGCGTAATTCATGAAACGTGGTTTCATTTCTGACACAGCTGCTCATTTCTGGTTGCATATTTACGTTTGGTATGCGTTTGTTCTGTATAACGCGAACTGAAGATAGCGCTCATTGCAAAAAAGGGATATTGCGAGCGGAATCCGTACGCTAATAGCCTTCTCGCATGGTTCGATGTAATCTTTCTGCACTGTGGTCCAAAATTCAGTGACAAACAATGTCAGTAATTTTATTTTCAAAAAGGTGCCTGAAGAGACACCATGGATTCCTCTTCGTCGATAGTAGTGAGTGTGCAAGCTATCAGATTAGCACTGATTGACAGCCTTATTCGGTCAAATATTTCTATTGTCCGCATCTGAGAAATAATTAATGAAAGTGAAATTTAAGAGAAGAAGTGTGGCTTCAAGTACATATTTTCTCTTCATCGCCACTTCATATTTTACTCCACTCAGTAAATTGTTTTGAAGCAAGGAACATATATGCATTTGCATCTTCCACTGTGCTCTGCCATAATTTAATTCTCCTCAGAAACCGCGATCCATGAAATGCATTATACCTCAGCCAAAGCATAATGCAAAACTGCACTTACCTTTTTGACATAATGACGGATTATAAGGGACAATTTAAACGCTTTTTGAAATGAACAGACAAGTGAGAATAAAAAGAGTTAATTTCAGAATAACTTTCTATGACACAACTGATGATGACATTAGTGTTGGCGGTTCATAGAAACCTTGTTCTTCTGCTGATAGAAAGAAGCAGATGGCAAACCGACTGATATAGGAGTCATGACTTACAGTGTGACATCTCCTGGCTGATATAAGCTTACCCACAAGCCCTGAATGACACGTCTCTTTTTAAGTCCAAATTTAACAGTTTTACGTATGCCGGCGGTACAAAACTGAAGCTTAATTTTATAAACTCAGAGTAGTGGAATTTATGCACGAAAATTAGTAACCAGATAATTTAATTACGAATATATAGTTCCTGTTATCCATATCGAACACTAGACTGAAGCATTTGGAGCCGGTGCCGGTTTGCGCCGTTTGGGCCAAGCCGGCACCAGAGTATTAAAAACATATAAACAATGACTCTGGCCCTACTATGGGGTACATATATACGCGCGCTCGCAAGGAGTAAATTGTGACCCTGTTCCACAACATAAAGCGTAGGTTAATGGAAATTTGGTGGAACTGTGAGCAGACTCTGAAAGATTATAGTACATGTATTCATAGAAAACAGTGCTAAAACCAGTTGTGATGTTACTGTATGAACATAGTGCATGAAGGAAAATGGTCAAGTTATATTAAGTGTATGAGGGTAGAGCATTTTGAGGAAGGCTTGTATACCAGTAACTGAGCAAGGGGTTTGTAGACTTGGAACCAACCACACAGTGAGGAATTGTAGTAAGTACAAAAATTATTACGTAAAACCTTCGATCCTGCAGTGGGCATTAAGTGCATAGGGCTGGAGTGGCTGGGGCATGTGACCATCGTGGAACAAACAACGGTGACTAAGAAAACCTTTGAAAGCAAGCCAGAAAGTAGAAGGTACGTGGGAAGGCCCAGACTGAGAGGCCTGGAAGATGTAGACCGTGATTTATGAGAGCTGAAATTACAAAACGATGGAGGCAACAGGATCGCAGAGGACCGTTGAGTCAAATAGTCCAAGAAGCTGGGTGTGGGCTCTTTCTGTATCAGTATTACTCTTGGCGTGACGCTTTTTCTTATGGATCCCAGAGACATTCGATTTCCTTGCTGTAGGTGCAATAAAGATGTCAGGTCTCTTTTTCATAAGAATCTTATAGTTGCCAGGTCACATGTTTCTTCAGCGTTCAGGTCAGGTTTTTCTTAATTGTCTTGCGGACATCTTCTCTATTTCTCTTAGCTTTCTACATTTCAAGCTTCTCTAAAGCGTCGTAGAGTCGTCAGTTTTCTTAAATGTCTTCAAGATTTCGGGTTTAATTTTTGACGATTTTAGAATTTCCCTTGACCTTAAGTGGCTTAGACATGCGAGGTCTCTTTTCCTGAACTGTCACAGATGTCAGATCTGTTTATCGTTAGGCGTCGAGATCCATTTTTCTCAGCATCTTAGAGATGTTAGATCCCGTCTTACTTAAGCGATGCAGTCGCACTCGTTAGATGCCCTTTTCTCTAAGAATCTGAGGCATGGAAAGCTGCCTTTTTCATGAGAATTTTGGGAGTTGCTAGGTGCATCTTTAAGCACCTAAAACTGCGTCCATACTGCTCGTGTTTGTGGTCATACGCAGGCTCGTGCCTGTGATACCCCGGATTGAGAGCTGCTGATTGTGAGCAGACTGCTCGTTCAGTGACCTGGTATATTCAGACGGCAGCCCACCTTTTCGAGCCACCCTTTAAATTTCCCAAGTCTGAGTCGAGCCTTTCTGGCCCGGGGTATCTGTGGATCGCGCTGATTCGGCTCCAGCTCGCAAACCCGTCCAAATCTACGGAGGCGAATTCGGAGCGCTAGCAGGAATGTTCGCGACGCCGCATGAGGAATGTTCTTTTCTTCTAGCACCTGCAAGAAATTAAGGTAGCGGGTTCGCGACGGCATGTCTCATGCCCCTCGCATTTCTTGCATCGGTTTCGTTGTCCTACCGTCTTTATCCATCCTCCCGAAAGAACAAATGAGCATTGTTACCTGACAACCTCCAAATGTTGACGTGTGTTCCTAATTAGCAAACGATTTCACCATCTCTGTCACCAAAATGCGATAGCCCTGCAATGACGTCAGATTACGTCATCATCAGGCAGCCTGTAAGGATATGACGCCACAGTATCTTCACACTGATAACAAGACCAAGCATCCGTTGGGAATTTAGTAAACAAATGCTGACATTCGCAGCCCACTCGAGTCAGCCACTGCACATTGTGGGTACGCTCATTCTCAGTTCCAGGCAAGCTCACGGTCAGGGATTTAGGTGGAGTATGTACACTCAACGCCCTCGCGGCACTGGAGTGCAGTTAATGTGTCTTTAAACATGTTCATAAACTTAACCAATAAAGGGCTTTACGTTTGGGTGAACTGTTGTGTCTGAGAATACCCTAAGCTCAATTGATCGCCTCGTGACTCGAATGTGATCCTTGGTCTGAACAGATGTTAAACGCAGGCGACGAATGGAAGATTACTTGTGAGCATAGCGGTGATCTGAATCAAGCTTCAAGAGTATCATACGATTCGCAGTACATTCAGCCATTGACTAACGCTCTGGTAGATTTCCTAAAGTAGGCGTGAAGCAAAAATTTTATAACCTTAAGAAATAAGGGATTGGCATAGTAGGACACAGCTGACCGAAGGACATTTAACCTAAAATGAGAGAGAGAAAATTAAGAAGTGGTGTAGATTGGCAAGGGGATTTAAAGGAACATAGCGTAAAATAAAGAGCGATTATATCCATAAACACCAAGTTTGTGTAATGTAGACTGTCAGGTTCAAGTGTGTGCAGCATGAACGACGTGTTTCAAGGGTCTAAAACGTGAAATCTGCATACCGACTGTGAAGCAAGTCAACACAATAATCCAGCAACTCCTGTTTCCTCAGCACACATTTGTTGTTGGGAGTGAAGAACGGAAGCCAACAATCACCGTCATAGGCTTGCCCGTGGGGAAGGAGGCAAGAGGGGGGGGGGCTACTGTGTTGAAGAGGGACAAATAAAAAAAGTATGGGCAAAAGTGGCAGGGAAATGTGTGTGGGCATATTAAGGACTCTTTTTAATTTGACTGCTTCGTAAATTAAAGTTCGATTCCCCCCCCCCTCCTCCTCACAGTGTTATTAGCCAAGTTACGTCCTTGATCAGAGCTCTGTCACTAATTTGTACGTTGCATTTTCAAATTTTACGGGAACCAGGTTATTCTGTTAATAATATCTTCACCATTTCGAATTTATTTCCTATCGCACGTAACAACTAATTCTCGAGAATGCAACAGTAGCTCATTCATTCATCTATCACCGACGGTATATAATCTTAGCATTTGGTAGTGTATTTAAATAGCACGCTTAAAAACCATGCGGTTAACGTTGAATGTGGGCATGTTGAAGTGTACAGTGTATGGAATGAAGTTCATTAAAAATGACGGAAATATGTAATTCGGTTCAAACGTTGGCAGGAAGGAGGCAGACGCATGGGCACGATGACACCAGAAATGTCAGTCTAAAATAAGGAAATTAACCTAAATACCATACATACGGAAACTGACATTTTGTGTTAATGATGCGTGTGTAAAAAATCTGTCAGTACGTAGGATGTGAATATTGAAGCTCTTTATCTGTCAGTAGGTTATGGGGGCGCACATCGTTTGCGCTGTGCAACGTCCATATTCAGAACATAACAGGGTTATTCGAAATGATTGTAGGGGTTTTAACAACTTGTCATACACAATACGCTTGAGATAAGAGTATACGTATTCTTTATTTAACAGAACAACACTCCAAGTTTTTGTTACATACCTTACAGGTGTTCTATATGTGCACCCTTTGTGATTCTACAAACATCAACACGATAATCGAGTTCGTTCCAAATTGTTTGTAGCATGTCAGCGGTGATAGTTTCAATGGCGGTTCTGATTCGGACTTTCAGTTCCGGGATGCTTGCGGGAAGAGGAGGAACGTAAACCTGATCCTTGACGTAACCCCGTAGAAAGAAATCGCATGGGGTTACATCTGGAGAACGAGGTGGCAGTTGTTAAAACCCCGACAATTATTTCGAATAACCCTGTAGTTCTGACACCTATCACGTAATGACTGTCGACAGAAGAAACTAATCTACAGTGCAGCTGTGACAGTGCTAGTATCTTAGGATGAGCGCCGCTGTAGTGAGGTTTGTGCCCTCATTGCTTATGCGAAAGGTCCTGTATAAAAATTCGGCCTAGGAATCTACTATCGTGACCGAGGTTTGAGTGGTTTTTTTTTAGCCTTTCGGGGCAATTGCTGATACAGGGCTTTGTAACAGGTTACGACCATCTTTCTCATTTGACATTACAATAACATAGGTCTCAACATGGAACTGAGAAATTGCTGAATAAACACAAACGGTTATGATCCCTTCGTTCCAGTTCTAGCGGTAACGTCATTTCCTTCTCCTGCTGGCTGGCTGGCTGGCTGGCTCATAGCCTGCTGTCTTCACTCTTGGAAAACTGACCATGGCGACACAGCACAATAATGTTCGCTTGAAATTAAAGGAAGAACTGGTGTGTTCTACGAAGTGGAAACAGGAGGAAATCATGATACTACGATTACGAATGATCTCATGTTCGAATTTATGATGGATCGTTTGGGTATGCAAAATACCTCTTCGACTGTGAGAACCCCTTCGTACTTTTGAACGCCGTTTATTGAGAGAATACATAAAGGACAAAAAAGTTATGAACCCAGCAGCCATTTTAAATGAGTTCACATTTATTTTTCATTACGAATTTAACAGCAGAAGCCAAGCGTAAGCCTGTGGAGCAAGACGTGCGACGAAGCTGTGTGAATTCGCGGAACCGTTGGAGTAACCCCACGGCCCTCCGGAAGGCCTCGGTCAATGGTTGTGAAGCTACTGTTACGTAGTATGAAATGAGTACGAGGGATATCTCCTGGGAGGTAAAGGCGGCCGGTTCTTATGGCTGGCAACCTTGCCACCTTCTTGTGCCAACTGTCTGAAAATAATGGAAGCCTCGACCTCCCAGAGCCCTTAGGTCCTGTCCAGACCTTTACAGGGATAGCTATACCTTTTTTGTTCCATAGTGTACATAGCGGCATGGTTTTGATTGTGACGTCATGTGGACTAATACTGCTGTGGCCGATTTTTGGTTGGTTTAACCAGGAATTTCAAATCCTCCGGTCGTAATCTCGAATGGGAAGGTGATACCAGTCAGCGACAAATCTCTCGTAAATAACTGATTGTCTGACCGCCAACGGGAAGGCAGTAGTGACTGGGTATCGGAAATGATGTGGATGGAAGCTCTTGCGACCTGTTTGTATACGCTGTACCATAATTGGACTACCTACAGCACTGTTTCCCATTCTGTATTCCGTGGAGGAACGCCTAGAAGCCCCTATATATGAAAAGTTTACAGAGCAGACAAAGTTGATAGCGGGGAGCCGCTTTCAACTGTAGAAGTACTAAAATCGAAATATCTGGTTTAAGAAAGTGAAGCTGACGGTTCTCACCACCTTGTTGACATGCGGTATAAGCTTCATCATTACATTTTAATCTTTGATTTCATTAAATCTCTTGAATTTCTGTTTCTTATGTGACGTTGATATAATATTAAAGTATATTACTATATTTCATACCAACACATGTGCACAGACGTACACATATTTACAACAACATTACAAAAACCACTAATTCCTACATGTTTCGGGAGTGCAATAAAGACATTTACCTCCAAATTATGGGCCAAGAAGGCCCGTACGTGTAGGAGTTGGTGGTTTTTATAATGCTATTGTAAATACAATTGCGTGAATTTGTTAGTTTAAGTTATAGTAATAGAAATGTAAAGCATGGAGTGGAAAATGTCAAACTAATTAAAGTATATCTTGTTTAATTATCACTTTCGCAAATTTTAGTTGACATATACACTAGATAGCACCAAAAATAAACAGCACTGCACTCAGTGAATTGCTCCTTTATTGTGTCAGCTTTATGACAGCATTTTCTACATGAAAGAAAGCTGTCATCTGTGATGTGACGCCACGTAGTCTCCAACGTCGAAACGTCGGTAAATTTCATATTCACTGCTGTGATATTCTCAGATCTTACGCAGGTTTTGTGTGCACCGTCACTTCACTTTACGAATTTAATGATTGTCTAGCACGAGAACAGCGGTAGATTTAGATTACTTTTGCATTATAAGGCCATTTGTGGTCATCTAATGTAGTATCAAGGGTTAAGACGGAGAGAAGGTGTTGCAGAAACAGATAATACTATACGAAAGGAGTTTATATGTAGTATAATGTAACTAAAAGATACTTACTGTTATGAATACCAACGACATTTTTCACAAAGTGTTTCACAGGCATTACGGCATACTCGTACGTGTCTCGACGCCAATGCTGGTGCCTGTCATCAGCGTCGACTTTGCTAATGTAGGTTATTCACACATGTTCGGTGCGTGTCATTGTTAATTGCGTTCCTTTTGACACACTTAGTTGATGTTATTGTTATTGTTGTTGTCATTGTTGTCGCGTATGCTTTTCACTGTTACTTGTGGTTACGCCAACATAGGCGTCGGTAGCAGTATTTCGGACAGTCATTATGATAAAGTTCGTTGATGTCTGATAACAGTAAATATAATTACGAAAAGCGCACGGTATGCACACCATCAAACAACTAAAGTAGTTTGTTGCTCTCTGCTTTTGTGAATTTGAAAGTACTAGCAGCTCGGAAAAGGAAAAGGTAAGTGGTTTAAAGCACTCTGTTATAACAGCGTTCGTGCCACCTGCTTTATCGTTCAGTAACTCGGCACTCGTATGCATTCCATGGCTAATGTTTGTGTGTGTGTGTGTGTGTGTGTGTCGTCGCCATAAACGGCGACTGTATTCCCGAACATCACTAACCGGCTGACTGTACGTACAACAAAACTGCTAGGTTTTCTTTGCAGATACAAGCCTATTGATACACGTATTGTTTGTTTCGGCTTTGCTATTGAGGAATTTTTGACTGCAATTTCTGAGGATAAACGTGAAAGTCAGGCTTGGTAGCCGATATGTTGAGCGATACTCAAAGTGGAATTCTTCCGAACGAACTAGGTGTTTGCGTTAGTCGTAGCCAGCCATTAATTTGCGTTGCTTCACAGCAAGAAAAGTTTAAATTGTAATGGGGTCAAAAAAGGAAACGAAATAGGTTCCTCCGTTAAAGGACATGCTAGCATAGTAAGGCCTAAATGTAGTTCAGAATTTTTCAGTCCGCATTGTACGACGAAGTGTCGGTGAATCAAGTTTAACTTTGCAGAATAACTTGCTTACACTGGATGGAATCCCAAGAAGGCTGCACTGTACCCTTTTACGCAGATTTCTGTTCAGGACGGGCACTATACTTTAAAATTAAAAATATTGCACAGTGTCTGTTCTAGAATTCATGATCCCAATTACAAGTCGCATTTCGTGCTGCATATTTCTTCTGCACCGTCGCCGGTCATTATTGTAAGCTTTCACGTTCCCATTTCTACTTCTTTTCTTCCTTTTTGCAACAATTACTGACATTTATTTTATCGATGGTCGAACGTTGTGATTCTTTCCCATTCATTGTACGAGTATCAGGAAAGTCTCAGAGACAAACTCCGGGAAGCGATGCCATGAAGAACAGCAAATATTTCAGGGTTCTCTTCTGTGTTCAGCAATCGTTCTTCGGCCCCGTTTTCGTTTTGAACTTTTTGTGGTAGTTTTACATTAGCTTTTGCTCTGTATTCTCAGCACCGGAAAGTAGTTACAATAGACGCAGGCTACCGTTTTGGACAGGTCTTACTATTTGATGTATGTTTGCCCGTGCATCGTTGTATATGCATAGCGAAGAAAACCATCTAGATGCTACTGAATGATTTATTGCACTTATAACCTGCTCAACATGTTTCGGGCACTTATATGCCCATTATCAGGAGCTCGAGACTACAATATGTTATTACCGCATATGGTGTGTAATGCCTTGGTTGCTGGTGGTCGGCGATCAGGTGCAGGGCAGCAGGCTATGCGTCCGGGATGGGGGAAGCTGCTCGAGCAGCTTCCCTCATCCCTGGTGATGGGCATATAAGTGCCCGAAACATGTTGAGCAGATTGTAAGTGCAATAAATCATTCAGTAGCATCTAGTTGGTTTTCTTCTCTACGCACACAGGTCTTACTATGTTTAGCGATGCTGTCTGGTCGCTTGTGGACGGATGCATATGAGTATGTAGCATTGGTGGAATGGTGGCCGACGGAGAAACCCCGAAGTACTTGGAAAGAAACGGGCCCCAGTGCAGCATATTCCATCACAAATCCTAAGTGGACTTCCCTGTGATCGAACCCGGACTTGTGGGTTGTTTTTGCAATTGTTTTGAAATTAAGGCACTCCTTAAGAAGTCTGGTGTTAAGGATAAGAATACAAATATTATGTTATTTGTACCGCACATTGTGATATAATCATGTAATCTAGACCAACAAATGCCTCTCTTTTAAATTTAATTTAATTTTTCACACGCCTTCTGCATGTATGTTTCGAACTCGATGGCTGATCTTGAGGAAGACAGTTGTAGCAAGTACAGTACGGTATACTATATGTCTGCATGCATGGTACACTCTGGTTCATCAAGGTATGGTTTTGCGGAAGTTACAATAAGAGGAGTTGTAAGATATGTATGTATAAAATTTTTTAATTTAAATATAACAGTATAAACATATAAAACACGTATTTAATCTTATAACATAAATAGAATAAGGTCAAATGTCACTTTCGAAGTTGCAAGAAGTGCAATATAGTTCCTCAAATTGTGATTTAAAAGTTAGGGTAAAATATTACTGCACATACCAACGGTAGAACGGTTTGGAACATGTACACATAGAAGATGTGTGAAGAATTAAATTAAATTTAACAGAGGTGCATTTTATTGGTCTACGTTATGTGATGAGGAAACTCTAATGAAACGTCGTGCATGGAGCTTTCGTCCCCTTCCCCAGAGGCGCAGATGCAGGAAAGAATGCAGAGGGTTACAATTGTGCCTGACCGCTTGGCTGGTAGACCGCGCAGACTGCGTGCGACAGGAAAGTTAACAATTTCCCTGTGTGTCGTCGTTATGGGTGAAGGTCAAGCTGGCGCTCTGATTCGTTCAGAAAGTGGTGAAACTCCTCCATTCACTGGAACCCATCGTTAGTCAGGCTGCCGACTCGCTCTAGTGTCCCGCAGATGCAAACAAAACACGAATGTACCTCTTTGTTGTTACTTTCATTAAACGAAAATTTACCTCGGATCTCATTGTTTGACACTAATTAACCTTGACATAAAATGTACTGCTTCAGTTATTCTATACCAGACACTGTGTATGATTAATGTGGCACAGCACACGTTGGGCCTGCTTACAGAATAACTTATCAGAAATAGGCCTCGAGCCATTTGCCTTCCTGAACCTGGCTCTTTCGGTAGGGGTAATTTTTGACCGGGTAACTGCCGAAAAGACTGCTGCATACCGCGCTCTGTACGTTTAGTCTTGTTGTGGGGAGGTGCCCAGTTTGGATCTTGGTCGGAAAACACCGGCTGAATGCGGTTTTCTGTGAATGTTCTCGCTTTCTTCGGGCAGGTGCCGATATGTACCTCGAAAACGCCACGACCGCTTCCTTCCAAACCCTTTAAAATTCATCGTTTTACTTCATCGTACCGTCTATGCTGCTGCGTAGGTAGATACAGTCTGAGACACTGACAACTTCCTAAATAAATAGCACATAAATTATTTCGTATGACTACTGGTAACTATTATATTCTTTATTCCATATGAGCACTGTACGGTACAACCACCGTATGCTGATGGAGGACATAACCTCAGAATATCTGCGAACGTATTGAATAAGCAGTCAGGGGTCTTCCAACTAAAGGATTGTGCAGGGGTGGCGAATAACTCGTCACCGTAGACTAGGAAATATACGACGAAAATAACCAAAAGAAAACCGCTCGACAAAATTCATTGTAGTTGTAGCATACGAAGTTTTTAACGAATCGGCCACACGGTGTGGAACTTCTTCAAGGGTTTCGACGGTGGTATTTTTACACTTACCTTAGAATTTCTTGATTTCTGCAATTGGCCATCATCTAATATTACAAAAGAAGGCAGTGTTTCGGAAACTTGATCTGTTTCCGCCTCATGTATAAAGGCGAGTTGTTGAGTTAGGTCTGGTAGAAGAGCTGTTCTGCATCACCGGAGAGCCTGTTTCAGTTACCTTCATCTCTATGTGCACTTAGTGCCGGGTATTGTCAATAGCGGCAATGCGGAAATAGCTGTGATTTGTTTTATTTCTCCATTGTCGTTTTATATATCACAACGTGGATGTCCCTCGTAAATGGCGTGACTAGGCATTGATATGTGTTAAACTGCAAAATGCTACAAATCGTTATGATCCATCGCTTGTGAAAGGATCCAGCTGGCATGCCGTGGTGGTAGGTCTTGTAGGCCTAATCGATTAGCTGTTAGAGTGACCGGGTACAAAGGCCGGCATACGCGTTGAGCCCGGCCCCGCTAGTTTCGACGGCTCTGAGCCGCCATTGGAAGGAATTGTTTGTGTGCCGCGTGAAAAAAAAGGGACGAACGGTTGGCGACGTGACACTGGCTTCGGCGGCACGATCTTTCTCAAAACTGAAAGCTGTAAGAGTTAACTTCTACGGACATTTAGTTAGGAGCGCTTGTCTTCGTTATCATTGTTATCAATGGAAACGAAATTGCTAAAATTTATATTCTAATTATATAACCTGTGAATTCGCTTTGAAAAGACCCGCAAAATGTCTATACAATCTTACTTCAATACCAATACTACAGCTGTTACTGTGTTTGTATCCCTGCCCCACAACACTTTGCAACCGGTCTCGCAAGTGTCATGGCGGCACTACTGGAAATCAAAATGCGCAAGAAAATAACATGTCGGCTTACAGTTGGACTGTTCCCAGAGATATCACTCTGCTGTTACCCAAATCACCTACGAAGAGCGTACGATAGCACATCACTTTCAAGCAACGGCGTGATGCGACCATATCCCACACGTTTGTCTGTATTTTCAGTAGAAGTGGTCGAATATCCCAGGTCATGAATGTTGATGACATTTGGATGGTCTACAAGCACGTAAGGAAGAATTGCGAAAAGTGACTGTTAACTTCGTCATGGCCGGCTGTTTGTCCGCGTGAAACAGCTGGACGGATTTTAGTGACACTGTGTACCGGGGAGGTTTTATTAAGATCTGTCGAGAAGATTCTAACTTATTGATACTTGGACAAAAATTGACAGGCACTTTACCTGGAGACCTACGTACATGTACGCCTACTTTGCTTACTAGCGGTACCATGTTTGCCGTCGATAATAATCTATAACAATAGTAATATTTATCGATAATTACCTATAGTAATAGATTCTATTCTGCCATACTTCTTCGTTCCATTTCCATGGTACATACTTCAGGAAAAGAGCAACGCTGTCTCATAGTATGTGATATTTAATGATTATGTGTGAGAATTTGAAATTTGGTTTGTAGACAGATCATGAGAGTACCTACAAGTTATATACGAATTATTCTTTTTAAGTCAGAAATTCCAAATTTTTCGATGGGGTAAAGATTTCAGTTTATGTGTGGGCTATAAGTTTGCAAAAATGGACGTAGACATACGAATAATAAATTCTGCAATAAATGTAATAACAGATCCGAATAGTAGCTAATAATGACATTTTACGTTCTGTAATATGTGCACAGAAATGAGCAACAACAAAATGTGTGATCGCATTAGATTAAATAGCATGACAGCCTTCTCAGGCGGTCATGCTATTTAATTGTTGTGTATATGTATATTTCCTATTTTGACATTACACCGGCTGTTTCTCATATGATATGACAGAGTGTTCACCTGCTAATCACTCGCATTCCGATGGCGGCTTCTTAATTATAAAATGTTTGAATATGTCAGAGAATTACACTGAACCGGTTTCGAGACTCGGTAAGTGTGCCGCGACAGTGTGGTCCCGCTTCCTTTCCCGTTTATCAATCCGAGCTCAAAATGGCCGATGTCATGAATACTGTAGTACTCGTATTTTGGGCAGTTGCGTAACCAGCTATCACCAGGAAACAGTAATAAATGAATTCAATGCATAATCACCTAATTTCCTAGTAAATTAAATTTTGTGAGGAAATAATAAAAGAAACAACCACCTGTTGTAATTTTCACACCGGAGAATTGAGCTATTTGTTTCAATTGTTCAACACCAAAACGCAGCATGTGAGCTGTCAAATGTATCACAGCACCGACGAAAGTAGTGTTAATTTATGGAATGTACAATTCACACATATTACTGACGTAAATTCGACAGATGTTAACTAAACTTCCCCTTTGCCCGTTTGTAATTATTAACAATAAAAGTAATTTTATATGTAATAATTGTGTATGATGGTAGCCCGATGATGTTCTTTGCACACCGAAACATGTAGTCGTGCATAAGGAAAAAATAAATATGTTTGTGTTTCACGGATTAATGACGGGTTGCTTTGAAAACGAGTAATGTTGCCTACAGATTTTTATAGGCAGGCTAGGCTGTCTGCCTACGTGAACAGTATCACACGTCTAGTCTCTGGTTCTCTAGTCACCACTATAAAGCCATGTGGCCACGATATTGTTTGTATTTCTGCGGATAATCGTGAATAATTGTAGAAGTTCGACGGGCTGTGGCACAGACACTCTCACATACAGCAACGTCAGTCTGCAGCGAAGTCTCCATTTATCAGAATAATTCTCTGGCCTGACCATAAAGTGGAGTTCAATGCAGTTTCACCGGTATTAAAAGTTTGGCAGTGTGCAGGGAGGAAACAGAAGTGAAACATCAATAGGCCTATAAAGGACAACTGTTCGCATAGTTACTGTTTTTGCTGATACAGTTGTGTTCCCAACTGTACTTTCTGGAGATTGTGTGATGTGAAATTGTCACAAATAGTAAAGAAACCTTTAAAACTCGGTGATACTGTAAGTACTATGTTTACTTTCAAAAATTATAAATTCGGCCCACTGAATATATGCCTGTGTTTTATATGGATCTCGGAAAGACGGCGCTTGTTTCGCTGTTCGGCATTAGCTGACTGGCCTCTATAACCGAGCTGGAGTGTGTTTGTTGCGTCGTACGAACTGAATCCTTTAATGTAATTTGGGTTAATTTTAGTCTTGAAAGGGTTAAACTTTATCCTTGAAAACAAATCTGTGTACAAATTGTAATTATCAACAGGTAAAATAAAGAGACTTATAGAAATACATAAAAATTAAACGGAGAGAAAGCTGGAAATTTCTACTGCTCAGTTGTATACATTTGTGATGGCTAGCCTATACAGTGCAGTGTTTGTGTACAGAACGGTCTATGTTGAATCGATGCAGTTTCGCTACAAGCGTGCCAAAGTGTGTATGGTGTGTAAGTGTACAAACAAACACATTTTAGCATCGCGTCGATTAAATTTCCAGTTATATTCACAGAAATTCCGGAAAATATGTAGTTCTCTGTGGCGTAGTGAAGGGCACTGAACTGTAACATTCCTGCTTCATTTAATAAACACTTCTACTGCCTGAAACAGAGCATATAACAGATATGGCAATTGTTTTTTTTTCCGCCGTGTTTGCAGGTACCTATATGGCAATGTAATAATGAAACAACACGTAATTATCCACTGTCTTTACAGCGTAAAGGTATCGAATGACGTGTCAAATTCGCGCACGCGAGAAGTTTGTGTTTAATATGAAGGATCAGAATTACTGCAAAATCGCAAACTTTTAAGTACACTACATCAACTGCGTACACTTCTCAACTTACTCACCGGTAACCCAAATCCGAGGGCGCAGTGCCGTTATTACAACCTCCTGCCTCTGCGTTCTGTTCTGAATCAGGTATGCTGTAGTCAAATGAGACCGTGAATGACCATACTTAGTATTCATTTTCGGGACAGTTGTATAATTTTGTCGTTTTGTATGTTAATTTAGTATTATTTTTCATTTTAATTTTAATATCAGTGATAACTATGACGTAAATGTATTGCATCTACAGTAAGTGTGTGAAAAGATTAAAGATATTTCACGCGATGATCGTACGGTAGTACTGAAATATGCAGTGAACATGTGAAGGTGATCGAAATGGTCACGTAGTATTGTTGTGCGCTAATAAATATTTTGCATTAAAAATACCGTAATCAAAATCGCGAACGCACGTGGGAAGTTCCGGGTTCTGTTGTGTGAATTAGATTTTAATAGTTTATTTGTATAGTTTTTTCCATTATCATCTGCAGAGTCTGGCGTAACGCCATAACAGTAGGTCGTGATCGCTTCCTTCGGTATCCTTTCCAATTCACGATTCACAACCATCCTACCGTTCGACGCTGTGTTTTGCCTCGAACGCAGTGGGAAAAATGTCGTTAAATAAACTGAGGATATATCAGGTCCATATTTATAGTGATTTCCAGATAGATTTGCTGTAGGACTGTGCTTTTATTCCTACTTACCTGGCTTGTCATAGTTTCATGGTTAATTGCCGTAATGATACCACCATTTATCCACAGAATCTTTGATCGATATCGTTAGAATGCAAGAATCTAACAGCAGACCACAAAATGGTAACAGATAAACATATATGCTACTCGTAGAATAGATACACTCCAACTGCCATTTGCATACAGCTGACAACAAAATGGCGCCTATTACATTCAGAAATACCGGTACTATTGTTAGATCTGGTTCCATCCGGGCGTTCTTGTCGTTCATCAGTTTTGTTAATGTCCATGTTCCGTAACTGCAGGCTGTGGGAAATTATAAAGGGGAGGAAAATGCAGTATTTAGGACCCCAATAAAGTGATATTGAGGTGATTTAAATGTCTGTTTTGCTCTTCCCAAGCTGAACCGGATCCCGGTATGAGAACAGACCAGAATAAACCTGTAAATCTGGTATTAAAACAGGTTCGCTTGTGTGATGATGGCAGGAAATCACACAATGCACAGCAGTGTGCTTCTGAAAGAAGATTTTCTGGTGAAATGGGACTCTCTATTAAGAAACTCGGTGGTTTTATTAAGCAAGGGTTAGTTGACAGAAAACTAAATCTTGCAAGACTGTGAGTTCAACGAAAAAGAATGATAGTTATGATCTGTGCATTGTTTAGAACAGGGATGAGCGAAGGGCTGTTGTGAAGACGGCAATGAACCTTCGTGTTCCATAAAATGCGGGGTGTTTCTCGACTAGCTCTGGAGCTGCTAGTTTCTCAGGAAGGACCGTGCACCGTGGGTTTAGTTATTTGGTTGGACGGAACCGAATTTGCTGAGCATCCCGAAGTACTACTTACCACCACGACATTTTTCTTCTGGTTTGGATATCCAGCATCCAGCGCAATTCCGACCGTGTCTTTTATAGGGTTTGTAATGGTAGGTGTTTACTTGAAATTGGGTTGTATTCTTTATCTGTTTATCATTAAGTTATTAGTTTCAGTTCGTTTTTAGTCGGAGCTACCTGTGCACATTTCCTCTATTTTATTTGCTGTTGTCTTTATGCACATTCTTCATCATATTTTATGTTTTTTTTCTGCGACTTCTGTCTCTACCATCATTATCATCCTCTTGTTTACCTTATTATATTTCTCGTTTTGTGCGTTCTGGATCCGAGAAGGGCCTGCATTGCTAATCTCCCTTGACTTTCTTCTGTAAGGAAATGACCGATTTCAAATTGAGACCAGAACCGATTTCAGAAACGGCATGCGTATTGCATACTTATACAAAAGTGTGCGTACAACAGAATAAAAAAGAACTTAAACTTTTATTTGTTTCAAGCAGGCTTCCGCTTAACACAGGTACTTATAGGTTTAAAAATTTCGTAGGATCGAAGTCAGAAGTTAAGAAAATTTATGCTCTATACAAGTTAGTGCACTTAACTAAATGTTACTGAGTATTAAATATTTTCAATTTTCATTCTTTGCTGTCAGTTTTCATTCTTCCACTTGTCTTCATTCCTTACACCACCACTACCACTACAACCACCACCACCCAGTAGTGTAAAGCCAATGTTGTTCCTGTGTGTGGTTAGACACCCTGCCAAGCAGACACACGAGGGAGAATTCTTATCCTCGGTGCTGGATAGAGTGGTGAGTGTCAAGCATCACACCGCCTACGCTTTACTCCCAGCGAAAGAGCCTCTTATAAGCTTTGAATAGGCTGAATAGGCTCCAGTGTCGGCCCGGGTGCTTTGGTGTTGGAGAAAACTTCATTTCTTCTGGCGGAGTCTTAGCCACAGTTCCTTGGTCATTCATCCCGTACCCTGGTCACTGTACCCACTGCCCTTTCGCGTAGTCTATTAAATTATCCCACACAACATTTACACCAGTTGGTAGGAATGTCTCTTCTCGTGTAAATTCCAAGTAGCGCAGAACAGAACAAATTTTTCTGAACACAAAACAAAAAATCTTCCTTAGATTTTTGTATTGTGAGTTCTATTTCCTTGTTACCATGTTTCGTTTATTATACCTAATCGTTACCATACGTTGGTTTAGGTGCATTTCTTATAATTAAAGCCAAGCAGACGCCAACAGAACTAGAATGACAAATACCTAATGCGTGTATACAGTGCTGAGATACTCCTGATGATGGACAGTGAACATGTCCGAAACATGTAGAGTACTTTATCAAATAAATTTCAGAAATAGTGCACCTCGTTGACTTTCATTATAAGAATATATCACGAGGCACGGTCCTCTGAATGTAAAATTAGGTACATTTCTCGGGGCCAGAGAAAATTTGCGATTAAGACAGACTTTTAACAATCCATTTTCTATATCCTACATGTTTCGTATTAGTATATCTAGGGTATGTGAGACAATGCACAGTGATGAGGCAACTGTTAACAGGGTTATAAGATGCACGGGTTCACCGAGTAACGCATTGCTGTCAGTTTCTGCCGAGTTGTCGTTTTCGTGTTCACATTGAGGGCACACGCACACACACACACACACACACACACACACACATACATACACACACACGTACACACACTCATACACACACATACATACACACATACACATACACACAAGCATACACACATGTACACACACTCATACACACATACACACACACGTAACACATACACACACACACATAGGAGAATTAGTGTACGATAAAATATGAAGAGAGACTATAATTACGGAAGGGAAGGAGAAAGAAATAACAAAATGACAGGAACACTGGACAAGCTCTACAAAAGGAGCAGTAAGTAAATTATTCTTCCCACACGTAAAAGAAGGAATGAAGACAATGATACCTATCTCAGCTGAATTTACGGCTATGGTAACGGGTCACGGTTTAACCAGATCGTACCTCCATAGATTCAAGATTATTCTCAATTCAACGTGCCCTTGTGGACTAAAAGAAGAACAGACAATTAACCGCATAATTTTGAACTGCACAGAACTAGAAAATGAGAGAAGGATCCTGCGAAATGCCATAGTCCGAACGGGTGACACCTGGCCCCCTCCGTTCCAACAACTCACAAGAAAACACATCAAGACGTTCACGAAATTTGTAAGATCAATATATTTTAGCGCATTATAAGCCATTTATTGAATATGTACATATTGTACCTCAGTTAGTTTATTTAGCTAATACGTCCATTAGTTAATAATTCAGTAGATAGAAGATAAAAAAGCAATAGGTACTAGATTAGAAAACCGAAAATAAACCTGCCGTAACTATAGAAAATTGAAGAAATTATACATAAGTGTAAATATATATTTATTTTTTTATTTTAATATTTGAATATTTACAATCTACTCACACCACGTTACAGAGTATTAAGAAAATGTTGTGGTGAGTCTGGCATGTGTCGTGAGTAGGGCTCCATCCATTGATGGGGCGCCAACGGTCACTCAATCAGGTCGTCTGGCCAGCATCTTAGGAGTCGTCTACGTTCGAGCGAGTGTAAATATATAACAGTATTGTGAATATTTAACTGTAAAGCATGTTGTATTACTTTGTAATGGAGCGTGCTGAATGCCAATAAATAAAAAAAATACACACACATACATACACACACACATACATACATACATACACACATACACACACATATACGTACCCACGAACATACACACACACACACACACATACATGCCCACATACATACACACACACACACACACATACATACACACACGTACATAGATACACACACATACACACACACATGCATACACACAAAACGTATGAAAGTGGTATAGAGAACTTGTAACGTTCCGCACTCTGAAATAATTAGGCGTAATCTTCGTGTGCCGTCAGGTTTTGGAACGTCTCCTCAAACCACTTTGTGTGTGTGTGTGTGTGTCAGTGAACGAGTGAGTGAATGTGTGTATGGAAGAAAGTCAGTACTGAGATAAATTAATTAGATTAAGTGAAACTGATACCGCCACGGCGAGGGAGGGGGTTGACGCCTGTCATTGACCTCACCTGAGGATGCCGAAAACTCGGCATAAAGGAATCGAATGGAGAGGTTTCACATCGCACAGGTTGTTTCATTACTGAAGAAAGGCGTAATTCAGTTACTAAATTTTTTCGCAGTGGCACAAATTCACATGTGTCTGATTTTGTGCCTATTCTTGGCTTCTAAGCACCAAGTCTGGTATTGTCTCATTTACGTCACTGACTCAATGATAAACTATTTTGAAGCAGTTTGGTTTATATAGCTGACCAAGAAACTCTCAGCTTTTTGTCCAACTCCACGTTTCTTCACCTTGGTCACACGTTTCTGCCATTTGACTCTGCTTGGTTCCTATTTTCTTAAAATTTCTGTATGATTCATTTTGATATTATCATTCTGCTTTTACCTGTATATTTTAGTTTTATATTAGATCGATGATTTCCGAGATTATTCAGCACGCATTTATGATTTTCTTCTTGCTTGCTACGTGTCATTCCCATCTCATACATATTTTAATCACCGAAACAGTGTTACGTAAACAGAACGCTAAGAAGTACGTCACTCTTTCCCTAATCTTCTGTTATTTCATATGGCTTTGGTCCTTATACTTTTCGTCACTTTGTTACATAATGTGATTGCGACGCGATGGAAGATGGTACGGTAGTTCTGTGTGTTTTAATGTACCGATGTGTGCTTCTAGGTGTGAACAAAAAAATTAAGGATTCTGTACTGAAAGATTGCCTTGGCTAGTGTGCAGAGATTTTAGGCGCTTGTGACAAATTGCGAAAAGTGACTTTATCCTTGTCATGTCTGCCTATCTGTCTGTCCGCATGGACGGATTTTCATGAAATTTGATATTTAAGTATTTACGAAAATCTCGAGAAAATTAAAGTTTAATTAAAATATAACAAGAATAACGGGTACTTTACATGAAGACTAATGTACATTTTTGATCGTATCTCGCTCAGATCCTCTTAGAATGAGAAATGTTGCAGACAAAATGTGTAGAGAATATAAAACACGAATTTTGTGTTCAATAATTTTGTTTAGAAAAGCGTGCCGTTTATGAGATAATGTGGAAAAAGTGTTGTGGAGCCGGGCAGGATACAAATGGCAATATGGCGCATGCACATTGCATGCTGGATACCTAGGCCTACAAAAACACACTCAGAATATGTAATACTTATTTCTTTTCCAATGGAACAATAGTTGCACGAACGCACCTCATTATTGCGTTTATACGTGCATTGCCTGTCTTGTTAATATTAATCACGTGCATTAATGTTGCAAAAGAACTGTGTTTTCTGGCTGCGAATGTTGCAGAGTTTTAACTGGACGGTGTTGCACCAAGGCACCAGAATGCCTGCCACGTTCTTTCTCAGATTGTTCTTCCTCTCGTCTTGAATGTGATCGAAAGTCACCATATGACCAGTCAGTTTTCATACCGTTGCAAGAGACTCACTTTTAACCAGCACAGAAGTGTGCAGTGAAATATTTCCCTTCCCCTCCTTTTCTTTTTATCGTAGTTAAAACACGTCCCCTACTTTTTTTCCTGATGCCTTCTTATCCATTGCATAGCTGCGTCGGGCTTGGGTTTGCCGATAGTAGCCGAGCGTTACCGAAGTCGACCGGCGAAGTGAGTCAGTGGGCCAGTCTGTTTAGCGCGCTAGTCGGCTCGTAGAAGCGATGGGATGTAGCTGTCAGTTGTTATTACCGACGTATTTACCAGTGTCATGATTGTATTGATGACTGAGAAGTGTGTGCATTTAACTGATGTGTGAACAGCGTGTGTCCGTGCAGCTCGTTGATGCGTGTGAACAAAAGTGAAAACTTTTATCGCAACTTTTAAATTGATTTGTTTTTAAATTTTTGCTGTGATTTTGACTATGAATACGTGTAGAGTGTATTAACAAAATGTTGGAAGTTGACACGATGGAGACAGACAGCAGTTGTGTGCCCCTTGATTTGAGCCTGAGCTCGGCTGCGCGGGGCAAGTGTGCTTCACCTGCATTGAGTCCCTGTCGCGATTACTGCACGGATTCAGACGATTCGGACGGACAGTCAGGCCGGATGTCGCCAGGAGGCAAGAACTGCAAGGCGTACAAGAAGTCTCTCATGAGGCGCTATTGTGAGTACATTCGGATGTATAACATAATTAAGATACAGTTATAAGTTGTCCCTTAATGTCTGTATTAGCACTTACTGCAGTGTTTTATTGTTTATTTTGTGCTGTGTTTTAAATGTAGATTGTTGGTAACTGAATGTACTGTAGGTAGGCTGTTACTGTGTTACAGAAGGAAACAGATTGTCTGATTCCGTTATTATGCAAGATTTTATCCTGTGAACGTGCGATGCGTGACTTCTGATATTGCCTTTACTTTCCCTTTCCATTTGGTTGCCCACTGAATCGAAATGATGTGTGGCTGGCTCGAAATGGCGACGTTGTGAAATACCGTGAGCAATTAGGATGGCGTGGAGTTTGGCCTGAACTTGAGCTGAATCTCGCGGCTGTGTTCCGTAGGAGTGTGTTGGAGGGGGGCGGGAAATGGGTGACCTGGTTTCTGTTCCCGCAGAGTGACGGAGAAAGTAAGCAGCAGCGCCTCGGGTGCTGGGAGCAGGTAGTGAGGTGGATGACAGGTAGGGTCCTAGCCAGGTAGTCTGGGACGGAAATAGGGGTTGTTTAGGTTGTGGGTCTTGTCCCTGACCTACAAACACCCAAACAAAGATTGAAAGATTCTTTTGTTTCTCCAGCGTAGTAGCAAGTGTTCACTTTCGTTTTTATGTTAAGTTTAGAACTCGGAACGTAACCCTTTATTTGTTCATGTCTGCTTATTGTCATTTCCTGCTTACGAAGGAACATCACATGAATTTTTGGTGACACAGACTTTCATTTTTTGGTGGACTATAAGTCTGTTGACGTAAACAGAATATGTTTGACATATAACTGCGTTATACCTGCAGTTTTATTGTGTAAGGGCCCGATGATGGATTGATTCAATCCTAAACATATAGCCACGGAATATGTAAGTCGTGTTTGAGAATTTGTTGTGTACCATTTCTAAATGAGTTACTGCGGTCTCGATCCCGGGACACGCTGTATTCCAGCAAACAACGAAGATAATAGTAACGGCATTGAAGATTTATTTTTGGAGACCAGAGGTTGATGCTCATAGTTTTTGGAAATGGGACGTCAGAACTATGCGGGACGTACGGAGGATAGATATGAGAAGTGCGTACAAGGTTTTTGGTTCGAAAACTTGAGAGGTGAGGAAACAGTGTGGGATCCAAGAGTAGATGGGAGGGTAATTTGATTATTAGCCTGGATCTTATAGCATTAGGACGTGGATGTGGACCGGATTCAGTTGGATAAGGATAGAACCCTGTGGTAGGCTGCTGTGGACACGGTAATGAAACTTCAGGTTCTGTAAAAGGCAGGCAGGTGTTTTGCCCTAGTACTAAAACCTTTTTGCTAACTCCGGACCTAATTTGCCTTGAAATTATATTTTGACAGAGGTAAAGAAAGACTATTACAGTCGAAGCGAAACGAGACGGCCCAACTCGTGGTCCCATACGAGTTTCCGGTTTGAAAGTGCTGTCCCCCTTGATTCATATAACTAGAAGATTGCGTCTAGCCGTTCGAGTGGGACGGCTAATATTCGATGATTTCCCGTCGCCCCCCTCCCTCCCTTACCCATTAAACGATTTCCTGTCGTATTGGGTTAGCGGCCTGTCGTGACGCTGTTAACTGATACTGTTGCTGACCCTGGCGCACCTTGCAGGGTCACGTGATGCACTGGCTGAAAATAGTTGAGGGCAGCGTCCCGTCGCATCGATTCTGGCCTTGAGATTCCGCGAGGCGCGCAGACGCCATTTCGAATGGCAATGAAAATTGATTTTCCGCCATGCATCATGGCTGTTATATATCCATTGGGAAGAAGTATTAGTTTTCCCCGTTAAATGCTTAAGTGTGTGTGTGTTCATTTGGGGGAGGGGCATTATTCGATGACTGTGCCGTCAGTGTTATGCGAAAATGTCGCGTCTTGTGCGAAACTGTTAATAAGGTGAAATCGTTCATGCGCTTAGCGTTGCGCCATGCTGGTGTAGTGGTATGGTTTCACTGATCCCAATTCCCGCAGTAGATAACTGACAGTGGCCATCTTCACTACCGAACTGCTGGGTCGCGTAAAACGCAGGTTTTATATCTCCCC
>Ga0136643_10002580_pt1 | contig 23637 bp, 17 predicted proteins | sample TergutLab28metaG_FD_96883 | JGI IMG/M metagenome (GOLD analysis project Ga0136643, IMG submission 96883) | Labiotermes labralis P1 segment gut microbial communities from Petit-Saut dam, French Guiana - Lab288 P1 (version 3) (version 3) | ecosystem: Host-associated > Arthropoda: Insects >... | reverse complement strand
GTTTAAGGTCAGTCTTTTTTTTTTGTGGAAAAGCCAGCCCGCTACAACTGTCTGAAGGAAGGATTAAAGTGAGGTTATTAGATTCCCTCGGGGTTTTTTTTTTTTTGGGGGGGGGGGGCGCAACAGCCCCCAGTGTGCCAGGGTCTCCTTATTCACAAGGTTTCTATAGCGCACACAACTACGCACCACAGTCGGTAGGACTCCTCTGGACGAGTAATCAGCTCGTCGCAGAGACCTCTACCTGACAACACAAATCACTCACAACAGACAGACATCCATGGTCCCGGTGGGATTCGAAACCACAGTCTCAGCAGGCGAGCGGTCGCAGACCTAGGCCTTGGACAGCGCGACTACTGGGACCGGCTCCTCCGGAGATTACATCCACAAAAATGTTCAGAATTTCACCACGATCTGAAACTAAGGGTTTAGCCGGACACTTTTTTTGTTTCTGTGCATTGTTACTTGCGAACCTGTTTCCACTGGATTCGGTCCCGAAGTTTCTAAAGATTATTTACAATTCTGGGGATGTTATCCCTATTCTGGTTTCGAAAAATGTCTGTTTCTGAGCGCTGTATCAAAACGAACTAAAATATTTTATGAATTAAAATTAAATAAGAACGTCACCACATATACCTCAACACTATGTATATTCAGTGGGTATTTCTGTAAGTGTGGCACCAATGTAGAAAAATGTATAAGATCTTATATTTTCATGGAGATGAAAAGGAAAATAATGATTTTGTGTACAATGAAGTAAAGTAATATTTTGATTTGAATGGAGTACGTCGGTAAAACCGTCCAAAGTCTGTACAGTGATTGTAATACCTAGAACAACATAGCTATAGAACGACATATTACACAGTGGTTAATATCCAGTGCGAACGTATAGACACCTACGCTGAAGACTACTTCTGGTCGCAAGGACTTACATCAACAACGGAACCAAAAACTCAACACTTAGGTGAGGAGAAAATCGTAACTGGACGCTTATCCGTCCATTAACAACATAACAATAGAAACAAGCAACGGACCTTACCTGACAATACTATCCAATGTTTCAGCGTGCAAGATCATTTGACAACACACCCACTCCCACGGAACAGCAACAAAGACGTACTCCGACGTCACCAGTAAATATACAGTATCCCATAGCTCCAAAAACAACCAGACGATAACGGGACTCATATTTGCAAATGGAGAACAGCAATACACCATTAAGAATTTTACATATTTTAACTTTTTAAACACAATTTGTATAATACATTTTACGAGACAAATGATCCAATTTTATGTATCTCACTCTTGTAAACACAATTTGCACGTCACGCCCTTAGAGACAAACGATTTAATTTGTTGTATTCCATGGATGTAAACACGATGGGATCCCAAAGTTTGCATTGCATCTTGTGACACAATTGACAAAATAGGCCTGAGGATGACTAATCTATAGTCGAAACATGTAGCCTTGTAATTACCTTGAGTAATAAAGTGATTGTGCTGACGTGTACTGTTTAATATTATATTACGTAATCTTCTGAGCTGAAGACAGGAGATTGGTGGCCACCTATAAAAATGCAGATTTCGTACTCCGAAATCCACAATATGAGTACCATTGTTATTTGCAGAAAACCAAAATTCACATGCGATTAAACGTAACTTAATCTACTAGCTTCGAAAATGAGAGGCCTATTATGAGTCAGTGTGTGACCTACTCTGAAACTGTTCCGCCTCAGGCTTTCATTCACTATTGGGCACCGGGAGTCTTCATCCGAAGGTAAAGCGGCAGGAGCTTGTAGCTCACCTCTCACCTACATTGAATGTCGAGACTAAGAATTCGCGAAGTTCTAACTCCGCTTACACGCACGTCTTCAAGTTGTGTATGTGGAGGACTTTACTTTGCTTATGATGTGTAAAGGCTAAGTCTCTACTCTGGCACTGAACACGCAGTTTGCGAATTATTTAAAAAGCCATTTGGAAAAGTGGAGATATAGCTCCACTCATTCTCACTTGCAGTATTAGATGGAGGTAAATGATCAGTTTCAAGCTTCAGACACTTCACCCCTGGGAAAAGAAGTCCCGGTGCCCTTTAAATAGGTGGCTGAGTGGGCTCCACAGCGCATCTGGGTTCTAAGGGGACGAGAGAAAACTCCTGCCTCTGGTCCGAAAAACCTATCCGTTTGCTGACTACAGAATTATGTAAGGATGATATTGTGCACTCTCAGTATATGAGAACAAACGTTATGCTGTGAGATGTGTGGATCTGCAAGAACCCAGTCTTGATATACGTAGGTTATTCGGAAAGTAAGTACCGTCTGCGCATATCTCTCGCGCCTCTTCGAGACTGTCAATTTGCGCATGTGAAGTGACTTCCTCTATCAGTTGAGAAGCCACAGACGCCATTTCGTGAAATTCGTGTTATGTTTATGTTTGTTCCTGTGCGTTAAACATGTTTAAGACAACTGAAGGGGCCGCTGACTGTGAAATACGGTCTGTAATTCGTTTTTTGAACGCTAGAAATGTGCTACCAAGTGAGATTCATCACCAGATCTGTCAAGTGTATGGTGACAATGCGATGAGTGATGGCATGGTTAGGAAATGGTTTCGGATGTTCAATGAAGGACGAGAGAACGTGCATGATGAGGCGCAAAGTGGGCGTCCATCTTTGGTGAATGATGATTTGGTGCGTAAGGTCAACGAAAGAGTGCGTAACGACAGATGTTTCACAATTTCTGATATGTCCCTGCACTTTCCTCAGATTTTAAGGACTCTACTCTATGACATCGTTAGTAGTCATTTGGGTTATCGGTGGCCGCATTCTATGAGGACGGTACACATAAACTTGTGCCCAGCTACGGTAAGTGCCTCAATAATGGCGGCAAATATGTGGAAAAATAGTTTGAAGAATCTAGAATCTGGTAACAATAACATTTTATACGAAACCTTACCGATTTTTTTTTACAGCGAAACGGTACTTACTTTCTGAATAAGCCTCGTATTTCAAGAAGCTATTTCTGTTAGTCAAAAGAAGGGAGTAAGGAAATTAAGAAGGAATAAAAACAGATTGACAGTCGTCAAAAACACAACTTTATGAAAATAAGTCAGCCACTAAAATGTACATAGCTTCTTCAGTCTAACGCAACTGTTATTGTTAAAATTTGTGTTAGACTGAAGAAGCCATAAAGCCATATGAATTTTATTGGTTACTGAAAACACAACGGGGTGCCTCACCTAAAAATAATGTTAACCAGCTACATGTTTCGACCGTCTAGGGTTCATTCAGTCTGATAATTGAAACATTTGTGGAAGTATACAAATCAGCAGATGATCTGTATACTTCCTAATATGTCTCAAATATCGGACTGAAGATGAAACCTAGAGGATCGAAACATGTAGCTGGTTAATTTGTTATTTTCATAAAGTTGTTTTTTGGTGGTTGTTAACCTGTTTTTATTTACTATCCAACACAACGGGATGCATAAATTAAAAAAAAAAAACTTACGAAGAATTTACGTCAGCAGCGCTCTCCATCCGTTTTCGTGGTCAAGCACCCAAATGCTATGTTCTACAAACACATCTTACGTAAAAATGTGTTCTGTATGTCACATGCAACTCCTCGTCTTCGTTGCATAGGGTCAAAGTACCATAAACAGTAGGCACAGACGTGTCAAACTTTGACGCCCTTTTCGATTTTTTAAGTGGTCCGAATCATTACGGCCAGCATCTGGCGATTTCTGATTGGGTTCTGGGAGAATGCTCTCTTATATGCGTCTAAATGTAAAGGTACATTTAACCCAATAACACGCCCTAAAGGCCCAGAGTGGGAGTAGGGGTAAACCTTTACTCTTTCTTTAACCTCTGCGCTAGACGGGGTGGGTGGGCGGGTTGTCAACGCCACGCCCCGGCCTCTTTACCCCTGGGAAAGAGACCCGGTTCCCATTGTACGGGAGGCTGGTTGGGCCTCACAGCCGGACTCGACTGGCAAGGAAAATTCGCGCAAATAGTGTAATAACACAAAATGCTGCCATTTCACTATACATCAAGATTTTGAAAAACAAGCTTCATATATGTTCACAAGTTGTGCCTCAACACCTTGCATACATTACGGATGGGTCATTTTCATCTAATGCATTTCTGTACTGTACATTAGGAAACGAGGGCGACAGAATTATCCACGATATGCAGCAGTGTCATGACCTGGCTCGATTCACGTTACCCAGATGTCGACATTATACTTTACAGTCGATTAATGGTAACGTGCTACAGCGATAACTTGATGCAGCAATATTTATCACGGTGTATCTCAGACTGTTTTTATCTCTTGGCTAGTGTGATTTATGACCAGTGCTGCAGCAGGACGCTGGGGGGAAAGGTGAATGGACCATGGATTCATTTCATTTGACGCACAGTCGCCAGCTCCTTTTGGTGTTTCCCTTCAGGTTTTTACATCATTTTGCTCTGTAACAAATTCAGACGAATCACAAGGCTTATGTCGAAATAAATTACTTGCAAAAATCGAAGAATCGAAGAGCTATGTCGTGTTTTAAAGGAGTAATGGAAATCATCTCATATCTTTATCTCAGTAATTAACCAACTTGATGCACAAAATTTTTGTTTTACAATATGTTTATTTCATGCCTCTACATGTTTCGAGCACATGTGCTCATCATCAGGAGGTCAAAATTGCATGACACAGCCTCTGGTATCATCACACCTATAGGTGGCCGTCTCGTGCACGAGCTATCTATCTATATTTCAATGGATCTGTTTTCCCAGAGGGCCTGAAGATGACCTATTAAAGGTCGAAACATGTCGCCCTGACAATACACTATTTTTAATGTATATAAAATAAAGGGTTGTGTTATTGACTGACACGTTGTATTTATATGTTGTAACACTTCGGGATGGAAAACATTTAAAAAGTATTGAACAGTAAGATGGGTCGGCCCCACAGCCGGTCTGGACGTCTTTTGGAGAACAATAAAATTTCTTGTGCCTGTCGGGAATCGAACCCCTGATAGTACATCTATAATATCATCTTTAAATCTATACTTTGGTCATCAGGCAGTCCCTTTCCTTCGAGACTTCCCGCAAAACCGCTGCATGAATTTCCCCACTTCTCATGCATGCCACATTTCCCATCCATCTTATTCTACTCGACCTCACCATTCTATCAATATTACGTGAAGAGCACGTTTCATGCGTTTCCTCACTATGCGAACTTATCCATCATCCTGTTATTTCCTCCCTCTTTGGCGCAAATACTTTCCGAATCACCCTGTTCTCGAACATCCTCCGTCTATGGTGTTTCTCCATAAATCAGAAAAGAAGTTTTCCACATCTATAAAAAAATAGGTAAAATTATGGGCGATTATAATTAAAATTTCACTAATTTCTTACTTTTCAGTCGGGCGAAGACTAAAGCAAAATTCTTAGTGCAAATAGCACTCTTCTAAACTCGTGTTATTGGGCGTACATCCAACGGCTGTCTCCAACACTCTGAAGAGGATTTATCTTTTCTTAGGGCTCCGTTTTCCTTAAATGTAAAGGAGGCTGTTTTTAAAGTTAAAGCGGTACGATACACCGGAGTATCTTTAACTATCTAACAGTTGACATGGCCTAACATCCAACAGACATAAATTTGTAAAAACGGCGTTTTCAAAATCTCAATTCTCGCAGACAATTTCGTCATCAACTGGCTGACATTTAGCTTCCACCACAGAGCACTCTTCTTGAGAAGTTCCAGCTGCTGCAGAACAATAATGTAATCGTATCTTATATAAGGAACGCTGTCACTGCTATTCATCCTGTCCTTCATCATACGACGACGTCCCTTCGACACAAAGAGAGAGTAAGCAATTTCCCTTTCCCTCCAGCTAGGGACCAAAGTAGTGTATTAGGAACTTAATGCACATTTCAAGAAAATGGAAATATATGGAAACACTGAAGACATTAAACAAGCCCTGATCTAAGAACGTCTCTGACTATAAGCGAAAGAAATAATGAGTAAAGCAGCTGCTTAATAGTCAGTGCTACCCGAATGTCATCTGAAGATTTCCGCTAACGAGTCTCTGTGGGTACAATCATTGGCATGAAACAATTCGACACAGTACACAGAGATCACCAGTTGAAGTAACAGTCTACCATGTGATGATCACATTGGAGCAAATACCAGTGTTTCCACTGCGCGAGTTTTAATGTAATCGTTACTTAATATGCGAAATAAAAGCACCTGAATATCACAGAGATATTTAATGTAAACGTATCACACAGCTCATTACTTAAGACCCAATTACCTTTAAACAGTACAATCCAATTACCATTCAAATGCAAGTGGGACAAAGTTTTCCCATAAGTAGGGCTGAAAATGTCAGCAGTTAAAAGTTAAAATCATTAGAGCAATTTGACAGAACGTCGCTATGTAACCTCCATTTCATGTTTACTGTAGGTTTTATGTTGCTTGTTTACCGTATACAGAGAACTGTACGCACTTGTTAAAATTAAGTGTCAGAGAAAGTGGCTAGATTACACAAACAGAACTAAAAAGCAAATTAATCTATATTAGAAGTACACAGACCGTATGTTGTCATTTAAATCTCAATAATATTTCTGCATAGTCGAAATATTTCTTCCTAAGTGAAAAAATAACTTACACATTTCGTTGCGATATCTGTATTGACAAATAGTATTTGTACACTGTCAAACCCAACCTCTACTAGCAAACAAAAACATTTTGTTGGTTAACAAGATTTATTTACTAATAAATGTTGTGCTGGACGGTGTACAAGTGTTTTTTTTTTTGTATACATGTGTCCGTGCATCGTGAATCGAATTTAATAATTGTCCAACAAGTTGCGACTTATTCAGTCTATTACATATCTGTAGGCAGCTCTACATGTTTCGGGTGTTGATATCCATCATCAGGAGCTCGCACAACTGTAAATACAGCTTCTCGTATTGATTAACCGGGTCTACTACCATCTGCTCTCGTTTTTGAGTTCCAACTCAACAACGAGAGCGGATGGTGGTAGATCCGGTTAATCAATACCAGAAGCTGTAAATCTTGTATTATATTGGACCTGCATCATTGTGATAGTTGAAGAATAAGAGGCCAACTTGATGTCATTAGTTATTAAGTTTTAGTTCACTTCTTCTATGCTCAACATGTTTCGGACATTAATACATCCAACACCAGGAGCTTGCGACTTTTCTATTGTATCACCACATTGGTCGTGTGTTCTTGTTTCGATGTGTGTTGGAGTGGTATCCGTGTAGCAGGCTGAAGCCTGCTACACGGATACCACTCCAACCCAGCCACACCGAAACTCCAACACATATCGAAACAAGAACACACGACCAATGTGGTGATACAATAGAAAAGTCGCAAGATCCTGATGTTGGATGTATTAATGTCCGAAACATGTTGAGCATAGAAGAAGTGAAGTAAAACTTATTAACTAGTGACATCAAGTTGGTCTCTTATTCTTCAACTACCAGAAGCTGTATTTACAGTTGTGCGAGCTCCCGATGATGGATGTCAACACCCGAAACATGTAGAGCTGCCTACAGATATGTAATAAATTGAATAAGTCGAATCTTGTTGCACAATTATTAAATTCGGTGTACAAGTACTTTTTGTCTTATTCTTTTATTTGGAATCACAGAATTTTTACATTTTGTCCATTTTCCGGCGTTTAAAGTCTAAAACACAGGTTTTCGGGGGAGAGGATCAGTCCTATCTGCCAGGCAAAAAGTTAGGAAAAGCTATTTTAAATCTCGTGGCCATGGGATTTAAAATACATTTTCCTATCGGGCCGAAACGCGTTCCCTTTACTTTTTGGCCTGATGATGGGGTCGATTATGCTCCCGAAAATTTGTGTCTTACTCCATATTGTAAACAAATAACGGTGGAAAAATCCAAATAAAATAATTCCGAATGTGACACAACCACCCTCACATTATCATAGTGATGAATTATTAATTTGTCTACTGTCACCGACGGGATTCTTTTTGTTTAAGTGTGAGTCAGCTTTTCTGCAGCACTGACACTTGCAGATTTTGTGCGTGTTTGTGTGTGTGTGTGTGTGTGCAAGAGATACCGAACACTGCTACAGTGGAGGCCCAGCATCAGCTATCAGTCCCCTCGCTAGCTGTCATCGTCACAGTTGTCATCACGAAAGTCGTCACCACTTTCTTTGCTGCCATAATATGGTCACGATAACCGCTTTCGTTTGTAGGATTCTGTCAGTAACTCAGATTAACATACCGCGGTAGCACAGTGGTTAAGGTGCTGTGCTACAAATCGGAAGGTCGCTGGTTCGATCCCAGCTGGTGTCATTGGAATTTTTACATTGACATAATCCTTCCGATCGCACTATGGCCCTGGGGTCGACTAAGCCTCTAACAGAAATGAGTACCAGGAGAACTTCTTGGGGGTAAAGTCGGCCAGAGCGTGAGGCTGACAACCTCATCACCAACCTGTGCCGTTGTCGTGTAATCTGGGAACCTAAACTTCCTGGAACCCTCTGGGCAACTCCCGGCCTCTAACGGGACTGCTTTACCTTTACCTCAGATTAACATAGCATCGGATGACTGGATGAACTTTAGTATTGTATTGTAACTGATATGGAATGAAGACATTGTGGCATAATTTAAGGTACTATACAAGCACTTACCGGGAGGAACTGACACGAACACTTAAACGTATACAGTGCACAGTAGGTAATCGGATAACTGCACAACCAATAATACAGCCATTTGTCGCGTATGTCGCGCATACATATTGCTGTCTCTACAAGTTCATCGTCAGGTGGGTTTAGACAAAGGTATACAAGTACAACAAATCCTGTCAAAGATGTGCGTGTGTAGTTGAATACAATATTCTCAATTAGCATTGTTAAAAATGTTTGCAATTTTAATTTACAATATTGTATTCAACTATACACGCACATCTTTGGAACAATCTGTTGTATTTGTATTTGTATACTTTGACTACACACACCTTGTGGAGATAGGAGGAAAAAATGTAGAAGTGACATAAGTGACAAATGATTATTTATTATTGACCACCCAGTTGGATGTATTCAACAAAGTTTGATTTAAATTTTGAAAGACGCGCAATGTACGTATGACGTAACGTTGAAGCGCGTTCGTGCAACCATCCTTGCAGTGGAACAGCAAAGAGTAATACACATTCTGAGGTTGTGTTTGTAGCCTTTATTATCCATGATACAATGCGAATGCGCCATGTTATCATCTGTGGTTGTCCGGCTTTACAATGTTTTCCCACATTGTCTCGTAAAGGGCATGAATTAAAAAAATATATATTTTACATATAATATATCTTGATTTTCTCTACAAATTTGGTCTAAAACATTTCTCATTCCAGGAGGAAATGAGATTTATATTACCATAAATATACGTCTTCATCTTCATGTAAAGTACCTGTTATTCTTGTTAGATATTAACGAAATTTGAATTTTATTGATATATTTTCGAAAAATATTCCCAGAATGAATTTCATGAAATCCGTCCAGTGGGAGCCAAGTTGTTCCATACGGACAGAAGGACAGACAGATATGACGAAGCTAATGGTCGCTTTTTCGCAATTTTCCGAACGCTCCAAAAATCAGTTTGAAAGTTGTCACCTTTGAATTCAAAACAAGCAGACGTCACACAATAAACAGTCGACTCACCCTCTGGCTCGTCAACACCCAGGGTGCCGTCGTAGTCGGTGGCACTCTTCTCTGGCGCCAAGTTTAGGATATCAAATGACGCTACAAGAGACATGTCCACTTTTTCACCAACTTCATACACTCGCTTGCCCACCAGCGCCTCTGTTACTGCTGCCCGAAGCTCCCTGAAACAAACACATCACCTGTCACTTCATCTTGTTGATACACAGTGGGTCCTCTTTGATTACAAAACGCATCAGTAGCCAGAATAACACTTCGCAGCAAAAAATACAGCTGTGCTGCTTTGAGGTGATGAGGTTCATTTACTAGTTGTCACTCTGAGATATCCCTAAAGTGTTTTCTTTTTCTTTTCAGAAATTTACGTCGACAAAACAAAGGTAGACAATTTGTTTGAAATACTGTTCGGTTTTGGGAAAACGGCAATATAGTCCTGTGCGAAAAAACTTGGTTACTAAGATTATACACTTTACAGAGACAGGTCTACATTTACGCAACTTTATCCGTTTAAGGTTGATAAAATGGGCCAAGGATATAAAAATATCAACTATCATAATATTCCGTAGGTTTCTGACGATGGTGCACTGCAGTCGGGATCATTTTGGGTTCATTATTTGAACTTTGTCTAAAGTAATGCGTTTAAATAGCAATTAAAGAACAACGATCTGGGGGTTTAGGATCAGTTTCCTACTATTAGACCAAATGCTACAGGAAAGACCTACTCAGTTGATCCTGACACGCAAAGCTAGAGGTTGAGAATAATTTTTCCTACGGGGCCCAACTGGGTAGTTGTTTCCCTTGCTACATTGAGGGAGAACGAGAACCGTTCAAGCACTGAAATATTAGCGTAGAGAAGAAAACCAACTAGATGCTACTGAATGCTTTATTGCACTTATAATCTGCTCAACATGTTTCGGGCACTTATATGCCCGTCATCAGGAGCTCGAGACTATACTTGTGTTATTGCCGCATATGGTGTGTAATGCCTTGGTTGCTGGAGGTCGGCTGTTGGGAGCAGAGCAGCAGACTACGTGTCCGGGATGAGGGAAATTGTGCGACTCTGATGATGGGTATCTAATTGCCCGAAACATGTTGAGCAGATTGTAAGTGCAATAAAGCATTCAGGAGCATCTAGGTGGTTTCCTTCTCTACGCTTATAAAAGGATGCACGGACAAACATATATCAAATTCACTGAAATATTGTTTAAATTCTTTTACGCTAACATTGGGCCAATGAGCAAAATCCAAATATTTATTCTCAATCGACTGTCGAGTTTTGATATCGTCCGGCCATCATTACTTGTTTTGAAATGACCAAAACAACAGAAATCTAGAAACCAGCGTACTGGGACAAGTTTCTTCGCAAACAAGGAAATTTTTTTAGAATGTAAAAATGATAACAACTCTCAGCACACAGTGGATTGTATTGGTGCCAAAAATTAAGTTTTCTACATGGAATACATCAGTTCTGTGAAAGAGAGGCATCTGCCTGATTTACATGAGTTACCAATAATCTGAAATACCATGCGAAAATAAACGGTGTGCTACTTCGACCCAAATTTCTGTCAATATTTCTCTCTACAAAGAATTATTTTATAGTCTAGATACGGTAAGATGTGGCAAGAATGTTGCTATTTTCTGATATATAGCGCCGCATACAGGTATCAGTGTTTAAGAGCAGCACACAGCCGCCACTTCCAGGTCCAACTGACATAACCTAAAAATGGAAGCAACATGTACACCTCTAAAAAACTGAAACATATGTACCAAAATACATGGCGCCACGTCTCAGAATACAGCAATATTCATACTTACCGTTGTGAGAACCTCACATTCGGACAGTACAATGCATGTTAAATCAATACAAGCAGTTTCACATACAGACGTCTCATTACTTATTACAAATGCTGCATTTAGGCTATGTACAGTCTGCACTAAAAATGTTTTTAATAAACTGGACACGACTTCGAAACAAGCAACTACAATGCTTCGATCTGATGTGACATAACATTTAAGTGAGAAGTGTTACTTAAATATAATTCAGCATTTTATTTTTGTAAGAATGGTTTTCACTCAGGAAATAAGAAGTAATAACCACATGAATTAACAGGTTGTTTAAAATAATTTCTTTGGTTTACCTTTCATCCGATTCCGAAAAATTTTAGAAGGGAAAATTTGATGAGTCGCGAAACGATAAGAATAAAATGCTCGAATATTTTGATTCGGATATTTCCTTTATACATAATGACCGTGCATGTATTCAGGATTTGAATTGCTTATTCACAGTGAAGAAGAGAGTTGCGTTTGAAAGCTGAATGCAGAAATTAGTTGACTGTTGGGGAGTTTCACAGGGAACAAAATAAAGTCAATTATCCATCTATGGGGGTACAAGTGTACATTGACCGACGGAGAGGGGACATGCAAATAAGAACATTATCAGATGAGCATCTGTTATTTCAAAATACCGCGAGTCAGGCATGCGCAGACTTTACGTAAATCTTATAACAGCCACCTCAAAATTCAGCTCAAAATTCAGATGCCAGAAGGGTGACATAAATCACGTTCCATGCTGAGTGTCCACAAACATGAGGCACCAGAGTCTACACGATGACCTGGTGCCCAGACGGTGCACATTCCCGTCCTAAATGCTTTTTCGCAGGACTTTATAACTACACACCAGCATATGAACGTACAAATAAATAAATAAAATCCTTCATTAAGATACAGGGGGATATATTGAAATACATATTAGGAAAGCATACCGTGGCATTGTACATGGGCTCAGCATTGTCTATTTTCTGTGAACTTGCCACAGAGTATAAGGCTCCATGATTTAATACGAAAGATTCTGCTAAATTTTCGATTATTTAAGTAAGTTAATTATAATTCATAAGTTAGTATAAGAATTTGGGCCCAAAGAAACGAAACAAACGATTGATTTCACTACAGATATTGTTACTAATTTAGCAGCTGGTGTTTTGGTTTGAAATCATAAAGATGGTCAATAGACAGTGCAACAATGCACCCCGTAATGGAATATAGATGTTCTTCAGTGTGATCATTCAGAAAACTAAATATTTTCCGTATTATCCTCAGCATTCATAGCACTGTCCATCCGAGAAACGACGTCAGACGGTGAGAAAAGCGGAGCAACGGAATTATCTCGGAAGTGCTTGCAGGGAAAATGGAGGCAGCTACAGTGTGCGTTCATTACTCAGACAGACGCTACAAGAACATATGAAAAGTACAGCACTGTCACAGTGTGTCTTATAACACTGCCGGAGATCGCATTCATTGCAGTTATTTCCTGTTAACTCAAGGAAGCTGTATAACAAGATTAGACTCCCATATTGCTTTTCACATTCCAGTTTCCATTTAAAGTAACTTCACTCAAACTTTCGAAGAATGTCGGTTATATAACTGTACATACATTTCAGTTCGTGCTGTACAAAGTACACAACTTTTAAGAAGTGCCAAAATCAGTGGTACACTGGCATGTACTGAAATAATCTGCATTTATTACGGGATTCTTATTAGATAGGATACATGAACACATTGCGGTGTTTTGCAGTGTTGCAGCAGGTGGCACAATGGGCTTGGTAACTCGTAACAAAAGTGTGAGGAATGGAAGAAGGATAAATAAAGGCGGGAAAAAGGAAGGAAGAAGAAAAGAACAAGAAGAATAGGAAAAAGATGAATACGAAAGAAGAAAATGAACCTAAAATTGAAAGTGTTCACCTAACTGAAGAATTTATTTACCACTATTGGTCGAGTTAAAAGTACATTTCTTGGTATGTGCCGTGTAACCCAACAGAAGAATCATTAGCAAATCGTGGAAGGGAATTGATAGTCCAGTTACAATTTAAGCTACATAAGGACAACCATTTAATTAAAATTCTGGGTAACTTCCCCATTGCAAATGATTGGCGAGATGTCGGCTATGTCATAAAGTACGAGGTCGTAGTAACTAATTAATTTAATCATTTCGTCTGCTTTCCCGAAATAACAGTTCACGTTTCAGGTACACTGTAAGTGATGTGACAGAGACGATACGTCTAAACGACTCATTATATATCTGGTACGGTCTTCATTAATTAGTGGCTTCAAAGAGTAAATTAAGTAGCACCGTGCTTCTGTTCACAGAGGATCTTCTCCATTACGGTTAGAAATTACATTCCTTTCCTTCTGCAATATAAAGCAGGGATTCATAAATTATTTTATGCTTAATAAATCCGGAAGCTGAAGGCAACATTCGAACACAATAACTTTCTCAAATATATTCACTGCAAGATTTCTACGACGAAAAAAAACCGCAACTGAAAATGGAAGATCAGTTTTCAGACGCAACCTAAAGGTACATTTCGTCCACAAATGCTATTTAACAATGGGAGGTTTGAGTTTATTATGACTGTGAAGATGAAGGTCACTGGATGTGAAGATGTGTGCTCCGAGAGAAATTTATGGACCGTTTGGAGAAACCTGTTGCTTCAGTATTCAAGGTGGTAGGATACTTTGTAAGTTGAGGCAGGCGGTTCCATCCGTATTCCGTAAGATCCAAGACGAAGTCCTTCGGAAGATGATAGTGGTGTAGATGATAGCTGAGTCTGAAACAACCTGCCACTGCGCTTTATTCTGAGTCAGTTTAGCCAAGTTCCACATCCTCATATCTAAATTTCTAAGAATCGTTTTAATAATATCATCGTAGTCTAGGTTTTCAAGTAATTTGAGGGTTGTTTGACCGTGCAGCTTCCTCATGAAACAAAGTGAAATGCCAACTTGATACAACCAGGTAATTTTATTGATGTATTCTTAGCTAGACATGTTTCGGGTACATACGCCCATCATCAGGAGCATGGGCGTATGTACCCGAAACATATCTAGCTAAGAATACATCAATAAAATTACCTGGTTGTATCAAGTTGGCATTTCACTTTGTTTCACTTTGTTTTCAAGTAATCTCTTTCATTCAGGTTTTCTGACTCCAGTTCTGTATGTATTTCTCTCGTCCACATACGCTCTACGTTCCCCTCCCAATTCATCCTCCTTAACTCTATTACTTTAACGATGTTCAGAAAAAAAAAACTAGAATTAAAACTCATAACGTAATATACTCCGACTGGCATAAGAAACACAGATTGGCCAAGGAAAAGCTGTGCAGACTAGTACCCATACAGACGAACTAACCTGGATTGTTTATACCCTGTTGCTGCTGCTGGTAGGTTACGTGATTCTCACACACTTCCGTCTATTAAGAAGGCTGTCAGCAAAACTCTACCCACTCTCCCTCATACGCCTTCGATCCGTGCACATCCAAACTTTACCTTTACTTTCGTGTAATTTTCATTACTCCGTTGCTTTCTCTTGTCGTTACGCCCTGTTGCATCTCTGTTGTTTCTTGAGGACGAGAGAATAAGCGATTTACTCTTGTTTTCTTTCTTAGTGTAACTAACCATTTCTAAACATCAATTGTAGGTGTAGAAGGTAATTGTTGCGCCTGATCACACTCAGTGACAAATACAAACTCGGTAGGACTTCTCTGGACGAGGAATCGGTCCGACACAGGTACCTCTACCTGACAACACACAACCCTCACACGAGAGAGACACCCATGCCCCCGGCGGGATTGGAACTCGCAATCCCAGGAAGCGAATTGCCGCAGACCCAAGCCTTAGACCTTGCGGCCATCCAGATAGGAAAATTTATACACTCGTAAATACAATGTATACAGAGTATTTAGAAAATCATTACGAGTTTTTACTAGGCTATGTCTCTTAATTATTAAATACGTTAAAATAATCAGTGCAATAAGGGTCAACTCAAAAGCTTCTGCCAATAAATTTTCCTAACGAACATCTGTCGTAGCACGACATACGTCAAGCCTCAGATCGTATTCTGACCCCCCAACGTATCACGATTCAGTCAGATTCTAAAAGTACCTATCACACTTTCTGCAACGATGTCAACGTCTCTTTAAGAATATGGCGGCGAAATTTGAATTCTATGTTTTAAACGGCAAGTCGCCTACGCGTTTAATATGTCTTGCTTACAACAAGATATATTTGCCAAGCTATGGAACGAATCTTCTGCTCTATCAATTTCTTTTCCTTCACCCCCGTACAGTCTGCCCCTCTTTGACATACAGAACATTCAGAGTTAGGAAAACACTACAGATTTTATGGGATAGTCCTTTAAATAGAATCGGTTTAATAAATTCGGGTGACAGTGACAGTGACAGTGACAGTGACAGTGACAGTGACAGTGACAGGAAAACAAATCCCTGACCAGACAAGAGATTTTTTTTACTGTAGGTGTACACGTATATAAAGAGAAGTAGTAAATGTCTGGGTGGAACGCAAATGATAATAGCTGGAAGGATGTTGGGGATTTTGTTTCCTAGATTCATTTAAATCAATTATGTAATTGAGCTTCAGTGACAGGCTGCAGAAGTGGTACCCATACGTAATTGATAATGACATTCTGTGAGTGCGTGTTGTGGTCTGCTGAAAGCGAATCACGCGTGACGTCCAAGAGTGATTTATAGAGACGATCCTTTTGATAATAAACCACTACATTCCATATCATAATCGATTCACCACACATAATCATCTTCAGATCTGTGGCATGAACCACTTATACCAGTCATAACACAAGAGTCAAGAGAGTCTTTGAAACGGGAACTTCGTATAATGTTTCGTCTGACCAATATATTCTGTTTAATTAAACAAGAGGAACTTCAGGAATGTAACTTTTATGTACGTAATTCCGTACATGGCTACCGGTACCAAACTACACGAAGCAGTGATTTCAGGAATTCGTCATGCAGTGAATTACATGTTTACCTTCTGGGATGTTAAGCAGCTTAGATTGATAGTTACCGACGTTTCGGAACAACCAATCGCCCCATTTCAGGGGTCCAGCAGTCCAACTACCAATACATGCTGTGTGACATTCCAGAACAGAGAAGTACTATTTTTATCGTCGCATCCCGAAAAGTATACCTTAGCAGTCGCCGATGAGACAAACTCAAATTTTACGCTGTTTAAGTCTAGCGTTTTCTGTTTTAAATGTGACTGTTTCGAAGGAAGTACTTCAAATCCACATCGCTTACCTCGCAAACAGGTTGGAGAAGTTCCGGTACGAATCGGAAGGGCTAATCCAACAGCTGTTATTGGAAGATGGAGGGGCAGGCATCCAATCGGCGCACAGCGTCAGAACGTGAAGTAACGTGTCTGCCATCAAACGAACAGCAGCCTTCACCAGATGACGGTCCAATCGCATAGGTTGCGTCCTCATGGCCAGTAATCCTATCGGAAGTGAATCCTCCACATCCTCGTCACCACCTTCCTCATTAATACTCGGAAAATTAACTTTGTATCTTTCATTTCCACCGTTTTTATTTTCTTGATAAAGCCAACCACCACTAGCACTCTTCACATTCTCAACAAACTGTGACCTTGGTTTAGTATCCCTAAAGTTCATTTGATCACCTATCCTATCTTGTCCTAAAACAGGCACACCAAAACTGGTTTTTAATCTGTTTCTTATAGAATGTGAACTCAACATGTCCGATTTTGAAATTAAATCCAAATTATTAAAATTCGTTCCCCTAGAAGCTGCACTTTCAAATGTACCTTTGATGTTGTTCATATCATTTTCCGTAACAGTATTTTCTCTTTGACTAGAAGTTCTTAGGATGTCACTAGAAGTCTGATGTGATTGCTTTCGACCACTTGCACTTGTCGTTGTTGACAGGAATAAACTAGAAGCTTTCATGTACTTTACTGAACTTGATACATCCCTCACAATTCTTCCCGAGGCTCTTGTCTTTCTAATGCCAGTCACCGCTTCTTCAAGACTTGAGACGGTAAATGTGACCCCGGTGAGTGTGTTATTACTGCCTGATGAGGAGTCCCAAGGGTTCCCGTTAACACTTGCATTCCTCTCGCGTCTTTTACTGGAGGAGAACCGGGATCTACGTCGTGTTGAAACTTGCGTTATGGAATGTTCATAAGGCGCAGGGCTATTGACAGTCGTGTTGAAACCGCTTGGATCGCTTCGGGTATTGTTGTCGGCAGCGAAAGGAACGCTTCTTGGAGCTGCAAGTGTCGATGAGGCACTAGTGTCGATCCACAAAAACACGAAGTGACCACTCATCATGTTGAGGCGTTTTGCTTCAGTTGTGACCCGCTTGGCTGTCTGCAGGTTGCATATGAGGAGGACAACACCTCTCGTGGCGCGTGAGATATCTGCCAAACGCCTGTAGACAAAGATAAGGAACACTGTAGATCAAGTAACAGAGTTATTGTCATATGTATGATGAGGAGTTATCTAATATATATATATATACATACATATAACTAATTTATTAAGTGAACAGCACAGTCTTTAACTGAACTTCAACAACACAGGGAGATGTCGGGTTCAAATATCGATCCATAAGAGGGATATATTGGCCAAAGTTTTATTTGGTTCTACTCTGTCCCTCCAGTAAATCGCTGGAAGAGTGTTCTGAGCCACACCACAAACGCTCCCTTTCACATACATTTCAACTCATTACAATAATCACTGTGTAATATAAAGCTACGTAGCATAGGCCGCTGGAAAACAAATCCCTTAAATAATTTAATAATTAATGACAAACATTTTCAGTGATAGCAGTTACGCCAAAAACATCAATACCGTGGTAGTAGAGCGTCATTGAAAAGCGGAGATGACCTCCAAAATACGGCAATAATCTTGTACTGTCTTGGTGTTTTTCTGCAACTTACAATGCTGAGGTAACAAAACGAATGCTGAACCAATGCCGATGCACACAGACTTGCGTGCCAGTGCTGGTAAGGATTCAGGCAAGTACAGCACGTTGTGTGACGTAATAAGAAATAGAATAATGATCTACAGAATTGGTGTTTGAGGTTCACTTATGCAACGTGGCATATCAAAGGGGATCGTGACACATAAGAAGCCTATAACAAATACATGTATGAAGGAGACATGCTTAGATTTTAGTAAAGACCTTGGAAACTTGTATACACGTATTCACGCCTACACTTAACGGTTGTCTGTAGTTATTCTCGTTTCTATCCTTCGATTATGAAACAAGTTGTGAAGAGATGACCTACGTCGTATGTGAGAAGTTTAATGTCTCCATCTTCTAAGCACCGGACTTTGTTTTGTTTGGTTAAGGAATAAGAGGAAGCACGGAATAAAACCATGGCTCTTGGAAACGAAAATATCAAGGTTGCCGAAAAGGCGCAGAAAATATACGACCACCATACATGTCACTACTAAGAACTCATGCGTGATTAGCTACTTTGCTTTAATTTCTTTTCATTATTTGGCAACACATTTTGGGCAATCACATCTCGTCACATATAGGCTACAAACAAAGCTACCTCAGAATCCCAACACCAGCTACGATTATATAAGAATCTATCCCTTTTTTAGGTGGTTGTAGGTTGTCATAGGCTGTTTCCGTTCCTTACCAAATACACTTCCATGGCATGCATGAATGAGGAACCGGAATAATGCTTTTCACTACAAAAATTCCAAATGATGGTGTTTTCCTCCTGCGTCGTGTAGGGCGTTTGTTCCGATACTTTTGAGAAAAGATGGTTCCCCACCTTCATGGCGACCGAATTTGGTTCAGGTGGACACTACCTCATGGGTCTCCTAGCTGCGGGCGGCCAGTTTGTATTACGCGGTCCGCGGCCAAGTTTTTAAGCTGTGTATATACTACCAAAATATTCACAATAATTTAGGCATTTATTTAGGCGATTATTTTCATTTTTTCACGCGCGGCTCATGAACCAGCCCACAATAACCGGGGCGGTCCTATGCCGTAAAACCTTTGGACACCCAGGATCAACAAGAAACAAATGTACTTTGGAAAGAAGTTATCCGACGCGGTGCAAGAACACAAGAGACCATCAATCGAAAATCTGATCAATTCTAGGCGTGTAAAACATAACGCAGAAAATTATGATCAAAGGCACTCGTTATTTCACGCAAGCTCTATGAAATAAGACTTGGCAGAAACCAACAGTGTAAAGTTTACTTGTGACATAATCTCACTTATATCTTTCATGCAGCTTAGGTATTACTCCATTTTTAAATTCACAATATATCCTTTCAAAGACGCAGCATTCCGAGACACTAAAGATAATTCGAGATGCAATGTCTTGCGCAGTGTGAGATATATGAGAGACTGGCATATTATACTAATATTATAATGACCGATGGAATTAGGAAAACAAATACAGCATACGCACAAATTAAATGCAAGTATTAATTCCCTGTAACGGAGTGCTGTATGAGAAATTAATAATTGAGTAGCTGATAAATTAATTCCCCGTCCTTTATACCACTCCGCCCTGACCTAGACCAATCCAGTCGCATCATTACACCGCAGTAAGTGACAATTTACGAACCACACCCTTAGTACTCATAGGACTTCTTGTATAGTTTCAGAGATTATTAGCAGAACGACAAGCTGGACAGACAGAGAGACATTGTGTGAGCAGGTTACACACTGTGCGCATACGGTGAATAAGAGAATGCTGTCCGTAGAGCGGACGACATCGTCGCTGCAGAGCGATTGATGATACCGCCAACTCTGCAGTTCTCAGTCCGGCGATAACAGGTATATTTTGTGTATAGTTCTGTATTTGACACCCATCGTCACTGCTTTGGGCACAGAAAGATTCATTAAATAAGAGAAAGGTGAAGACTGACTTCACTTTATTCAGACAGGAAGAATTCAAAACCCTTGTCTTGTAACGAAATATTTGCCACAGTGGTTGCAAACCCGCGGGCAGCAACAATCTTTGCTTTAAATATCCTGTTCTGATAATATTTAAACTATATTGAAGCACTTAGTCCGTACGACTTCCTCACCATCCTTCTTACTTAAATCCCAGAACAATATTTTTATAGTAATAAAGGTAGCAAATTACGAAGGGCATGAAGCGCGGGTGAGGAACAAAGAACTACACCAACTGCGCCCTTTTTATGGCGTGGGTAGCAATCTGCATACGATTATGCAGCGTCATATGGTAGGAAGACTTGGACTGAATTTGGAGGGAAGCGGTCGTGGCCCATTTGGGTAATAACCAGGAGTTTCCTGATCAGGGAAGATGGGGTCCCGCCAGAGATTCGAACTAGGCACGTTCCAGATACAAGTCTAAGGCGTAACTCTACCCCGAACAGTTGGCAATTCCCTTTCTTCTGGTATTAGCTTAGCACACACTCGCGTGAGGCAACTTACCTATTTCGACTGGAGGTGAGAGAGCAGAGCAAGGTGAAAATAATTCATTAGTCTTTGGGCGGGGGGGGGGGGGGGGGCACGCGGTGGCGCAGTTGGTTGAGGCACTGGGATACAAATCGGAAGGTCGTGGGTTCGATTCCCAATGGTGTCATTGAACCTTTTCATTGACATAATCCTTCCGGCCCCACTATGGCCCTGAAGTCGACTCAACCTCTACCAGAAATGAGTACCAGGAATATTTCCAAGGGTACGGGGGTAAAGGAAGCCGGTGCGTAGGGCTGACAACCTCACCACTTTCAGTGCCGATTGTCTTGAAATCTGGGAGCCTCTATGTCCTGGAATCCTCAGGGTCTGTCCAGGCCTGTAATGGGACTGATTAGCCTTTTTTTGCATGTGTGTTTGTGTGTGAGGGGGGGGGGGCTTTTTTTTAATTCATCCGCGTATATGTGGGGATTCTACCTCAGGGAAGTTGATGTCGTTCATTGTGAAACATACTTGCAAACAAAAGGCAATGGTACAGACTAACTGCACATTCACACTCCTCACGGCGGTGTTACTGTGGATTCAAGTCTTCTGCGGTGTTATTTCGTGTCGACTGGTATATCGTTAAAGACGTTTCGAGGTAGCGTATTGCCTGCATGCCAGAAAACCATAATCATCAGTTGCCAAGTCAGCCGTACCTGAAAATGGAGTGTCGCTGTGCGCCGCCATTAGGTAACATGAGAAGAGTGGGGTTCAGCGGTGGTGCTTTCAATATGGAGACCAGGTCACGGCGCAGCAAGACACCCGAGGACGCCGAGTTGTCGGCCAAAACAGTGAATGTGTGCCAGTGGGTCGCTAGTAGTAGTGCTCGCATCGCCTCCAGCATTTCACGGACTGATGGCTCCAGACGAACCTCCAGTGGACTTAGTTCCTGCAAATCACAACTTAATTAGGAATCCTAAACAGTTTATTTCTTCTAATTGCAAATAGAAATATAATGGCAATAATCAAGAGGGTAAACAAGCCTATTCAAGAACATGTCCAAGGCCTACAGTCATGTTCGTTTTTCATGCGAAATCTCACAGCTTTTCCCTCTTGACATTAAGTCTCATTGCGTTATTTTTATATTTGATATATTTGTTAACTGCAGTTGGCTAGCCACCCAATGGCACTAGTACAGTACAGTACACATCTACTCACATACAATACACAGAACAACACAAAACAAACAATACGTAGAACAACACAAAATGTGGAAGAGTGCGGGCCGTGCCCCATCTTTGCGGGTTTTACCCTGGCATTTGCCTTACAGCTGCGGAAAAAGCACGGAAAAACCTCAGTCAGGGGTAGCCGAAGAGTGTCAGCTGGCACAATGAAGATATATAAACATACAATAAGAATAAATAGACGTAACAATAAAAATACATAAATTACAAAAATACACAAAATGCAATGCGTTACAGGAGTTTAGAACATTGGTACATATTATTAAACACGAATTACAAAATGTGGCCACTATTTAAACAAAACCTCTAAATGACTTTTACATACACTGGGTTTGCAGTTGTGTACATATTTTGGAATAGCCAGTAGCCACATCAAGTAATTTGTCATTAAATGTCTCAATGAACATTGGCCTTTCTTACCAGTGAAAGCGGCAAAAGGAAATTTCTGTTGAACATGTCCTGGAGATCAAATGACTAATAAACGAAACATGTGTAGAAATGCTGTATTTCCATGGACCAAGGTTCTCTTAAAATATCCACTCTCGCTCACATAGTCAGAAGATAAAAAAATTACAACAAATATTTACGTTGGTACTGCTGTCACGGAGTGAGATTTGTTGATAATGAAAGTTTACAATAATAACGACGGAAATGTTTTCTGTGTTTGTACATCTGTGATTGGTGACAGCCAGATGTCACAATTGATAAAATGTTCAGTAAGTATTATTATGGAACAGAAATATAAAAGGACAGTAATGCAACCGTCGATCGCAAGTAAACTTTGACAATTATGTTACGTCAGATTTTAACTACAAGTTTTGGCTTTAAGAGGCCATTATCCGGACTTGTATTTACAAATATCTATAATCGTTAAGAATTAGGAACTTAAGGAAACGAGAGGATAGTGGAAATTGAAAAAGGAAGCATTAGATCACACTCTGTGCAGAACTCGCTTTGGAAGAGGCAATGGACACGTCGCAAGTTAGGAAACAGAATTAATTATCTTTATGTGCATCATCCCATTTGTGTTATAAGCAATTAGGAAGGGGTGGGTACGTAAAAACACAACTGTCTTGTATCTTATTTATTATGCTGAGGACGTTGAACGTTTAGAATAAACACCTATACTATGATCATGCTCTGTATAGCTTTCCTCTATATATATATTTTTGTGACCTGAAGATGGCCAACAGTGGCCGAAACATGTCGTCGTCAGCATAATAAATAAGATACAAGACAGCTGTGTTTTGACGTACACACCCCCTCCCTTGTAGAATTAATTATTTAATTAGTGTGTAATGCACTGGGGAGACCTAGGCGTAGATGGGTGGATAATATTAGGATGGATCTCCATGAGGTGGGATGTGGGTATATGGACTGGATTGGGCTGGCCCAGGATAGAGACAGGTGGCGGACGCTTATGAGTGCGGTAATGAACCTTCGGGTTCCGTGAAATGCGGGGAATTTCTTGACTAGC